>Ga0181612_141004_pt1 | contig 18814 bp, 18 predicted proteins | sample HoacroProtozoa21_FD_119630 | JGI IMG/M metagenome (GOLD analysis project Ga0181612, IMG submission 119630) | Hoatzin crop microbial communities from Cojedes, Venezuel. Combined Assembly of Gp0051906, Gp0051904, Gp0051908 | reverse complement strand
TGTTGTGTGGTGTCTCTGGGGCTCAGCCAGCAGCCTCCATATGTAATGCCTGCATCTCTACTTCTCTCTCATACCAAAGTGAGTAAGAAGCTAGGGACAAGTCTGGTTAACCCTCAAAATGCTGCTATGTGCCCACGTACTGTTTCCGTAGGTAGGGTGGTGTCCAGCACCTCGCCATGCATGGCTATCTGCCATTGTGTCTACTAGTCAGTAACATCCAGGAAGGAATCCCATCTTACAAAACAGCGTCAGTGATTTGGGTTCCCAGTTTCCCCTCAGCACGGGTCAGAAAGGGGTGTCCGGTCCCATCTGTGCCTTTGGTAATCTCAGGTTACATCATTTCACATCGTCCAAGATAGGGGCAATGAGAGACTTCCCAATATAATTAAAATGACATTGCAGTTACATTGTCATTGAAATGTCGTGACTCTGGCTTGTGGGTTCAGTTTCTAGTCAGCGCAGTCTAGATGATCATTTTAGTCCCTCTGGCTTCACAGCTCCTGGATGCAGAAATGCGGCTATGTGTGCACACACATGTGCTGCGGCAGGGATAACGCTGAAACCAACCAAAGCCAGAAAGAAATTCAGTTTGAATGAAACAAAAGTATTTGTATAGAGATTAAACAGATTTTTTAAATTGTGTATTTTCTAGGAATCTCTGAGTGACCTAAAGAGAGTGTATTAAAGACTTGATCAGAGGGTGGTACGGCTGTGAAAGGTTGGCTGCATGCACGTGCGGACGATAGGCTCCATTAGGGTCATCTTCACCTCTTTCTCCTCCTCCAGCCTTCCCTACACTGAGAGTGGAATGTTCCAAAATAATCAATGCTGAGATCAGTGGAAGAGTTACCAGTAGCTTTGCTGATCATCTCACTGGGAGCAGCATTAAGTCGGAGCTCAGCATTTCTGAAGCTGCCGTCCCAGCCCTTAGCTGTGGGGCAGTGGGACCTGCCTTCGCTTCTCGGAGCACTGTGGCTCAGTTTACCAGCGTTCAGTCATCGCCTTGGTCTTGGCACCAAAGACTTCGTCAGTCCAGCTGACAGAACGAGTGCCCATGGAGTAAATAGCCTGGAGGCAGAACTGAACTGGAGTGGCAAGTCCCACACTGGGGGTGGTGAAACACGAGGGGTGTCGTGGTAGATGGTCTCTCTCTTATTTTGTTCAGTCAGATATAATGTAAATGCAAATATAATTCTCATCTGGTAAAAGTGGTGAAACTGAGCATCGAGGACTGCTTGTTTATGGTTGTCTTTGCATGGTTGTTTTTACCCTGGGTTGGGTCAGACCTCTAGCCTGCATCCTACCTGAGAACATCTGAGCATCAGATCTTCTAGAGTGCTCAGAAGGAGCAGGTTGGGTGAGGAGACGCAGGAAGCGGGGAGCTGGCACAGTCAGACTGCAGGATTTGAGGCAGAATTTTGCAGGGCCCCCAAGTTTCCTGCCAGTTAGGAAGCCAGGTAAGGTTACTGCACTAGGAGCAGGCGTACAGGAAAAGACAGCATGCAGAGGCATACTGGGTAGAGGGAAGATTTATTTTTAAACACTTTTATTTTTCTTCTCATGGTACAATTACTCCAAGGAAATGGTGCGGCAGCTCCTTCTCAAGGCTTTTGTAACAGGTTTCCATTGTAGTTGCTCAGGTAAATAAAGCTGAGACTCGTCTGTAGTGCAGGGGATCAAACCTAGAAGTAATCCCATTAGAGACGAGTGGACCCAAACTAACAGTTGTGACTTCAGATAGCAGGTGTAAGGAGGAAACACAGGAGTGTAGCCAGTGGGATCCGAATGTGGAAGTTGTTTGGGGTGAGGACCTGCTTTTTGTTGTAGTTTAAGAAAACAAACAAAAATATGTGTAGGAACTAAGATACATAAATTGACGATGGTGGCAATAATAACTGAGCAGTTGTTCTGCACAGAAGTCATGCAAACGGATAGAGCTTGACCAGAAATCTTGGGAGAGGTGTGTGGTGCTTGGAAAGGACCGGTGTGAGCTGGGGGCATCCGTGAAGGGAGAACCCCCTGGTTACAACCCCACAGAGCAGAGACGGCGCTGACTGCGAATGAGAGGGTGCTTGCATAGGAGCTGAGTGTCTTTCCATAAAGAGGGCCTGCACACAGAGATATGAAGCGTAAGTACAGGAGATTTATAGAGGGTTTTTCTCCTCAGTAGAAACAAGATTAGTAGTATTACAGTTTACAAATAAGAACCAAAATGAAGAACGCGCAGTTAGGTAGCAAAGGCTCTGCAGCACAGTATACAAAGATCTGCCAAGCTTCAGCAGCTGTGAGTTGATAGTAGGTAAATTCAGCCGGAAATAATGTGCGTATTTCCAACAGTGCAGGTAATCACCTGTCAGCAGATTTTAGCTAGGGTTCAGTGTATTTTCCAGCACTCGAACCTTTATACTTGGTAGCAAACGTTCCTCAGAAACAGATTGCCCCAGCTCAAGCCCAGCTATTGGACCCGCAGCAGGAATTAATCCAGAGCAGCCCTGCGGGCATCTCAGACCAGAGGCCAGACAAGATGATCGCAGTGCACCAGCCGTCTCCTCTGGGGTAGCTGCGGCAATGAGCTTGAAAACAGCTATCTTGAAAGTCAGTGTCTGGCTCCGGTTTCACTTACACACTGCTTATGGGAGTGTAACTCTCTTGACTTCAGACCTCTGACTGACAGTGGTGGATACAGAAGGCAGGTCAAGCTTCTGAGGAAAATGGTTATGCTCAGGCGGTCCCGAGCCAGTCAGGTGAACATGACGTAGGATGCAGTAATGGAGTAAATGGGCGTGTTTTCACTTATGTCACTGAACCTTTGGGACAGAAACACAAACATTTTTATTAAAAAAAAGAAAAATCCCTAAAAATGGAAAAGAGAGACTAAAACCTGAACAGTGCAAATCTTTCTGTATTGTGAAATAGAGATGAAATAACTCCTGTGGTTAAAAGGGCAATGATCAAAACTGAAGTCTGCATAAAATAGTGGAGACGCAATGGACCAAAATAAGCTCCAAGCAGGTTGCATTTAGAACTAACCAGGGTACAACAGGTAGCTAGCTAAGACGGCAAGACAGATGACTTAAAAATTATTCAATATGCAGCTCCTGCAGCAGTGGCTATGGTTAGAAATGTAGGCCAGAGTGGCCAGCTGAGTTTCCTTGCTTTTAGTGCTAAATCTGTGGATTTCAGAGTGTAGGATTTATAAGACTGGGCCAGGCTTGTGTTTTATCTGGTCTACCATCTCTAGCAGTAGTCTCAACAGATTCTTAAGAGGAAGGCAGAAGAACTGTGCGGTGAGCAGACATGTGAAGCATCTGCGGCTTGTTGGGAGCTCAAGCAATCTGCAGGTTGGCTTAGTCCCAGAGATGTTCACGTCTTTCCAGAATCCTTGCTGACTGCTCATAATGCTGGATTTTTTAATTTTTTTTTTATTTATAAAGCTGTCCAGTCTTTTCTGGAATCTTGGTAACTTCCTGTGGTTACAAATTCAGCTGGTCAAAATGCAAACTGTTGGGGAAAAATTTTAATCAGCTTTGAATTTGCTACTTTGTAATCTAATGAAGTGTCGTCTTTTCCTTGTGTTCTTGTGACCTGCAGGGTCTGGTTCTGCTGAGGAAGCCTCTGGCTTGCCTTCACAGGGGAGTGTTCAGGAGCCATTTTGATGAATTCCAATTAAGAGTCTTCCTGACACCAGGGGATGCAGAGGTCAAAGAATGCCCTACCACAGGGAGCACAGACAGAGGTAAGAAAATGGCATAATTGTAAAACAGAACAGAAAATTCCTGAAGACGTGAAAGGGATTTAAATTTGGAAGGATCTTTGAGCCAATGGTTCAGCTAAGATTTCTGTCCGGAGCCCAGAAGAACTTGATAAAGATTCTTGTATACTTGGTGGATAAAATAACAGTGATAATGCTTTGCCTCGTTATGTAGTGACTTTGTGGAAAGTTGTAGGTGGTCTGATCAGAAACAAGAGCTTTTTGTAGTTATGTGAGACGTGTAAGGAAGAATTATTGTGGTCACTTGAAGATAAGAGATCCCTGAGCGCCTTCTGTGTGCTTCTGATTCCAGCTGAAGCTGGAGGAAGTCTGTTGCTCCTCAGGATCCTAGCAGAGGTGTTCTAAGACACAACACCGGTGCCCGATCTTGGGAGAGGAGCAGGAGACCTCAGTGTGTTGCTGGAGATGGCCCTAGTCTGCGTAGCAATTTGTGTTTAACCAGCTCCCTCGATGGCTGGTAAAAGGCAATCCAGCCAGTCAGGAGCCGAACCGACAGATTCTCGCTGACATCTGTAGGGTTGGTCTCTGTCCCTAGCGCAGCACAAGTAACTTGTCATACCCATCTTGTAGCTTGAACTGAGCTAGACAGGAGCTCTCCTATGAGTCTGAGGGACTCGCCCTCGATGTAGATAAACATCTATCTGCCTGTAGGGCTGAGAAAAGGTACTGACCTCAGACAGAAAGGTAAAATCTCATTGCTCGAGTTGAGGACTGTCATTAATTGCATAAATAAGTTGGTTGCTGTTAGTATCGTGCATTTTCAAAACTGGAGTCATGCTGGAATTCACAGCAGAAACTACTGAGAGTAGTAGCCTACTACTTTGGCGGCTCAGAGAATAGCACAAAGGAGCTCTTTCGCACCATGTTTATTCCAGGGATGTGAAATTCTCCATGGAGGAGGTGTGGGTCGTGTTCACAAAAAGGTGATGACTAGTGCTTTTGTTTTCAGACGGTTTCCATCTCTCCTTCCAGTGACCATTTTCTTCTCTCTTTTGCCTCTCTAGTCTGGGCTGTATCTTAGGTGACTTGTTCAGCATTTGAATAAGAGATGACTGAGAAAAGCTCACTTGGGGAGAAAAAATATAATACAGTGGGATAGATGGCAGAAACGATAGTCGCTGCTTTGGCCCTGGTAACCAAAACTAGAATCCCGTCATTTTTTTCCAAGGTTGATCAGCTTAGGAGCAAGCCGTGTTAGACAGGCCACTGGCTAGTTTTGGGTGCCTAGGGAGAAACAGGGTCAGGAAAAACCTTCTCCTTCTTTGCTGAGCAAACCAGATGATCAGTTGCTTGCAAGTAGTTCATCACACTTTTGTCACTTTGGATGGGGTTAATGGGGCAAAGAGAGAGGACCTGCAGTCACAACACTTACGTCTCAGGAGACGGAGCAGAAGAAAGCATGCAGCTGTATGCTTTTTGTCAGTATGTATCTCCTCTGTTAGCAGCGCGGGGAATTTCAAACCGAGAAGTGTCTGTTTTGGCAAATTAAGAACATGAGAACCCTTCTGTTGTTCTGGAGCATAACCCAAACTTAGCAGCAAGATTGCCGCTGCCTTTTGCGGCTTCTGGTTGGCCGTTTGATGCGGGCTCTGATGCTCGCTGTTACAGGACACAGTTATGTACCGTGCAAAACCCACGTAAGCAGTTCTGTGCGTATGTAACCGAAGAATCCAGGCGCGACGTCTCTGTATGCTGGGTGCTGGCGCAAGGGAAGAGATGCAGCAAAGCTTTTGCTTTTGCTGTATTAAGGCCCTGGTAGTTCAGGGGTGACACAAATCTGGTACCTTTGCTGGTGTGTAACACGTTCAGAAGGAAGGGCTCCAAAAACCCTTGCCTCCTTTCCTGCCAGTCGCCTTTGAATGGAACACAGAAATGATGAAGCCCAGCCCTGCGATATAAGCACAGAAGCATCTGCCTTTGCCCGCCACATCCTTCACCATGGGTCCCAAATGTTGTGGTGCCTGCCTCTCTTCTGAGGGAACGGTTGGTGTCTGTGCTCAGTCTCGGTTTGTGAAGGCACACAGGTCTCAGTGAATAAAAATGGTATTGAATTTTTGCTTTAGCTGTATCAGCCAAGCAAAATACATATGAAGAGGTAAAACACATGAATAAACAAACAATAACTGGTCAAAACAGGCAATCCATACTCTAAGATAAAAGCAGAAACACACGCGGGACATCACCAGAGTGTTTCCCGGGAATGGTACTAAGTGGCCTTTCCCAAAAAAATATTTTGCTGTTTACAGTTTATTTTGTGGTAGCTCTTTGAGCCCTCTGGTGTGGGCCAGGAGCCCACTGTGCTGCCTGCTGTGCAGATACAAAGCAGTAAGAGAATTCCTGCTGCAGACAGTACTAACCTTAATCTAGTGAGAGCAGGCACCTGATGCAGACAGGAGGGGGAGCACAACGAAACAGTTGGATTTCAGGGTATAATTCAAGTCCCTTCTGATTTATAGCAAAACTTAAAAAGAAGTTGGATCCTAGCTGGTAGAACAGGGGAAGATTTTTTCCTAAAGAACTTAGAGAAGAGAATTTTCAAAGAAGGGCAAGTTAAAAATGAAGTCATTAATTAAAGCTCAGGTCTGACTGGACACAGAAAAAATGATGGATAGATTTTCAGGGATCTTAGCAACTGCTGTTATAAAAAAGCTCAGTGTGTTAGGTACAGTTGAGTGTCCCAAACACTCCTCAAAGTCCTCAGTAGAAATACTGAGCTGTACATATTTACAAGCCAAGCTCACATTTGGACCTTTTTGAGGAGGTGGTCACAAGCGTAGAAGAGCATGTGAGCCTTTGGAATATTCTGACAAAGGGGAAACGGAGGAGCAAAAGATTTTACAGCTCAGAACACTGGCCTGCTTCTTAGGGTTACTGGCCAGTGAATCCTCAGAGTATTGGGATGGGTATAAACCACGGAAGGAAATCTCACTCCACTCCCAGGTGCGTCTGCAATAAGCACAGACGCTCGTGAACTGGGAAGGTGCTGGGTGTTGGTGACTGGGGGAAGCTGAGGTGTTCAGTTAGATCCCTGAACGCGGGTTACATGTGAGAGAGCTGCTGTTGGGAATCCTGGCCAAGCGTCTCCCTGTATTAATAGCTTTATGGCTGTTCTTTGGGCTATCGGTGTGCTCCTGTGAGCTATCTGTCAGCACTTTCTTTCCACTGTGGAGTATCCTAAAAGTTTCTCTTCTATTTTGTCACAGCATTGTCCAACTAATTTGCTTAGACATTCTTTACATTATATGTATGTATTCCCCTGCCAGAAAAGGATGCAGCAGGTAGAAAACCTGTGATGAAGACTCGTTACCTTTTCTTTCATTTACTTTCTCAAGAATCTGGCAAACCTTTCAAAGTACGTGAGGTGGGTCTGAGCAGCCACCTCTCATCTCTTCCCAGAACGTGATTGCTTCCCAGCATCCTTCTGCTAGGGCTAATTGGTGGTGATCCCTTCGCTTCTGTTCACACCTGGGTAAAGGGCAGGAGGATCCAGCGTGCTGCCGTGGCTGGTGAGACCCATGTGTCGTTCCCTTTCTGCCAACGATCGGGGGAGCGGCACCGAATGACTCGCTTCCCCTCTCTGCCTTGTCTAACGATAAGTCAGCCGGTCAGCACAGGAATGATGTCTTGCTGCGTACCATGCCTAACGCACAGAGTCGTCGTCTCAGTGTCTCTAGGTGATCTTGTACTATGTTCAGAATCGCAGTACGTAAGGACTGCAGTGTTTTGTTTCCCTGTCTGTAGCCTGTGGCTACATCCCACACTAAGTGGCTCATCGAGTACCCCTTAAGCTGCCTGCTACAAGCGATCTTTTAGCAGTCTTTTCAAGACCCCAGACAATGATGTACAGATTGTATTTTGACCTTATGCGTGTAGCCCAGAAAACGTGTATATGAATGCTAACTAGCATCATCTGGGCAATGCTGTACTGGATTCATCTCTCCCATGAAAATCGGTTCTTTTTATGCCCAGTTTGGCACGTCTCAAACACACAGTAAGCAAGAATTGCTTCCTCCACCTGCAAGAGTGAGATGAGCTTAAATGTCATAAAGAGCTTTTTTGCTGTTTGTTTTTAAGCTCTTTGTCTTGTCTTTTTGAGTCTGTAATTGAAACTGGATGGTAGAACCAAATGAACTGACAGCTGGTTTAGGAAGGCTGTGATTTTCATCTCATACCATACATCCTGAATGAAGCAAAAGTGCAAAACTTTTGTGAGATTTGTGAGGCAGCTGTGAGAACTGGTCATGTACCGTATTCTGGTTTTGAGAGACCTGGCTGGCTACTGCACTGCCAAGACAATTACACTGCTACCTGCAAACAGCACGAGACACGTACAATGGCAGAGCTGGCCTGAGCAAAACAAAGGAGCAAGAGAAAATACAGGTGCCTGAGATGAGGTTTGTGACGGGGTGTTTAAGGGGCAGCACAAACCCATCATCCAGCAGCAGCTCTGTGGAAGAACACGTTACTTGAATGGTTCAGTGGCAACCTAATGCAAATATGCAAATGATTGCACTTTGAAAAATCAGGTTAAATTCTCTTTTTGAATGCAAAAGAAATAATTAATAAAAATTTGGCACCCGTCTTTGGGGCAGGCAGCACAGTTCGGAATTTTCCAGTGAAAACTGGACAAGTTGAGATGTCCCCTGAAGTCCGATCTCTCTGGGGATCGTTTCCACAGGTATCATCAGCTCCTCTCAAGCGCCATGGTATGAGCTATTGCTCTTTGCTGCCATTTTTCTTCCTCTTTTATGCCTTTATAAAAAATGCTTCTCTTGCCATGCCAGGCCTTGTTCAGTCAGTCTGCGATCCCCTCCCTTGCTAGCAGAGGGGTGGGAATGCACCTCTCGGCGGGTGACCAGAGCGGCAGGGTGCGCGCAGCAGCCTGGGAAAGGGGTTTGCAGTGTGTCCCCTCCCCCCCGGCGGTATCGGGGCTGAGTCCCCCGAGCCCCAGGGATGTAGCGTGTCACATTTACCACTCCTGCTACACCCCATTAGCCACCAGAAAACCTGCACCGTTGAGGAAATCAAACCTTTCCCGTAAGATGTCAAAAAAACAGGTCCAGCACAAAAGGTGATGCCAGTTCCTCGCCTCTCTGCAGAGCCGTGAGGAAAGAGCCAAAGCTACAGGTCGTGTTGAAAGCGAGGAAGGCAAGCTCCCCCTTCCTCTGTCCCCATCCCAGCCCCCAGCAAGGCTCTGTCTCCCCGTGACTGGAGCCCCTCTGAGCAGGGTGCTGAGCCGGAGGAGTGACGGGTGCCTCCCGATATGCCCAAATGAGAAGAACCCATCGGAGGAGCCTGCCCAGCTTTTGTTGTCATCTGGCTTTGCTCGCAAAAGATGAGTTTGACTGACAGATGCATCAAGGTTCACAGTTTATTGGTTTTTGCAAAAGAGCCAGATCTGCCAATTTAGACAGGGGAGTGACACAAAACTTTCCATCTAAATGGACTAATTTTACCACAGGGAATTCCCAGGCAGAGCGCGCCAAGGCAGGCGCAGTCCTGTTTTATTTTTTAACAAGGACTGAATGACAAATATAAACGACAGTTCTAGGCTGACGGAACATCAGCATTTGACACTTCACAGGGGAGCAGTGAAATAAACAATAGGCAGAGAAATGGAATTAGAATCAGCTGAGAATCAGTGAGAGAGGGAGAGGAGGGCCTGATTCTCTACCAAATCATTTATAAAAGAGCAAACTGAATACTAAGTAGGCATAACAGGCTCACATCCTGGTTTATTAACGAATTTAACCTACCTAGCGTATTACACTTGTGTGATAGAAATGGATCGCTGGAGAAAGGTGGGTGGCAGAGGAGACCAACGCACAGGGAGCGGGAGCGTGCGAGGGCTTTCTGTTTGTGGGGGTGCAAACCTCTTGTGGTAATCCTACCCTGTGCCACTAATGGACTCTACAAAGTTAGAGAGCAAAAAGTATGACAAGTTCATTTAATTTCTCTCCTGTTCCCTCTGGCACATTGCCTGCAGAGTTCTGCCGATCCTCCTGTGTTCTGGCACTTGCTAACTTTTGGGTACCCAGCTTCGCAGCCTTGGCTCTGTTCCTTTACTGCTATTTTTGTCTCTAGGACTTTTCAATTTAAAACAGGCAATCCATGACATTTAAGAAGAATGATTCTGTGCGGAGTCAGTCTGGGGCTTCTGAGTGTGGACCGTGTCTGCCTGAGATAAAAGGTTGTCTCAGCTGATAGCGTTAGCAAGCTATTATCCTGTTTCTGCTCAGCTTTAACAGAGGCGCAGGATATATAAACTTCCCCGATGGGTTCGACAGCTAACTGTTTGTTAGCTAGACATCGCTTGGTAGAAATGTGGATTCCTGGATTTTATGTCATGCTCTGAGATTTGAAGCGTATCTAGAGAAGTGATTTTCAATCTTGTTCAATTAGCGAACAGTAAGAACAAAAAACAATCAGTAGAAGAATAGCTGCCAGTGTAGTGCATCTAAGTCCGTAAACTCACTTTTCTCAGTTACATTAAAAGCAGTTTCCTCAAAAATAAACTAGAGGTTTTAAAAGCATAAGTTAAAAAACTGCTGGTCTTGATGTTAGAGAAAGGGGCATGAAAATAAGGGTCTTTGGATTGATTTGCTTGTCAACGGTGATTTGACTTTCATGTGTGAGTCTGAGAAGTGCCCACGTGGAAGGTGGCTGATTCGCCGGGCGCTATGGCGAACCGCTGCTGGTGTGTCGAGGGGTGCCAGATGCAGGCTTGTGGGTGAAACTGCAGTCTGATGGAGGCTGACATGGAGGAAAAATGCTGCTTTCTTCCATACACAGAGGTACTATAGCTGTGTGACATTTCGCACTGTTCAGTCTGGCACCCTTTGGGCTGTCTGTGTAGGTTTTGCTCGTCTTCCTTTTGTAAGCATTCAACAGGGCGTGCTTGAAACTGGGCTCAGGCTGAGAGGTATGATGTTTGCAGGGTCTCACTGCCGGTGTGTCTCTCTAAAACAGGATGATACGTCGCCTTTTGAACAGGCACAGGGGCAAAGCCAGAGTAATTCTGATGCAAATAATATGTTTTGAAAGGAGACGATTTAGAAGCGAAGCCTTTTTTGTTATGTTTCATAACAGGAAGCTTATCCTTCAGCAAAGACTAGTGCGTCGCTCTTGGTGAGAGCCCGGCCATGCGTTGCACTGCGTCGAGACAGTCCCTTGCAGTTTTTCTCCCAGGGACGGGAGCCACAGGCGCGTTCAGCTTCAGCCGGTCGGCATTTACTTACAGACTCCGGCAGCAGAAAGTTGGGCTGCCTGCAGTGGAGGTGGACGTGTCCTCTGTCCTGAAGCCAGCGCTGCTGTCGGAGCAGTGCGGGGGCTGCGGAGAGCAGCAGAGGAGAGCGGGGCTGGAGGAGGTCCTCTGGGCAAGGGGGGAAAGGGGAGTGCGAGGAGGGCAGTGGTGCCCGAGCAGGGAGCGTGGGGTGCAGGATGGTCTCCCTGGTGAGCGTGACATGGAACAGGGGAGGGTTTATACCCGAGGGGGTACGGGGCAGAGAACAAGGAAGGGGGTTTGCAGAGGGTCCGTGTTTTCCACGCGAGGGGCGTGCCCGGGGCAGGAGAACTGGCAAGGCGTTGAGTGGGATCTCGAAGGAAGAGGTGGCAGGAGGCAGGGGGGTTGGCATGGGGGGTTCTCCTGCTGCGGGGATAAGGAACGGTGGGAAAAGGTCCTCTCCAAGCAGCTGCTGCACAGCGAATTTGCAGGTAGAGTTCCGAACCTGCAATGATAAACATGCTTTGAATGGGCAGCTTCCCCCAAAATGTCACACAGCAGAAGGCAGGAAAAAACCCAAGCCTTTGACAGGCGCTGGTATCAGACCAGCTCTGTCAGCCTTGCCAGGAGCTACAGGGCCGTTTCCAGGGCTTGTGGCATTTGAGCTGCTTCCCAAAGCACCAGGCCGCTGGGTCCCTGCAGTGCAGTGAGACGCTCACTTTGCACTAAAAGAAGTCAGCTGGTGACTCTCGTGATGGGTTGGGTACAATAAAGAACATAGCTGTAGATGTCTTGAGAACACTAAAATTAGAAGTCAAAAGTTCTTTTGTTTTTATTTTATATACATGTATATAAATATGCATATATACAAAATGGTATCTGCTGCTATATACAAATTACATGATTTCCAGTCAATCTCGTGATTTTTGTGTGCACTTGGTTCATGATTTTCAAGTACGAGGAGCTGGCAATAGAGGCTCTAACAAACTTCCTTCGCTTCACTGCAGACAGCTCCTGCATCACGTAAGTTAACTGTACCGAGGCCATTCCCGGCTTTTTTCTGAAGCAGAGAAGAGTTTACGTACAGACTGTTTACTATGCATATCTTCATTAACGGCTACGTGTTCAGTGAGCTGATCCTTCCCTTAATATTTTAAAGTCTTTTCCTTTGGATACAAACACCATTGTGTAGATTTACTAGATAATCGTTTTCAGGATCAATTTTTTTCCTTTCAGGCATTGGTGCCACGTTTGCTGTTCTTCCATCCTGGCCAGTCCCCAGGTCCTTACAGTTTTTCAGCACTGATTGTGTGTCCCGTAAATTCATCTGCTAGCTCGATTAATACCTTCAGATGTGTATTATCTTTCCTTGCCTACCCTCATTAAAGAATGTATTTATTTTTAAAGAAGGTTGTCATCACTTCTGAATGTTCAAACTTCTCTTTATTTTTCTTGTCAGAGTAATTATAAAGAGGATTTCTTTATTTAGTGTTGCATAATCTCTTACAATATCATTTTCCTCATTAGGAGACAGACTGTGGTGCTCTTTCTAGTTTTATCACACAGCATTTTCACACTGAGATCTCCCACTGATTATGCAGGGTTACTAAAGCAACATACTACTAGCTGGAATGCTCGAGATAGCTCTTTCGTGACCGTATTTCTTTTTGCAAGATACATAATTTACTGGAAGTTGCAAAAGTTTTGCTGTAGTTGAACTGTGAGGGAGACTTATGGAGGAATGTTGGGGTGCGGTTCTCTGGGCTGTATGAAGTGTGATGGAAATGGGGTGATCATGCTAGCTTCTATATCTTTCTTCTAAGGTTATTTTACCAGGATGAATTTTGAAAATCTGTTTTGCTTTCTTCCAGCGCGTCTGTCTGTTGATTCTTAGCCCGTCTTTCACCTCTGACAGCGAGTAGTCAGTTTAACATCCAGGATCTCATCTATTAATCCACTGCTTGGTTCTTATCACCTAAACTTCAGTAGAGAAGGGTCATTCTGACGCATGAAAGGTTTCAGAATTTTGGAATCCGGTTTTGTTCTGATTTCGAGCAGAAGCCTGTCCCTGCATCCCATCCCAGGCCCGCCTGTCGCGCAGGCACGGACCCTGGAAACGCGGGGTCTCCGACTGCAAGACAGTTGCCAGGCAGTTTTGGTGCCGTGTTGTGAAAATTGGATTGCTTTTACAGACTGTTTGGATTTCAGCAAATTGACTTTCACTTATGGAAAATGCCCTGCTGGAGGATTTTCAACCTATTCTGTTAATACTGCAAGGGAAAAATATAAACTGGAACAAAAGGCAATGTTTAAACTCTGACGAGCAAAAGCTGCGTGGAAGCATTTGATTTCATGACAGCACAGGCTTTCCTGAAGATACACATGCACCAGCAGAAAGTGTGGCCCGCTGTCATGAGCTTTCATGAGCTGTTGTGAAAATATTTTTAAATTACTAAAAATTGTAGAAGCAAAATTGATTTAGCCAAGCCTGACTCCTTGCTACATTTTTACCCCGCCTCTGTGACCTTAAACTGCATCTGACTTCCTGGAGAATTAATGCTTCACTGAGGAAAAATGGAGTGAATACCTCAGTATTTGGTATGTTTATAGCATACCTTGATATAGTGCCGAGCTGTCTGTTAGGCGGGCGATGAGTAGCTTGGAGAATGGGTTGTTAATGACTTTGCGTTTGGTGTTGCCCCCCGGTTGACCAAGACAGCTAGAGATTAAGCGAGAGCAAGCTGCAGTACACCACCAGGCTAACAGAATTCCTCTCGTGAAGCTAACAGCGAGGTAGCAGGGAAGAGGGGGTGAGAGCTGGGGGGTGTCAGCCCCCCTCCCTTTCCCAAGACCTCGCCCCAGCCCCCCCAGCGCTCTGATGGAGCATCGGGGCTGCGTCTGAGGACGTGGAATCCTCCGCGGTCGGGCCAGTGAGGAGACAGGCGCAGGGGAAGGGGACTCTGGGTTACCCCCATCTGTCTGACATTGCGGCTGCCCAACAGCGTTCTGATTTTCTGAACTCCCCAGGGACGCCCGCTGCGTTACGGATCGTTGGGAGACAGCTGAGTGAAATAGCAGGAGCGGGAGTCCTGCGGCAATGGGCAGGGGAGGGCTGGGGGCCGGTGGGGGCTCCGAGGCTGGACTGCGCTGTGAGGGGCTGCAAGCATGCGTGGTGCCTTGCGTCACGTGGTGTGGCGGTTGTTACAAGCAATCTCAGCGTTGGTTACACCGTGCCTGAAGGGTGCTAGGTGCACCGACGCAACGTCCTGGAGACCTCGGGGGAATCCACTGGAGAGGGAAGCGCTGAGGGAGAGAGCGAGGGAGAAAGGGAGGGAAAGAGAAACAAGCCAGAAGCCACAAAAATGACATACAAAAAAAAAATTGTTTTTATTTCTCATGTGCACAAGAAGAGAAAAGAAAAGAGTCAAACAGAACTGAAGCGATGAGGAAAAGCCAAGAGTGGCTGCAGCAGCCTAGAATGGATATGACCCTGGCACCGGCCCCCTCCCCTCTGCTGTCTCATCTCTGCTTGGCCTGAAGAGCATCCGCAGAGCTGCTTACAGCTGGGTTTGTTGTCAGTTCTGTAATTGTCACCGTTTGGTCCCTCCTTCCCGCTGTGCCAGTTTGCCAGCGTCCCGGGCCCAGCCGAGGAGCACGCTGTGGTGTTGGTGGGGTCCCTCAGATGCCCTTATTCTGTCAGTGCCGAAGGCGGCAGCTACGATTCTCATTTCTTTTCCAGAGGGGTGCTTTTCCTTAGGGACGAGAGGGTGGGGTTCAGCAAACCAAAAATTCCTTTAGGAAAATGTTTATGTGCATATATAATTATACACTGCAGAGGAGAAAGAGGTGCAGGGGTTTTTGCTTTCCTTTTGTTGTTTGTTTCACATCCTCACATTCGTGTTGCGATTAAATCTGAAGTCTTCCTCCGGATTTGAATCATCGCTACCGACGGGTCAGAAAGCATGCAGCCACAGCAGGGCTCATCGCCACCAACCCTCCCCAACAGATTTACAGGTCACAGGGGTGTAACAGGGCGGCAGCTTTAATGCATCTGCCCTGGGCAAACCTCCCCCCGTCCTGCCCCACACCCCGTCGGACCTAAAGGACGCAGGAGCTTCAGAGAACAGGACTTGAAAGTGCTGCCCAGTTTTGAATGCCACGGTCCCAGCTGCTTCCAGCGAAGCACAGCATTTGAGAACTCACGAGATTCTTCCCCCATGAAAAAATGGTGACAGGAGGAAATCCAGTCACACGAGATTTCTGCTGGGTCCATTAGATAAAGCAAACGAAGCAGCAGAGCTAAGAATGACAGGAGAAGAAAGGAATGAAGGGAGAGCTAAGGAGGAAGAATAAAGAAATTAAGAAGGATTTGTGAGAAAAAGGATGAGAGAGAAATGTAATGGAAACATTCATTATTATTCAGAATAATATTTAACACTTTGATAGAATTTTCTTTCCAGGATCTCAAAGCACGGAGCCAGTGCTAATGAATTCCGCTGCACATCGCCCCATGAACTAGGAACTATTGTTGCCTCCATTTTGCAGAAGATTGGAACTGAGGCATGGAGGGGACTGGACTTGGCAAAGGTTCTCCAGAGCCACGAGGAGAACCAGGGAGCTGGAGGTCCCAGATACCTGCTCTTGTATCAGTAACGCTGTTCCCTCTCAGGGTAGAAAAGTACATTGCGAATGAAGAATAGTAAAAGAGAGAGGGATAGAAATGGAATGGAAAGGAGGTGTGAGAAAGAAACGGGAGAAAGAGAAGAGACAGGGGAATGGAGGAGAGAGACGCGAATCATAGACTTCACTGGATTTTGCATAGTGATTCTTCCTCCAATTCTTTTTCATTTTTTTCCTGTAAAACTTTTTAAAGAAAATTAAAAAAAAAAAAAAGCCACCAACAACGAAGCAACTGTTGGCCTGTTGGGGAAGGGTTCCTTCCAAGGTTTGGCTATTCCCTCAGGTTCTGGATTTGTGCTGTGCTTTATTGAACACATTGTTTTGTTTTCAGTGAGCACAACGAGACTTGCACAGTACAGACAGCGTGTTCCTTATCTACAGGATGAGACGAGGCTGTTTTAATAGCTACTATGATGAAGATGGAGATGAACTTATATACAAGAGGAATTGCCTTCACATTACACATATTATCTTCCTACAAAGCAGCAATTGTTTTTGCAAATAACATAATATTAAATAATTGGTAGAATTTTTGCGTTTCCTGCATAGTCCAGTCTAATGGAATCTATATGAATATTGATGGTTTTCTTCTGCGTAATATCACCACATAAATCCCTGTGTCAGCTACTAGACTTTAGCTATAATACTGCTTTACAATGCATCCACCGTCAATCAAAACAACCAGCACAAGAAACTCTTTGGCAAATGTAATTCAGTACATTCGCATGGGGGTCTACAGATGGCGGTGGAAGAGGATTAGACTGCCCAGTCCTTTGCGTAATTCTGCTCTCCTTTGAATTTTCCTGGTCAAACTACATGCTGTACTTACGGACTTTCCAGGCCAATCCAATGCCTGGTGGAAATCCTCTTTTACCAGTGGAGTTGCACCAACAACGGATTTGGCCCTCCGAGGGTCAAGTCAAGCCAGCCATGAGTGAGCCAGCCAAATCCTGCTTTCATACCCTAGCTTGTGTCTCAAGTTTAGCAGATCGCCATGAAAACACCAAGCATTTCTGAGCTGCTAGCTTCTCTCGAGGTGCCCCTGGGCTGCAGGTGCCAGGCTTGAGAGCCTCCTCGTCTCCGGCCTCCTCCGGAGGTTCTCCTTGGTGGTCCTGGGATTTGCTGCCTCTGCCCCGACCACCTGCCAAGTGACACCAGCAGAGCAAGGGCTGTACCAAGAGACTAAAAGGGAGACTTTCCTAACAGGGTCCAGCAACTGTCTGGTGTCTGTGGAGGAAAACAGGAGCGAGGAAAGTAAATTTTTAAAAATTACCCAGAATTTTCTTCTCGTATAGAATAAGATGAGATAAAGGGCCAAATTCTGGTCTCGGCGACAGTGTACCAACCCTGCTGTTTGCAGCAGGTTACTCAGAGGTAAGACATGCAGAATGACACTTGTAATAGATCAGGAGTAACCTCTCTGATTTTATTCTGTACAGGAACAGATTTTAGCTCTATATCTTCTGTGTAAACATCCCCCCCCCCCCTTCTCATTTGGGCATCCCGTTAAAGAAGACACAGACCTATAATCAGCTAGAGCCATGCAAGGGCTAAAAGTGTTAGGTGAAAGGGGCCTTTGGGATCAACGCAGCTGTTTACTGGTGATGGATTTCATACATACAAGTCAAACTTGGAGACAGAATACCGAGTCCACAACCGTATCTCCTCTGAGGCTGGGAACTTTGGATTTTATACATAAAGTTGGCTGTACAGATTGCTCCGCTGTTCACTTTTATGCCCTTCGGGGGTTTGATTCTCAATCCTGTCTTTGTCCGTGGACAGTAGCCCACGAGTTTTATCTGAAACCTCTCTAAAACACCAAGGATCTACTTTGGCAGGCTTGATGCCCTGGGGACAGGCTAGAGCTGCCTTCGTGTTCTCTTTGAGTATTTCTTTAGGAAGTGTTGATGCAAGGAACAGTTTATGAGTTTGCTGACGATACAGGAGTAATAAGCATTTCTATTGACAGTTAGCCTTTTGCAGAACAGTGTTTGCCAGTTACTTGGGAACCAGAAAGAGCAGAGCATCCCTAGAGAATCATCAGGTGAGCGCTTGGGATAGGGGGTAAATATTAGGGTGCACAATACAGGGTTGAAGATGCAAAGGTGGGGCTGTATGTTGGGACTGGCTGGTAGGATGCAGGCACATGGATTTGAATGGAGTCCCTATCAATTAGTGGGGTGGGTGTGTGAGCCGATGGACTGGGAATCGAAGGGGGCCCGTATAGCAAGACTGTAGTGGTTAGGAAATTGGGTGCTGGGCACAGACAATGGGGCGTTGTCACCAGTGGTGGGGGTCTGGAGAACGGGCGTTGGGCATACCTAACCTTGTGACAGTTGGGATGTGGGTGAAGGGAGTCGTCGCGGGCACAGGGGTTAAGGTGAAAGGAGCGACGGCTAAGGGCTAGGGAACCAAGCAGTAATCCCAGCCAATCCCGAATTTGTCCATCTCAGTCTCAGCTGTCCAGAGGGCAATCAGCGGGCCCACATGAAGCCTCACACTTTCCTTTCCACCACACAGCGCAGTTAGAGCGCAGCTGGGCTTGTTTTCTTTGTTTGCCAACCAGTGACATGGAAAACGTTTGTTGACTCAGAGTGCTTTTCTGTCGACTGATGTGTTTGGTAACTTTGTCAGATGTGACTTGTCCACACTGCTCCCCAGAGACAGGACCTGGGAGGGGGGGAGGAGGAGGAGGTGACAGGGGTGGAGCTGGCATCCAATCCTCTCCAGTACCGCCATCCCATTGTAGTGCAAAACAGAAAGGAAACAAAACCCTAGAGTGAAAGAGGAGCGTCAAACGTCTGCCGTTCAGGTGGCGGGGAGGGATGGGACTTGGAGTTTTATTTTTGTAGGGTTTTTTAATTATTATTTTGGTTTTTTTGTTGTTTTTGTTTGCATGGGTTTTTTAGAAAATTGGGGGTTTGTTCTTTTTTTTTTTTTCCTTTTTACAGACCTTCATGACAAAGCATAAAAACACAGTTATATTTATATATCTATTTATATATCTCTTCATTTCGTCGGTTGGTGTGTAAATGCGGCTCCATCCTTCTGGCTGAGCTGATTGTGTGTCACAGCAGCGGTGGGTGTCAGTGTGAGGATCCTCCCAGCTCCGGCCTGCACCGCGGCCACGTGTCGGGGAC
>Ga0181612_162751_pt1 | contig 18816 bp, 9 predicted proteins | sample HoacroProtozoa21_FD_119630 | JGI IMG/M metagenome (GOLD analysis project Ga0181612, IMG submission 119630) | Hoatzin crop microbial communities from Cojedes, Venezuel. Combined Assembly of Gp0051906, Gp0051904, Gp0051908 | reverse complement strand
ACCCATTCACCCGCCGTAATTACTCTGTCTCATCCCTGTCTGCTATTCACTGGCTCTCAGCAAGGCCCCAGCAGCCAGGTCACAGGTCAGCGCAGAGGACAAGCTTCTGCTTCCCTGAAAAGGACTGAAACATCTTAAGTGCGGCTTCAGCAGCTTCCAGAAAGTGCCCATCCCTTCTGTAAAAGCAAGCTTGGTGATCTGCACCAGTAGTGATACGGTGAGGAGACCAGGGGCCTGCAAATCACTGCCCCTGCACTTCATTCTCTGGATGTCACTTGGTTTGTTCAGAGTCTCGGGGCAGTTTCTGTACCCTCGATCTCTTTGTTGTGCACTGCTTTATTCCTCCAGATCATACAGCACAAGGTATTTGCCTTGTGAATTTTCAAATCTACTCATCTGCCTCCTCTATATCTTCAACTATTTTTAATTCAGTGCATAATTTTGCTGTTGTTATTAATAGTCACCGGGCAACTGCCCTTTTCCTCTAAGGCGAGGAGAAGATTTTACCTGTACTTTTCATATTACAGCTAGTGCTGGACGTGCGTACAGAAGCCTAACAGCTCCTCTAACTTCTTACAACACATGTTTTTCTGTCTTAGAGTCTTTTACAGAAAAAGGTTTTCCTGAAACAACTAAATTTTACAATTATAAAAATGCTTGGGTTTGAGGTCGTACGCGCCAGTAGCTGCACGAGAAGCCACATCCCCAGATCACACTCAGCCAGATAGTAGGAACAGGTTTTAGTATTCCTGGATTGGGTCACCACCCCCGGGTTTGGACACCTGCTACGAAGAACCAGGAAAACCAGACTAGTCACAGAAAGTATTTGTAACAGACTTTTGCCAGTAGCCAACGAGTTTGGACACATCAGGACCAGGCTACCAAAGGGTCCACAAATAACAGAGGTGGCACAGGACTCAACAGCCGAGGGTTACTAACTCAGCTGTTCTTGGGACGCGAGAGACTACGGGGAGTGCCAGGTTACCCCCGTGCCCGAGCTGGGGGCTCTGTCGGAGAAAGGTGCAGAAGCGACGGCTGCTCGTCACCACCTCCAGGTAAGGAGCCTCCTCGCCTTGCGCCGGTGGTGGCCCAGTGTCACCGGGAGCGCTCCTGCAAACCAGCAGCAGAGCAGCAGACCTACCAGACTGCGAAGCAGCCTCTGCTCTTCGGACACCTGCCTTGCCCCTTCCTCGGCAGGAGGGGACATGGTGGTGCAGACACGGCGGCGCGGGCAGGGCACGTTCTGCCTTCCCCCTGCCAGCACCGAGACCGCTCGGCTCTCCAGCAGCAGCTGTAAACCCGAGCCCCACGGACCCAGTCCAACTGCCGGCAGCAGCTCGCTTTCCCCCTTGGTATCCTTGCCTGTGCTGCCACCACCCTCACTATTTCCAAGCTTTCATGCGTGCTGACTGAAGCTTGGAAATGCAGGGCCTGGTCTGCAGAGGTGCTGGGTGCTCAGAGCAGCGCTTAGAGCTGCCGGGCATCCCCAGGACCACGGCTCACGCGACGGGCGCCATGCAGCTTTACCGCGGTCACAGAAACCTACAGGTAATGGAGTTAGAAGGTCCCACCTGGAGTTAACCCACACTTATCACCCGAAAAACCGCGTCGCGTACACAAGAAGCATGGGGGCACATCAGCTAACCAAAAGAAAATGGCAGCGTGGGTTTCTGAGTAGAACATATTGCCCTGCAGCTGCAAGGCTTGAGCCAGAATTCACTGAAGCAAAGAAAGCTCCTGGCAGCGCCACTGGACAGCACAGATAAGGCCGTAAGAGAAAAGCCTTATTTTGAACTGTGAATCACCAAAACACTCAGAAATACCTGGGTATATTAATGTAATTTCTTTTTTCTCAAAAAAAAAATAAAAAATTAAATAGGCAAAGAAAGCAGTGACATGGTTCTTGCTCAGACAGGAACAGGCTGCAGTCCTAACACGAGGCCATCTGCTTGAAGGAGATATTTATTATTCCTAGTTTAAGCTGAAAGCAAGAGGAGAATGTCACACTACCCAACCCCCAGCACAGGCTTACTTCATTCGGGATTTTGTGAGGCTCTGTTGAATTCATTCGACACAAGAGCTGTGCGCTGCCCCGTGCAGAGATGCTGACTTCAGAGCCGTGCCCCTCCGTACGCATCCAGACCCACCTCGCGGGATCCCGTCGGCTCGGGACGCCCACATTCCTTGCGCAGCCGCATCCCAAAGGAATTCGAGGACACACCGCTGCAGGGTCACTGCCAGGAGCGTTATTAACGCTGATCAGCAGCCCGTACAAGTCCACGTTGCTCACATGAGGAATCGTCCCCAAAGAGAAGCGTGTCCAACGGATGCTCCTGGGGAAGCGTAAAGACTCATATAACTTTTAGCTCAAGTAGAAGTGGAGACATAGAGGTTATATGCTGCGAAATAACATCCCATCTATGATTTTGAACAACCCCTCCCCAGCCTGCGAGCCGATCCTACGATTCCCAGGGGCCCGAGTCAATTTGTGTCTGCTGGCCCTGGCAGGACCATTCCCCTCCTTCTCTCGCTGAGCTGGCTCCTGCCAGACCGAAGGCCCCTGTGTCTGACACCCTGAAACCTCTGCTGTCCTGCTCGCTGCCAGCGGAGACAAGAAAAGCCCTGCTGCCTCAAGGCACAGCTCTAGGAAAAGCCAGGGGAGTTCAAGCCCCCTTCCCAGCTGCCCCGGGCTGACGCTGCGTTACTCCGGTGCCGGGGCGTGTGCCCAGCCGCTGCTCTCAGCCCTGTGCTCGCTGCAGAGCCACAGCTGATGTCCCCACAGGATAAGCTCGTATTTTTCACTCCCACGGTTTACCTACATGCCAACACAAGCACTACAGTATTTTTCTTTTTTCTACAGTGCTGTCAGCCTTGTCTCTGCTGGAAAGCAGCAATAAATGAAAGAGGAGAACTGGTATTTTCCCTCATGTGTTCATGAAATTACTAATATTACAAGTCCTGTGTATTTTTGTATCGCTCTTCCAGATAGCTCCTCTCTTGAAAGACATCCAGATAGATCTTCTCCAGTTGAAGTTCAGGATGGGGTTTGTCTTCAGCAGTGAAACTGGGGCTGAGTCTCACCTGCGGCAGTTACAGCGGTGACCTTCCTCCTCTGGAAGGGAATCCAAAGCCTCGGTGACGTGTCCAGCCCTGTTCAATGCCCTCAGCACCGACGAGGGGATTGAAGGTGCCCTCAGACGGCGCGGAGCTGAACGGGATGACTGCAGGCACGCTAGAGGACAGGGTTGGAGGAAGAACACGCACGTTCAGCAGGGTGGATTTCAGTAGTGCCAAGCAGGGTGCAGCACCTTTCCGGAGGACACAGCGTATCCACAGATTGTTTGGCAACACTGCAAGGAAAAAGTAGGAGAATAGTGATGGGCCAGCTACGGAATGTGTTTCAACAACATGTAATTGTTGCTGAAAGAAGTTTGTTTGGGAAGACACACATCGAAACCTCATATAAACAAACATCTGAGGGAATTTGTTCTGTTCTGGTGTCGGTGCTGAGGACCCAGCTGGAGCAGCTTTTCTGGTTGACGGGATCACACCCTAAGGTGACAGCTTCTGGTGCCAGCAATAAATGCAAAACGACGCCAGCCATGAGGGTAGGCTGAAAGAAGCAGATGTTGTCGTCTCTCTTTCAGCAGCCTCCTTTTACAGGGAAGGCTGGCGCAAAGGGACTCACAAACAGCTGTCTTCCAAGTCCAAAGGAGAGGGGAAAAAAACTATCCCACTAAAAAATGTTACCTTTTAGCAGTAAGCAAGCACTGGACACCCACCTGTCTGACTGGGGATTCCTGGGTCCGGCCAGAGAAGCCCAGGAGAAGTGGGTTCACCTTTCCTTCCCCTGCCCCGTTCTGAAGGGGTAGGGGCCTGTGGGGAAGAGGCAGAGTAGTTGGCTGGGACCTGGAATGCCTTAGGGACTGCCACAGCTTCAGCTGCCAGAATTAATCTGCTGCTTCCCTCCTATGCTGCACAATGTACTGAAATCATAACAGGGTGGGCTTTGATGAAAAATAATTCCATTTACCTGGGCATGAGGGAACACTCACTCTGCAAGAGCCATACTGCAGATGCCAAAAATTCCTTTAATAACAGCTCAGTAGATGTTATCTTTTTCTCTTCATATTACTAGCCAGAGCTGGGCTTGGATATCAGCGTGTTGAGGTTAATATACACAGCATTCAGTGAACAGACCTGATGAGGAAAACAAAAAGAGTGTAGGAAAGCACATAGGAGGGTTTGATTTTCCCAAACTGAAAGTGCCAGGTGACAGTGGAAACTCTGCAGAAACATTTCCCTCTTCGGAAAAGAAAAACCATTTTTCCCCCCCTCCGGAAGCCATTAAAATATTTCCCGTACTGTTTACATACATTATCTCCTTTTTTTCAGCTTGACTCTATTGGGGATTTCCATTACTTTCAGCAGTCAGCACTTTTTAATACTTCTAAATGCACTGTACAGCATGATAAATACGGTACTGGGCAGGAGCAGAACTCAGATCAGCTGCTTCAAGACACAAATAGCTCAGTGATCATTCTTTCCAGGACATGATGAAGTTACTGACTGCACAATTGATTTTTCCCTTGTCGTCCTTCAGTGGGCTCTATTGACTCTGACACAGAGGGGTGGAGAAAGCCTCGCTAAGAGGCAGACAGGAATCGGGAAGAGAGATTGAAGTTGCACCGTCGCCTGTGGTACCCTGTTGTAGCTGGATGCTTCTTTAACGGGAACAGCTGCCTGGTGAAGTTGTGCAGGCTCAGCTTACAGATCTACCAACTATCAAAACAGTTCTGTTCATTTTGGTAGTTTCCCCTCAAAAGTTTATAATCACAGCTTCTTCACCTCAGCCTGGGGAAATGTTACCTCCATCGCTTACTGTGGGCAGCATGAAACGTACTCTAAGCACTTCTGGCTCATCACCAAGCCTGAAGCGCGCATGCGCTCCCACCGCCTTTGCCAAATCAACATCTTTGCAATTAAATGAATTTTTTTGGTCTTCCCCACCGATACCAACAGCATTTGCAAAAAGCGTGGACGGCTTCTCCCCAGTAGAGGCTGCTCTTTGTCTGCATTCCTGTCTTCTAACATGAGCAAATTTTAGATTTCTCCTCTGCTACGCAAAACAGCACAAACTGCAGGGTGCTCTGGCACATGCTCGTTTCTGTCGTGGCATCTGATGGTCGATCAGAGCTCAGCTGCGGTCATGCCATCGCTCAGAGCTGGAAGAAAGCCTTGTGCTGGCTGAGTGCGATCTAGAAGCAGTTTATGAAGAGGCTTGGCCATAACCCTGCCTCCCAGCTCCACCTTCCCTGACCCTGACAAGGGACCTGCGGCAGAGTTACCAATTCAGTTCTCTTTGCTGCTTCCATTTTTAAGGTGACATTCAGAAAGCAGTCAGTCTTCCGAGATGCTTATGATGAGTGGAAGTAAGATTTAAAATTTGGCAGAGTCTCCACCCGTGAAGGCAGTCAATGTAAGAATAAACTGGTTTGAGCTGAATGCAATGTAAGCAACATGTAGGCAAACCGTAATTAGCTCCAACTGACAGATCTAAATGAATATAATAGAAAAATGTCATGGATTCCATGGTAATGTCCCATGGATACATACCACCTATGTATTCATGTGCCATTTAGGTCCCAAACTACATATGCTGAACCCGAAATGTGGTCTGTTCCATGAAAAAAACCAGGGTTCTCAGCCCTCTAAAACACAACATAAAAATAAACCCCACTCATCTTGTTACAGATTTGCTTTAAAAGGTTATTTAGGGGTCTTCATTTGTCTGTTGGCTTTTCACCTGTAAAGCCTCAGAACCCCCATTTCTAGGACAAGGCAGCAGAGGGACAAGACATTTGCTGCAGAATGCTGAGAAGAATTCAGGTTTTCCAGAAATCACACACTAAAAATACATTTTCTTGGTCTTTTACTTCTCCTGCCCTCCTCAAGAAAGAGCTCGTAGTACTAGGCTTATGCAATTAAAGGATGTCTGAGATACACCAGGAGAGGGCTTTTTTTGGAGGGGGGGAAACAAACAACCTTTTAACAAAACCTACTTTTTTCTGTTAATGTGATTTCCCCTTTGACATTTAAGTAAGGATATGTATTTAAGTTTTCACATTCTGTAAGATGTTTTACAACACACCCTGTGCATGTAAAAATGGTTTTCTGTTCAGTACACTGTAAGTCAAGAGAAGCAGTAATATATTAGACAATTATTCCTCCAAATATAATGCTAACTGATGTCAATGCAAGCTTTTTTGTTGTTGCTAATTATACAGTTTAACACTGAGCATATAGAAATCTTCAAATAAGCATAATAAAGTTTCCTTCGATAACTGTCCTTACCACCAGATTTGGTTCAATGAATGAAAGAGAGAAGGGAGCAGGAAGCAGACAGGTAGCCTGACAAGCCCCACGATGCTTGTGTGAGCTTCATTTCTCTGTGGGGTTTCCAGAAGAGCAACTGAAATTTCCCATCCTCACCACCAAATACCTTTTGATTTTAGACAAATTTGTATCATCGCAATCCCTGCTTATGCTTGCAAACATGAAATATGAGCTGGAATAGAGGACTAAATCTGTCTGTACTTCTAAGCAGGACAAACCCCTGTGGAAGTGCAAGCCACAGGGACTATGCAGACCGTTTGCCCTGCGCTCAGGATCACTTACTTCTCCCCAGCCCGCTGGTGATACCACCACAGACGTGCCTCGCAGCAGAAGTTTCAGCACAAATGCATCTTCAGTGGATTTCCCAGGCACGGAGGGAAGCCACAGGGGATGACAAAGCTCAACTCCCAGAGGACAGAGCTGCCCTCTGCCCCACCCATGTGTTAATGGGCTCCTCCTGGCTTGGCTCGGCTCGCTCCTCTCTCCTCACCACCAGCCAAGCAAACGAGCCATCTCCCCCTGGGTTTCCCTGTTGCTGCTGGTCCTGGTGCAATCCCCACACTGAGGTAAAAACCCTGTTTCCCCAGCCCAACTCACAGCTCAGTCCTGGCTGTGCTTTGGCTCAGGCTGAGGGTTGTGTCCTCCAGGAAAGGGAAATGGTGGCAGAGGTGTGATGGGAAAATGTCAACAGAGCAATAATGCTGTGATTTTTAACTTTTAACCAATGTTTAAAAAGATCTTTTTAAAGTCCTGCCTCTGAGCAGTACAAAGGGCTTCTGTCTCACTCCGCTGGGAGCGACTGCATGCCTCTGCGCTCATCCCAAAGCCCTTGGAAACTGGGACACCACCACCTTCGTGTCCCTTTTAGCCAGGAGCAGGTGTGCTCCGTGCCCTTTCTAAGCCTAAGCCAGCAGCGCAGCCAAAGAGCAGTGCTGCCTGCCAGCTCTCCCGAGCACCTCTGTGTGGAAAGTAGCCTGAGGGACCAGGTTATGGACTTCACTAGAAAATCAAATTTGCGGCCTTTTGAAAGATATTCTCTCATCCCCTCTTCATAGCCCTATGACAGCTTTTGAAAAATTATCTGGGGAGGAAACAGTGGAGAGATAAACACAGCTCACTATTTGGCTTTCTGAGTCAGCTTTCAGTAAGCAGTAGTCCTCAGAAAGTGGTCCTTGAAAGCCCAAGTAAGTATTTGCAGACAACAGTGACCAGATCTTGGAAATTTTTAGCTGAGAAAAGTTTTTACAGGAAAAGATTTTCACAAAGATTTTTTTTGAAAAACTTTCCATAAAAACATTACTTATGAAACCAAGCTGGAAGAGGAGTAAAGAAAAGGTCTGGCTAAATGATCAATACAGGTGAAAATGAGGAACGGAATGAGATTACAGGAAAAACAATGAAAAAAGCACTGCAAAGAGTCTGGCTCCATCTTCTTTATTCCCTCCCATCAGGCATTTATACATATTGGTAAGATCCTCCTGAGTCTTCTTTTCTCCAGGTTGAACAGTCCCAACTCTCTCCTTGTAGGACTGACACTCCAGTCCCTCCATCATCTTTCTGGCCCTTTGCTGGACTTTGTCTGGTATGTTTGTATCTCTGTTATACTGGGGAGCCCAGAACTGGACCCTGCACTCCAGATGTGTCTCACCAGTGCTGCGCACAGGGAAATGATCAGCCCCACCTTGACCTTCTGACCATGCTCATCCCAAAGCAGCCTAGGATACTGTTGCCCCTCTTTGCTGCAAGGGCACAACGCTGGTGCATGTTGCTGGCCACCATCACAACCCTCTGAGCCTCACAGTTCAGACAGTTTTCAGTCCACCACTGTCCAGTTATGTAGCCCATGTTTCATCAGCTTTTTTGTGATCATGTTATGGCAGACAGAGTCAACAGTCTTGCTAAAATCAAGGCGAACAACATCCACTACTCTCCCTTCATCCACCAAGCCAGTCCCCTGTAGGCCATGAGGTTGGTCAAGAAGGATTTCTTTTTCATAGATTCATATTGATCACTCCCAAACACATTCTTGTCCTTAATGTTTGGAAATTGTTTCCAGGATTATCCACCCCACCCCCTTCCCAGGAATTACGATGAGGCTGACGAGCCTGGAGTTCCCCAGATCCTCCTTCTTGACCTGCTTGTAGATAGGACTGGCAACTGCTTTCTCCCAGTCCCCAGGAACCCATTGCTAGCAGGTGGAGGGAGGTGATCCTTCCCCTCTGTTCAGCACTGGTGAGGCCACACCTGAAGGACCGTGCCGAGGTCTGGGCTCCTCAGTACAAGAGAGACCTGGGGCCCGTCTACCTTGGCAGGCTCTCCACAATGTCCCAGGCCTGAGCCCCCAGCAAGCAGATCAGGCTGGCAGCTGAGGGTTTGCTAGAAAGAGAAATTCACGTTCTCAAACTATAGTGACTTGTTTGTGTAGCAAGCATAAGTTAGTAAAGTGAAATAACAACAAAAAAGGAGGCTTGGTTTGTGCTTCCTAATGCCTGCGTTGGGGCTGATTCTCACCCTTTGGCCATTTACATGAACCTCTGCAGCGCATGAACCTTCCCAGCCTGAGCCACTGCAGAGAGCTGCCCAGGGCTTGTTTTAACTTCTGTCTAGACAAACCCGTCATCTTAACTCACCTCCACATGAACGGAATGAGAACAGAAATGTGTTTTCATTCTGTTAGAGCATTTTCTGTACTATCGGTTTTGCTCCTTCCCTTCGTCACAAGCCATTTTGCCGGCTGCTCCTGTGTTTCACATCATTTGGAGAGAAGCCCGAGTACACTGAGCAATAAAAAAAGCACAATGTTAAACTCCAGAGGGTGAAATTTTTTTCAAAAAACTGAAGGAGAGCATACTTTCTTCGGTATTTAAAAGTGTAGAAGATTCATATTTCTTCACGGTGTTTTGGCAGACAATATAGTAGTGTACTATACTAGTATTAAAATCCTCCGCTGTCTGGAGCAGAGCAGAGCCCTGCGCAGCAGCGATCGCAGCAGTATCGATGCAACAGCAGACAAGCGGGTGCTTGTCTAGAGGCATTGCTTTTGCTCTGTTCTTCGCTACAGAGGATGACGGGGAATTGCTGTCCCAAAAGCACTTTGCACAGGAAATCAGGATGTGGCCGTAACAGATATTAATCCCCCAGGGGCAAGTTAAGGAGGTCTTCAAGCACAGCAAATTGCGGTGGCTGAGCAGTGTTCGTCTGAGGCATCCGACAGCTGAAGTAGGCGTCTGGAGATGGTAACACAACTTACGTCCATCCCTGTGCAAAGCCCCAATTTCTGCTCGAGCTCTGACTGGTGGGTCTTAAAGAGGTTTCTGGAAAAGAAAGCAGGTGCTCTCAGGCTTCTAGAGGTATTTAGCAAACACACAGGCATGGCATGGCGGATTTGTACCTTACTTGATGTTCATTAAGTGCTGAGTAAATGTTCTTGTGAACCGAAATACAGCGGATATTTAAGCTCACTGAAAATGCTTTATTCTGCCTGTAGTCGTAATAACTTTATCAGCTGAAAGGCAGCTTGTTCTGTTCAATGGCCCAGCGAGAGCCCATCAAGTTTTGTCTCCTTGCCGAGCCTCTCTGCAGCTCTCTCCTTTTCGAAAAATGTGTAGGGACAGTGCTGCAATCAATACGGAGCAATCCTGCAACTTCTGCTCTCCTATTGCCTCTCTGCACTCTCTAATGACTCTCATTATCATCATCATGCTCTCAGGAAGTTTAAATGTCAGGGCTAATTAATTAAGATGGTTTCTCTTCCCTTATTAATCCCTTAAGTACTAAGAACCCATTCCCCTTTAATCAGAAGCAGCTGCGACCAACACGGCACGGGAGCTGGAAAGCTGCCGCTGTACTCCGTGGCACTTCCTATGACGATGTTTCGGAAACAATAACTGAGGTAACTGTTGCTGTGATTGCAATAATCATGTTAAAATGTGTCGCTGCAATTCCACTTCCCAAAACTCCATCCAAATGATCTGTGAATGCGCCTGTGACAGCCTGCCATGCACAACGCTGCTCAAGAAATTGCTGCCTTCCGCGTGTGAAGATACTTCCCAAGCCTTTGCTTTTGCAATAGGCTTTATCCAGGTGCTGGAAATTTACTGATGAACCGAGCCCTTGCCTTTTAACTACATCAGCATTGCTGCTCTCTCGGTTTTTCTACTGAAGTGTCTCTTTTGTTCTGTTTTGTCTTGCTTTCTAATGCATGGATCAAATAAAGCAGCCTATTTTCCGTAAGTAGAGTATAATTCAGTTGCACATTTCTTAAAGGGAAATAGTATAGGGAAAAATAAATTATTTAGTATTTACATACCAGTTCAACACTTTTTTTTTAATTTAAATACATTGGGCTTTTTTATAAAATGACCATTTAAAAAACAGGGTTATCGAAACTACATTCATATTATTGAAATAGTTTTGATCATTAATTGGCCTGTTCTAAGCTTGCTATTTACTGCAAATACCCATCCTGGACTAGAACCCCAGAGTTGGTTTTCAGCCTGCAGAAATGTGCCGTGGGTAGTGACTAGCTCCTTCCCTTACATTAATCGAGGTCTAGAGGTTCACCAGCTGCGCAGCTGGAGCACTTTTCACACGCCCGACTTCCCGAGCGCTGAGCTACAACTGATTTTGTGAATCCTCTCGTAATGCCCAAATTAATTTTTGCAGTCTTTGGACAACTTCTTCACAGGGGATTTACCTCCCGGGGCAGGAGCACGCAAGCTCCTGTGCGTGTGACTCACAGCTGAAGAGACGCTGGGTCAGCTCCTCGTGAAGTTTATTCCACACGGTTTAAGAGCGAGACGAAGCGCCCTTTGCTAACGCGCACAGGGCAGAGCCTGCAATGACTCTCTAAGGCAACTCCTGATACAGCCGATTAACACCTCTCAGTTCAGTCTCCCTGACATTCATGGTATTCAGTATGTGTTTTACTGTATCTATATAAATGGACTGAAATCGCAGAATTCTTGAAAAAAAAAAAATAAAACCCACATTTTGATGAAGTACCTTCCTCTTTTTCCCCACAGGCATTCTGGTTAGCAAAAAGAACTATTTGCTAGTATAATTCACATCTGCTGCATAGTAACGGTTACGACCAACCGAACATGACCTTATGATTTAAAAGTACATGTTGGTTTATGTTTGCTTTACTAGCCACACCTCGAAATGAGGTCACAGTGGCTTTACAGCCCATCCTCTACCCATGCACACAAATGCTCCTCCTTTAAATCCGAATTATCACAGGATGCTTTTACTCACCTTCTGCACAGGCACGGGAAGGGCTGCCTCCTTCAGTACAGAAAAGCAGGCTACAGTCTATTTTAACTTCTGTTGTTTCCGTAACAACTCTATTTGAAGCAGCAGTAGCAGAGGTAAACAGACTTTGCAAGCTGTGTTTATCAAGTAAACTTAGTTGCTATTCATTTTACCCATTCATTAGGAATTTTAAAATTTCCAGTTACGTATTTTTAGGTAATAAAATATATTGCTTCTGATAGACTAACACAACACAGCTATTGATCGTTACTTGCAGTGATATTGCTGTAGTATCCTTAGCACGTGTGGTGCTTTGCAGGCATAAAGATGGTTTGGTTCTTGTTCCCAGCAGACAAGTTTATGGTCCCGAGGGTTTATGGTACCCACAGCAGGTATGCAGAGCTCTGCTCCGGCAGGGCCCCCCCAACTTTTAGGACAAATTCTGTTCAGGAGATGCAGTCTCTCCAGGCATTAAATATTGCTTGAACTGATAACAATACATAAGAAATTATTCTACTGGACAGGGAAGGAGAAGAAAGGAAAATGCTGTTTTCACTTCAGCCGCTCTGCGTTTTCTGGTTATTGCTAAACTATATGAGCTCTATTCCACCAGCTTGGCTTTCCTCTTTAAAGCAGTTTGAAACCAGCAGAAGGTTGGGAAAACTACATCAGGACAAGGACATAGCTCCCTGTATCTCCTCGTAAGTAAAATAGTCCCCATTTCCTCTCCCACCTTCCCAGCAGCTAAGAGGCAACCTCAGAGACGTAGCCACTGTCCCCACGACGTCGAACCAGTGATGCACTCGCTTCCCGTGTGTAAAAGGTCTTTTGCTTGTAGCCCAGGAGGAGAGGGGGTTTTGCGTATTTCCAGCGTGGCCAAATGAGTGTTAAGTGATTTATTTAGTCCTAACCACTAAAAATCATATAGCGGCATCCTTCTTCCGACTGGCATCTGTTATCCACAGGGATCATTTTATCTGGAATCGGAGTAAAAAAATCACTTCCTACGCAGAGCTTGAAACTGCTGCTGGCAGCAAGGAAGCCTTCCCCCACCGACCTGCAAGTCTCTCACCATCGCGTTACCGACACGGCTTGATAATCAACTACTTGGACCAGCCTTCGTGAAACATGCAAAAATATACAGAATTCTTTTATTTACAAAGTCTGGCTGTGTTGTAATCCAGAAGGAAGGTCAGCTTTTTGGGCATGGATCCTCACATGTAGCCATGTTCCTCTAGCAGCACTTGTTAGTATTTTTGCGTGCATCATTACATTCCCACTCATTTGGAAGCTGACCCTGCTTTGAGCAAGCAGCTGGATCAGATGACCCGCAGAGGTCTCAACCTAACTAAGTCTATACTCCTGTAACTGATCCTGTTGACATGTTCTGCAAGTATTCTTCTTGTTATTAAAATAAACAGGAAATCCAAAAACTCAAACAAGTTTACAACTTTACACCGAGCACTCGCCGGAGTTACAAGGATGCATATTTCTCCCTCAGTAAGCATCTTATTGCATGGAGAATCTTTCATATTTTTCTAATATATTCAGTTTTCTTGTTGCCTACTCTATTTTTACTCATAGTGTAACCTGTTCAGTTGTTAGCATCTGACAGTCAGCTACTAAAAATCTGGTATAATTCAAATATGCAGTTATGTTTTACTTGCTGAGTCCCAGCTGTACCCCAGTAGACTTGCAACTGATCCTACTTATCATATTGGTTTATCAAACCAGTGGTTTTAAAAGCTGTTCCAACTAACATGCATAAGCTAGAGCAGCTGCAAGAGGACTTCCCATTTTCTACATATAAAGACTTTCATAACATCAAATCAGATTCAGATGACAAACTACATCAACCCCAGAAGCGAATGTGCTCTTTTATGCATGTGGTGTAAAGATATTTCACATCTGTTTACACAAATAAGTTTGTCTCACCTCAGTGCAAGGTTTTCAATAATGCAAAACTGACCAGACCACAAGACATATTGACGTAATATGAAATGCTGGATTTAAATTCACAGACACAAGAACGCTGAACATGTGGGTCAAACTTCCAGCTGTTTAACTGGACATTTTGATATTGCACGAGTTTTTGATGAGGGCATAAATGGGTTACATAACTCAGATGCTGGCTGATTCAAGGATGCTTTGTCAGGGTAAATTTTAGAAAGAAAATGAAATGACACAAACCAGCAAAACCCAGCCTCTAACACCTCTGACTGCTTGAGACTTTATGGCAAACTTCTATTATTGTAAGTAGCAGAGTTTTGTGCTATTCAATAAATGGAATAGTATCTATTTTCTGTTACATTTAGTTAAAATAACTATTCGTTGTGTAACAAATTTGAAGAACTGTCAAAGCACAGAAGGACAGCTACCATCTGCACGTCTCCACATACCACAGCCAGGACTGCTACAAGTGCCCCTTACAAAGGCTTCCCAGTGCCTCCCATCGTGACACTGTGCTGTACTGTACTTGCACCTACCCAGTCTTGACAGTTTGAACTGAATTCCCTACGTAGCCGAGTGTCACTTGTACCTCACGTATTGCTGCGTGGAAAGGTTAATCCAGAACAGCCCAGTCACTCCATGGGTGAGACTAAAGAAAAGCATATCGTTTTGCCCATCTTAAAAAAGCAAATCCAGAAACATCAACAGGCGTCCTTTCTTTGAGAGGTGCTGGACTCCTCACAGCTTTGTCCAGAGATGCCTCTCTGGCATGGGCAGGCTGCGTAGTCTAGATGTGACCTCACCAACCTTTGTTAGACTTTGTCGTGTGAAAAAAGAAGTGGTTGCCTAGCTGTGTAATACAGTTACCTAAAGAAGGAAAAGGTTGGAAAGCAACATTAAATTTACATATCCCCCCCCCCATAAATCAAGTCATTATTACAATTGCAGAGCCAAGCAGTCAGGTTAGGATATGCCAGAGTTAGAGGCAAACACCTACCAACACGTGGAGAAGAGCATGATACATTATTTCACACGAGACTCTCACAGCAATGATGGGAGGCAACAGCATGGCTGCTCTGGAAACACAGTTTGAAAATCTCCCACTGAAAAGCACCAAGATACAGGCTTCTAAGAAACTCATGAAAATGAAACTGGGCATATTCTCCACTGAACAAGTCTCTAGAAATTTCAAGCTAGTCAACTACTTAATACTAAATCTATGATGGCAAGAGTCTAAGTAGAGATATAGCAAATACCAGTGTCCAGAAAAAAAAACAAAAACCCTCCTATGAGTTTTTATTTATTTTATTTTGTTTAGAAGTAAAATAAAACACGGCATTTCCATCTAAAGACCACTGACATATGCTGTGGTAAATTCAAACACAGAGAGGTGGTTTTAGCTTTCAGATTCCTCCCAAATTCAACTTCTTCCTCTTGCACCGGAGCCTTGTACCAGCTCTTACATGTCTGAAGACACATCTGTTCAAGGCAGCCGCTGGAGTTCAAGCTTATCAGCAGATGGGGCTTCAAAGACATCATCTTCAACAGTTTCTTCTATTGGCTTCATTTTTGCCGAAGTTCTCAGGTAGGGAGACGTCCGCCCCGGGCCTGCCACAGTCACAAAGAAATTACCAATTAATTTAACAACACGTACCTGCTACATACACTTAATTGTGACAAAGTGCACACCATCTGATGATCCTGTCCTTGTTCCCTCATAAGAGGATTTTCTAACTGAAGATTTCCTTGTTATTTGGCCACAGGCACCAGGAAATGCTGAAGGTGGGACAGCCACGCTGCTACAAACCAGCAACGCTGCTGAGGTTCAGACGCTGCGGCCGGCCAGAGGCCACAGGCACAGCATCTTACCCAAACTCAGTGCAAATCCTGACTGCACGAGGTGCCCAACGCTGCGTCCCTGCCGATCGTTTCCTCCCCATCCCACGTGCCCACTAGTTCTTCTCCATAGATGATGATACGAATGGTTAAACACATAAGGTATGTACATTGGCACGCTTGCCTCAGCTGTGAAAAAAAATTACTCTGTGTACATAGAAAACCTCAGGTGGGTACCTGATCACAGCCCTAACTGCCTTAAAAGCATCATAATGTAAAGTCTATGGAAAACTGAACACCCCCATAAACAACCACAGAGAAAACAAGATTAACAGGTGAAGGCCAAGTAACATCTGGCTGACTGATTTCATTGCTCCCAGACAACCTTATAGAAAAGCAGCTACTCATCAAGCTTGCCAGAGCGGAGCACGCACCACGGCCACTGCTGGCAAGACATTAAATGGAGTTTTTGTGCAAGCTACCGCTGCAAACTACCTCTATTGTAGTTAGATTTTCAGCATGAGCGTTAAACCACAGAGCTCCTCTGACATCAGCCAAACAGGCTGATTTCTCATTGTCCATTCTGAAATGGCATCTGCACTTGGACATTCTTTTTCTCCCAGTACCCTCTTCTAGAGTTAAACCACCACAATGGTACAAGGTTGTAAACAGCTACAATATGATGACCAAAAAAGAGTAGGGAAATCTTTGAAATACAATTTTAGAAGAAAAGAGCAAGAGGTATTGGTCTCATCTGACAAATTATCTGTATACAAGCTAAAAATTCAAATTTTCTTGAAAAAAATACTGATAGCCAGAACATACTCTTATTGCAGGGCTATTCTTGTTATTTAAAGAAGTTTATCAGATCTATGGCAAAGTGCTCTGATAAGCCTATTTATGAAGGTGGACTCCTCTGTGCTGCTTATGTTACACACAGGACAAAATACAGCCACAGGCAAGACCAGCAGGTTATCGTACTGTGCTGCATTTTTAAGTCACATTCACACAAACATTGTTTGGAATTAGCTTTTTAGAACTTTTTATGTTAAGAATGTATTAGTATTTTATTTTAACATTCAAAAACTACCATGACAAAGAGTTATTCACACACATTTTTCAATACTGGAACTGTCAAGCAATCATTTATTATTACTTTATTACTAGTTTATTACCACTTTTAGACTAGTTCTCTTTCACTTGAAAGTGGTTAGTTCTCTCCAGAAATCAGCAGTAAGAAGCCATAAGTCTTCTGAACAGGATCCAGTATTGAGTCTAACACTGCCCAGTTGTTTGGTTCAAAGAGATGCTCTCATTTCCTCTGAACACCAAACCCCTGGTCTCCTGATGCCTCCCTCCAGTGCTGGACAGACGTTCAGGAGACCGAGCCAGACCTTGAACCCAGGCCTTCCACACACTACCCTGTTGCACTCTCTCGAGGATCTAAGCCCAAAGGCCTATTAGGACAGCGTTTCCCATGGAATCCAATCCTGCTTTTAAATTTAACCACAAGCTGGGTATAACATAGGGAGCACGCATAATGAGATAATACCAACAAACGCATTACCAAAACAAAACCCTTCTACATTCCTGCTTAGCTTAGAAGTTTGCAAATGCACATTGACAGCCCAGCAAATGAGTGATCTAAACCAAGCAGCACAAAAAAAAGAGACTGTGTCACTAACATCAGTGACTATCAAGCAATAAAGTTATTGAATAGAAACTAATATCAAAACGCTCTTTAAAGGACTGAAAGTTAGGTGAAGCTACCCCTGTAATCAGGTTGAACTATTTCTGCTTAACTCAAATTTTGCAAAAACAGATGCATCAATTTCATTTACCAATAAATTACATACAGATGGATCACGGATGTCAAGCACAAGTACCACGTGAAAAACAAAGCCCACTTAATACCTTGTCGAGGATGCTTGCTGAGTTAATGTGATGTTATCAACAGAAAAAGTCATGCTGCAAACGACTCGCTCCATAAGCGTTATAGAACTCTTGTTGGTTATTTCCTTAATATAAAAGCAAACAGTTAGTTGGGTTTCTTAGTTAATTAAATTCACAACACAGTTTCATTAGTAATTGTAGTTTGAGACCTACTAATTAGTATTTTTCACTCTTTCACTACTAAACACTGAAAAAATCCTTATACGAATTTCTGGAGAAAATGAGTCAAAGCTGATTGTAGCACAGATAAGAGCACAATTTTTAAAGTTCAGATTATACAAAAATATAAATGCTCAATTTTTCAAGAATATGGAAATTAGGAGAACAAAACTTATTTTTATTGTAGTAGTCAAATATCATATTTGTAATGGGAAGCTTTTGTCAACGCAACAATCAATCACCTAGCAATAGCAAGACAGTACTCTTGTAGAGCTCCTGTGAAGAGAAGTTTCTCATATTAATGTCTTCTAATTTAAAAAAAAAGTTTGTCATTTACATATATTCTTTACTAAATTTTCTGGGTTTGGTTTTGGGGTTTTGTGTTGTTTTTTTTAACAAACAAATGTATGCTTGCAGCAGGAAGATCCAGGGGAACAGCACTGGGACAGCATGCCTCAGCACGTACCGCATGCTGAATCTTAAAAATCAGATCAAAAAAAAAAAAACAAAACAAACAAAGACTGACTGCTGCACTCAGAGCTCCCAGGAGAAAGTTTTTGAAAACACAGCAGCGGGAAGGCAAACGGCAGCTTTTTTTTTCTCAGATCACAGGGAAAACTGAACAAGTACACACATGGCCACAACGCACACCGAGTACAAATCTTGAAGCAGAGCTCACCTTGGCAGCAAACCCCTCACTGGCAATGACAGTGCCCGGGAATAACTAACAAGCTATTTCAGCAAAAAGAAAGATTGAAGCATTACAGTTTAGCGAGATAAATAACCTTTCATCCAGAATTTGTATCAACCTTTTACAAAAGTCAGAAATTCTGCATTAATCAAAAGAGGATGGTGGCATGACACACTGCTGCACGGGCATCCCTCCTGCAACCCCCTGAAAGTCAGGGAACTATTGGACTCGGGAGGCTGCTGCCACATGCACCGGTGCCAGTGGGGTGGTGGCGGTGGCAGCAACAACTACACCAACCGCTGCTGGACTGAGCAATTTTGGAACACAGAAGACATTTCAACTTCTCTTTGGGGGAAAGTGTACAACACACACCCGAAAATACGGTACACAAAGCAAGGAAAACTACAACAGAGGAAAAGTGTGTTTATCAAGTGTCTGCTAAGCACCGATGCAGCTTGGGGATTAATGTAATTACAGCTGAACACGTTGGGCATTTAGATTACTTTCTCCCAAAGCCGAAATATCAATGTAAGTGTTTTGCTGCCAAGCCTGAGAGAAAATTTTAATTCTAGCTAATT
>Ga0181612_127884_pt1 | contig 18816 bp, 15 predicted proteins | sample HoacroProtozoa21_FD_119630 | JGI IMG/M metagenome (GOLD analysis project Ga0181612, IMG submission 119630) | Hoatzin crop microbial communities from Cojedes, Venezuel. Combined Assembly of Gp0051906, Gp0051904, Gp0051908 | reverse complement strand
TCAGGCATGATTTCCCCTTGGTGAATCCATGCTGTCTACTCCTGATAACCTTCTTTTCTTCCACTTGTTTGATGATGGCCTCCAGGATAAGCTGCTCCATCACCATTCCCGGGATGGAGGTGAGGCTGACCGGCCTGTAGTTCCCTGGGTCCTCCTTCTTGCCCTTTTTGAAGATTGGAGTGACATTGGCCTTTCTCCAGTCCTCGGGCACCTCTCATCATATGATGTTCTGAAGAACATCATATCTGTCCACAAATAATCAGTTTTCTTTTATTTAAAACCTGATCATGTTATGTTACCAAGAAAAAAATAACTGCTTACTGCAAACATGAACATAATTTCCTGTGTTATATTTAGGGATACATCTGGCATTAAATACACTTGCAATGGTGCCAACTGAATACACATGTGCAGCCAGGTATCACAACCTGCCTGATGCTCAGAAGTGTGGGCGAGACATTGAATACCACAGGCAACTGATAAAAAACAAGTAGCTGGAACAGAAGATATTTTTTTATTATCAGCTTCCAGCAGCCTGGGTAGTGAATACAAAGCAGTTGAACTAAACTGGGGAAAAAAGTTTGAGCTGTGCCAGGTTTTCTCTTTTTCTCCTCAGGATAGCAGTCACCCTTGAAAACTAGCAAGGTGTGAATCAGACCCTATGCTTCTTCATCCTTGTTACATTCAGTAATGCTCTGTTCGGATGCACCCTCTCATGGCTGGGACAAAGCAGGCATTTTGGCGGTCCCAGTGCCAGCCCCTTGAGCAGAAGTTGCTGGGGAGCCCTTTTCAAATAAAGCTGAGAGTCTGTAATTGTCAGCCTCTCGACTCTCCCAGCACTTCCCCATTTTGCCTGTTTTCTCCTCTTCCCTGAGCAATAGATGTAGACTGTTTGTTGTAGCAGATTCAGTCCTTCAACACCACAACACACAAGCCTGCAAACAGAAAATATTCTGCTGAGCGTAAGAAGGTTGGGCTGTGGAGGCTAATGGAGAAACGAGCACTGAGGAGGAAGGATGATGGGGAAAAACTTGCTTCCACAGTTGGGGAACAAGCTACATGAGGGTGGTGGTGTCATCAAGCACCCCTTGGCAAAACAGAAGAAACCCTGGCTCTGTACAAGAATGCACTCATAGTCCCAGGAAAGCGAAGTGGCCAGCTACCAGGGCCCCCCTCCACTCCCGCCGCTGCCCTCCAGCAGAAGCTGCGCTGCTGTGCTGTGCAGGACCATTGCCATCACAGGGGAGGGACCAGGCTCTCCTGTGCCTCCCATCACCTATCCTCAAGTATGGGAGGTGGCAGTGATTGGAGGTTGACCAGCCAGGTTGCTTTTGTCCCTGCTTTCCTCCTTTCTGGAAGGTGCTCGCCACGTGGCAGAGTTGCACTGTGATGGCCATAAGGCAGTTTTCAAAATATGTTATCCTACTTCTGCCCATGTCAGATAGCTGTTTTTATTTACTCTGAAGCGTTACACTCCACCCTAGTTCGCATGGGATTTGAGATTAGAAAGTGAAGTTCAAGCAGCCAGTTTAAATTGCTGAGATCTGGAAAGGGAGCACCAGAAGAAGCTTGGATTCCCCTGAAGCCTTTGAAGTCTTTTTCCTTTGCTCAGCCATCTGACTCGTGTGCAATTCATGGCCCTTGGGGTTAAGATTTGCATCCCAAAAGATTGACTTGAAAAGTAGCTGGTTTGAGGCACTCATGCTTACAATCCAGAGACTTCACAGGCTTCATGGATAGCTGTATCACATTTGTCCAAGGCCCCTTTAACCTTGGTGCGAAGGAGTTACTCCTATCAGAAACCCTGCGTACAGCGCTGAGTCAGGTGAAACATCAGCAGGGAGGTGGCAAACTTGCTTACTCTTATTTTTCTTCATGATCATTGCTTTCCTTGGCTGAGTACCTGGCTTATCGGGTCACGTTCTTCACAAAGGAGTGCTTCAGCAATGAGACGTGCGCTCAGGTGACACAGGAAAGGCCACAGAAATATTAAAATAAAGGGAAATAGAAAAGGGGGCTTGGGCTGTCTGAATCTCTGCTGTAAGCAGCTCGGAAGCATGTAGGGCCTTTAAAAGACATGTGACAAAACGCAGCCTGGGCTTTGAAGTACAGCGTACGTGAGATAAGGATCATCCTGATCGAAAGACAAATACATCCTCCTTCCTCCCTTAAAAGCTCTTTCATCTCACATTTGCAGTTTTGCCTCCTGCTAGGTTAATCTCATCACAGCTGGAAGTTTCTGAGCTGTATATTCCCAGGAGTCACCACCTGTGTGAAATTGCCTGGTTTGCTGTCCTCATGCTCAGCTACAGGGATAAAACAGGGACTGGATTTAAGAAGAGCCCATTACTCCTTCAGGAGTTTGGTCTCAGGCAAGTCACCACAAAAAGTATCTTCAGAAATCTCCCAGAAACTCTGGAGCCCAATTAAAATAAGCAGTGAAACAGAGCTGATCAAGCCAAGCAAAACTTGTTTGGTAAAAAGGAGAACAGGACCAGTGCACGTCAAATCCAGCTGGGTGAGTCTGCTGCACAGTGGAGCTTCTGAAACAGAGACAAGTGAATCTGGGAAGACAGGCTGGGCAACTTAACAGATAGCTGAGAAACGACACGGATAATTGCAGTATTAAGATATATCTAACAGAGAAATATATTTGGAAAGAACTGAGAGCAAATGGAAAGATAAAAGGAAAAATTCTGCAAACACTTAGCATAAAACATCACCATCCTGATACCACAACTGAGCGCAACAGGAGTGAGCAAATTTTCCATCACTCTGCAGAATACAGTGCCCTGCAGCTACCAGCATTTCTTGTGGGAGAAGGGAATCCCTGCAGAGGCACAAAAAGCAGCATCTGGCTCTGGGTTGAACTCCCAAGGTCACTTTTGAGCAGAGCAAGAATTTGGCTGCGGCTGAGACTTGAAATGCTGCAGAAAGCACCATGCTGGGCCAGCACAGAAGCACTTGGACGATGCCCTGTTAGGGACCTCTGCTAGGGAGCAGCAGTACAAGGGGGAGACAAGTGCCCATCCACGTAAGCCCTCCTTCTCTCTGTCCTCACTGAACTGCTGTGGCACTTCAAATCCACAGCTCCAGCTGGACCAACTGGGCTGCGAGGACACCGTCCATCCAGGCAACTACCCAAGGATACACTGGGGGTGGAAGCAGCTGAAGATTTTATCATTAACGCTGCAACTGCATTTAATTATTTCACATTATAACCAAAGCTATTGGCTCTCAGGTCACCTGCCCTGCAGAGGATCTGCTGTACAAGGAGTGCCAAGACTTGACTGCTTTTGATGAAAGGTCCCTGCAATTACAAGATTCCTGGAAAATGCCCGATTTCAAGAAAGCAGCATTTTCTGGTTGGAAGCACAGCGCAGGGCAATTCCAGCCAGCACTAAAGGTGAACCACTTTCTGTAGAGGAGGGATCCAAGGCACAGCAGGTGATTTTCACTAGGGAGTCTACAGCAAAGCAAGCTGCAAAAGCAGAATCTTGACTGCAGTGTTTGCTTCAGGTACACAAGGGCAATTCTCATTAGTAGAAAAGTCATTATTGAACATAATCTTTATCTTCTTCTTGGAGAGAGAATTGGTATGTGACTGAAGGTTTTGCTTCCCCACCCATCAGCCTGGCCCCAAAGCCACCTTAAATTTTCTGAGTAGCTTTCCTGCAAGACTTTCCCACCACAGGATTGGGATGCTTCATAAAAAACTAACAAATCTATTTTGCCAGCAGCTCTATGATATCAGAAAGTATTACCCCCACTTTACATACCTAAAGACACGGACAACACTACAGACTTGTTTTGGATGCCCAGTGTGAGACACAGGAGCCTCATGGGTTTCCAGGTGCCTGATACTTCTATACTCTGAGAGCAGCTCCCAGAGAGTTCTGTTAAAGACATGAACAAGAAACACTGGGAATACAGAAAAGGAACATGTGATTTGCCCTCACCCTATCCAACTTCAGGCACCTAACAGAAGCTAATTTAGGCCTTTATTTGCTCTAACCTTCCTCTATAGTCTCTGAGGAGAAATAAAGCAACTTGTGTCCATGTGCGTGTGCAACACCTACCCTAGGTCTCTCTCCATCTATCTTCCTCCTGGGTGTGGCATCTGTTGCATTTCCTCAAAGGTAATAATGAACATATTTCCAACAAATATTGTGGTTCATCTTCCTCTGGCTCAGCACTACCTTGTTGCTCTCATGGAGTCAACCGTGCTTCCAAACGGCCTGGCTGCAGGGCGTCGCTCGCCATCGTTATTGTGGTGCACTTGTATACCTTTACTTTCAATACTGCACAAGCTTACAATAAAATGCCAGTCCACGCTTAAAGAGATTGACAATTACGAAGGACCTACTTATCCCCCTAATAAAAGAGTTATGAAGATAATCTGAAGGACTGGTCTGTGGTACTGTCCATTTATCACAAAGACCTTAATGAAATTGTTAAATCTTTGATGGTCTGGCTATTTGCAAGGGAGAGCTGTCACTGTTTCTGGCCGTGAGTATAAGGTGTGGTCTCTAGCAAGGAGGCAGGAGCACTTTTTTCCTGAATATGCATTTGTTTTTTTAAGCTACTAGATGTGCATATGCTGAGCCTTGGTTTGCAAAAGCACATGAGGGCAGCAAGTGCCTATGTGACTGGAATTATTACCCAGGTTGCAGATGCAAGAAACTCAGCATGCAAAATGAATGTATCTAACAGTGTCCCCCTTCTTCCCTGGAAAGACAGGCCCAAGGAGCCACTTGCAAAACAGAGGCTTTGATCTTGAGCTGAAGCTTCAGTCTGCAGACTGAGGCTTTCAAAATGTAATAAAACTGTAATTTGAACAGGAGAGAAAGAGCATGATACTTGCTTCATAGCTAAATAATTAACAAAATGAATTGAAAGGACTGAAATATTCATAGCTTTAAATATTTATAAATTAATTTTAAAAGACTCTATATAGTACTGAATTATCTTTAAAAGTCTGCCAATCTAGGACCGCTCAGTTTCATTTCTGCATGTTATTACAGTTATTAATGCTCCAAAAGTGACAGGTGTTTGGCAAGAAAGATGACATGGAGCTTCCAAAACAACAACGGTAGCTAATGCTTCTGCATTAGCGCAGGATCAGCTACTCTGCCTGGAGCCCCTGGAGGAAACCCAGGCTCCTTAATTTCTTTCCTGAGTGGACGTGTTCAGAGCTAGCTGTGCCACACTGAGCCGTGCCACTAAACCCCACAAAGCACCGATTCATGGCCCCATCAGTGTTAGCAACAACTCTGTCACCGACTGTCTGATGAAGAGGCAAGTAACAGCATCCCTCTGCCTGAGATGCTTGCTGGACCACTGAACAGATACCGTGTGCCTCTGTAAAAGGCTATCAGTGACAAAAAATATCAGTTAGAGAATGAGTCCTTCGGCTAAAGCTGTATCTAATTCCTCCTTGTCCTCAGCATAGTCTGCACTTTTTAGCAGGAGTTCTACCTGTCTTCATTTGTCCTAAGATAAATTAAAAATATGAGTAATGTGATTGATGACATTCCACTCCAGCGCCATGTTACCACTCCAGAGGAGACCAATATCTGCTCTCTTACCATCAGTACCTGAAAACATTCACCATGAAACCCAGTCATTTTGCTGGATATGCAATTAGATGCAGACAGACAGTTCCTCCATGCTCAGAAACATCACAGACACCAGAACATCTTGCATTGCTCTTGTGTACCCCCTTGCAATCATGAGGCAGCAATTGCACAAAAGCACTGATCCTTCTTCATTATTCCTGCATTATGTATCTCCTCCACTTCCCTTTGATACTTATTCTGATAAATACTCTGTATTTGTATAGCAGCAGGAGACCATTACCCCTTGACAAGATTCTGTTTTCATTGACATTATCTCTAAATTATTCTCATTTTATATTACTCAGATAGGTTACACTTAAAGATGCTTACATGGAAGAGCTTAAAAGAACAACAGAAGTTTTCAGACTACTTTTTTTATATTAGCTAAGGAAATCAAATCATTAGTTAAAAGGAATTTCTATGTTGTAAGTGTGTGAATAGCTGGAGCTTAAATCTTTCCAGAACAATAAGAATTAAAGGTCAGTTTATGACTTACAGAAGAAATAATTTCATCTAATTTTCTTAAAAGGTTTCATAGTTTACTTCAGAGCATTGCGTTAATCATGGCTTAGGACCATATCTCAAACACAGCTGAATACTGTAGCAGAATAGATAACCCCATATATGAACAGAGCACTTCCAAAATGGGACAGAATGAGATATAACCAGTAAATAGGATAGTTTTGTAAAGATAATTCCCAAGCCTGGCAACCATTCCTGTAACCAGTCATCATATTTTTAATGGCTTTATTTTCTGGTCTGTGTTTGTGAAAGGTCTTGTGCTCTTGTTGCGTCTGGTCCTGAGCAGTTCTGATCCATCACAGCCCACGCCAAGGGGAGATAAGCACTTAAGAGATGCAGATTACCATCTGTCTGGTGACGTAGATTACCTGAACTTCTCTGCTTTTAACTCACACTTTCTGGCAATTTTCTGTCTTAACTTAAACTTTAAAAATGAACTCATTTAAATAATGATCCTTCTCTGACAGTCAATTGCTTGCTGCAAGTGAGCTGATGTAAATCGAGTAGGTGGCTTGTCATCATACCACAGAAACATCAGAGAGATGCAGCAAACTTCAGCAGACTGCAATTAGTATTTTCAGAGCAATTTATGTGGTTCATTTGCTACTGCCTCTGCTGGTTGCTCCTACACAGTGAGGATTTCTCTTCATGATTACAGATGTTACTCAAAACAGTTTTAATACTACTTCTTCCTTTAGAATCACTCCATTATGCAATTATGTATTACGCGTATGGGCAACCGAATAAATCGGAAGTAATTTGGAAGGCAAAACATGTGCTTTTCCAGTTCAGAATGTGCCTGTGTACAGAATATCATCCTTTCAGACATGCTCTATGAAATTATTTGTTGACTTATTTCTAAGAACAATGACAGCCTTGCAGCTTGTTAGTGAGAAGTCTGTAGCAAGGACTTGGTATTTGAAGTCTGACCTTTCAGACAACAGTTGGAGCTGTTATTTCTTGTCTATGAATAAATTAAAGTAGTCCTTAAGGCTAGGACTGCGGTTTGGATTCTCGAGAGCCTGAAAAAGGCCTTTCTGCAAGCCTCCTCTTAAAGTTTTCACTGCAGCAAACACTGGTTGAATAATTGCCTGTAGTTATTTTTAACCGTTTGTTGCAGCTGAGCAGCACCAGAAGCGGGGCAGAGGCTTCGTGGCGGACAGTCCCTGTACACGCGGATGGGAAAGGCAGAGCCCAGCCCCAGGCACCTGCCCAGCCCCAGCCCGCTTGGCCGCACAGCCAGCAAACACCCAGGTGGGGACAGCCAGCATGAGGCCCCAGCAAGCATCCTTGCCTCTCTTCCCCTCAAAGACATCGTTGGGAGGAGGATTTCTTCCCAGATTATGACTGAGGACGTTTTGATGCAAGAAGCAATCAAAGGAGATAGTTCAGATGTTGGGAGGATAATCCCCATCTATCTGCTTTAAAAGGGAAGTAAATAAAAATGCTGTCTTTAAATCAAAGTGGCACATGTTTATTCGGCTAAAAAGCACAGAGGCACTCACTCCTTGATCTGAAGGCAGAGGGAAATGACAGCAGTAACCTTGGGGAAAAACAGCTACAATGAGCACTGATGACACTAAAAACTGCAGTGCTAGCATCTTTACGCTGCCAAACAAGCCTATGCTTTAGATCCCCCTCCTTTCCTCTACAGTGTTTCTAAATATTTCTACAGGTGGCTACTTTTATGCTGAGTTTGAAGGACCACCGATCAACGTCTCAGCTGTGAATGTTTTACAGAGGAGAAGCTGCTCATCAGGACCACTTACTAAGGACTATCTCTCAAAACAGTCACCTAACAACATATATTAGCAAGGGGAACAAGTGACCACAGGCTATTTAATTTTTCTGAATACTCAGGTTAGCTAGATTTGGGGTCAGACACCAAACAGCGTGATCAGAAGTCAAAGAAATAATAAGATCCACTTGCTGTCACTGAAGAAAGAAAAACTCATAAAGGAAAATGAGATGCAGATGTTTAAGAGTTCATGTAAATAACCATGGGAACTGAGCATATGGGGAGCTCGCGAGTGGGAAATGCATAGCTTTCTAAAAAACACAAGCAAGGTCAAACAAAAGTTTAAGTTTAAAATAAAAGTTACGAGCTCAAGCAAGGTAAAAATAATTATAAGGTTTCTCCTGCCTTTGTTTTCCAGGTCTAGCTACATGGTAAAAAAGGTTGTTCCTTTCTTTGATATCAGTGATAGGAAAAACTTTTTTTACCATCTAGATTGACCTTGGATCTATTTGATAATGATGACCTTGGTTGGGATAAGGTGTTAGAGAAGTCATATGTTGTTAGTGTGTACAAGGATGTGATCCTCTGCCTCGCCTGTGGCTCTGCCCATCTCAGAGCTGGACTAGAGGCTATTGGAGAAGAGAGGCTGAAGATCACACACCAGCACTGCTGCAAAAGCCTCAGCAATAGATGAAGCAACCTGTGACTCTCCCAGTGCCCAATGTGAGCCAGTGCACATCGGTGGCCTGACAGGACTTTGTGCTAAACGTTATCAAAGGCTGCAAAAACACCAGCATCCAGCAAGTGTACTCCATGCACCCCTGCCTCAAAGCACATCCAGAACGGGCACTACTGCAGAGCAAGGATACCCAAGGACACAAAGGGCTGGATTTGCCACCACATCAAACCTCATTTGACATTTTCACCTGTGAAAAATATTATGCATTAAATCCTGCCTTTCTGGTTACCTAACACTGCACATGAGAGTGATGTTTTCTCTAGCTGACAAGGAGACAACAAGGGAATGTCCTTCTAAACCAAAACACTGAAAGTGAGAAACTCAGACCCTTCCACCTGTAAATCTGTTGAAGACAGGCCCAAAATCATCCTCTCCTTTCTCTGTGGGGAAGGAGAAACAAAAGTTTCGTATCACTGTGAACACCTTTACAGGTGCCTCTGGATTTCAGAAGTTTAAAGGGAACCAATTTCTTACCATTTTGCAGAGCTTTAAGACAAAGCCTTCAAATATCCCAGGACACTCCTAACTCCCAAAGTATTACTCATACTCTAAAGAAATTAAGTACTTATGAAAGTTTTGCATCCAATGTCCATTCTGCCCCGATGAAAAGCAGATAAAATATTTATTTACTTACGTAAGATTGTCTCCTCTGGGCACTGGGCCCAAGTATAACAATCAGCCTCTATTGAGAAGATGGCTTTGAACCAAGCCATCTTGATGAAGTCTTTCTCATAGCCTCATTTACAACTGTGTATCAGCCAAAGAGCCCAGCTACAATCAGAAACACCAGCAGGAACTGCTTAAGTACCCTGGTACTTTGGAATCGAGGTTTGGCAGACGAATAAAACACAAAGAAATATGCTTTGTGCTGCTGTCTTTTGAGCTCTTTGATGAAAACTGAGGCTTCCAAGGTAATTTCAAGGCATGTAACACATATAAATAGCTATTGATGATACAGACAAGTCAAATTAAACAAACTGACTAATATTAGAAACAAAGGCATCCACGGCTGTATTTCTTCTTACTCCAGCCATCTAGGATGAATATATAATTCATGCCAGAGCTGGAGGAAGAATCATTGTTATTATTATAATTATTTATTTTTAACTCTTCTATTATAGCAAATGTCTTATTAGAATGAGACAGAGATACATATTTTCAAGGGTTTACTGTCAACATTTGCCACAGAATTTATTTAAATAAGCAGCCCCCCATTTTCTTCAAAAATATTTTGTGCTTTTAAGTGAAGCAAAAATCTCCTTAAAAGCAATTATCTTTTTGACTTTTCTTCCAAAATGGAAATGTTCTCACATTTCTGTTTTAGTGAGCGGACACTGACAGTTTAGGTATTTTTTTACTTGGTCATGGCACTTTGGCTGCACCACTTGGCAGATTCCTTGGGAACCTCATACCACACAGCCTACTGAGACCCAGCAAGTATTCCTGAAGTTTGTGACACAGGACTGCTTTCCATCTTGCTATATTCCACCTTCTGGCAACCACACATCATTCCCTGTGTCAGATGTGGGACTTCATGGAAGGAAGCCAGAGCCCACAGGCAGTATTACACTGACCTCACCACGTGCTTGATTTGGATTGACAGGAGATCGAATCTTACCCCTACAGAATATTCTTTGACAGCTCGGATGTAATCTACCAGGCATCTATAAATCACAATACCTCATGCCTCCTCTAACACTAAGCATTTCCAGAGAGAAGCCTTAAAAGCAAGGAAAAGGAGCAGTTTTGGTAAGGATAAAGACAAAAGGCTAAGAGCAAGATCATGGAGAAGAAACCTTGCACGAGCACTGGGTCCCAAAGCTCCAGCTCCTCTGACAGATGCCGTGTCTGGGCTTTCCCAGCTGTCCCTTGCTCAGGCTCAGCCCCCTGCTCTCCATGGACAGGAGGGACTGATCAAACCCTCTTCCCTGGGAGCTGAAAGCACAATCAGAGCAGCATCAGATGATGCCCTTTTCCAGACCCCTTTGCTGGAGCAGCCCTGCGTGGCCACAGCTGGGCAAGGAGGAGGGAGGGGGCTGTTGCCCACTGCCTTGCTCCGCCAAAATCCCTCCGGTTTGCTCAGCAGCACAGAGGCAGGTAGCATTGGCAGTATCACCCATGATGAGAATAGATGTTGTTCATCGAGTGCTGGCGTCTGAGCTGATACAAACTGTGCTGGGTTTGTGTGAAGTGCAGAGAGGAGAGTTTTTAAATTACTTTATACCTCAAGGACACCAGTCCACACACAAAGGTCAGAAGCATCGAAAAGCAACATGTTCCTGGATGCAACCAGCTTGAAAAGATGCAGAAAGGATTAAGCCACGGTGCCTGGCACTGACAGGCAGAGGAGGGGCAGGGTTGGGTAAATGTTTGCTGAGATGTGGCAAATGCAAAATTGATTTTCTTCTTCATTTAACACGTTTTTCAGTCTCCTCCCTCTTTCTCCTCCCCTTCATGATTAAATTTAAAAACAACAGTGACTTCAAGATGCAAACACACTTAAAAGTTTAGAGGAGAGGCATGGGGAGAGGGGTTTGAGAGACAAAAAAGCTGCATATCCAGCACTACATGAGAAACTCCTGAACTGGGAAAGCTGCAGCGATGTAGAAATAGTATGAAAAGGGGTTCTCTGGGGAAAGAGAAAGGGAATGGTCTTGGTTTCAGCACACTCTATAGGATCTGAGCTCCTGACTCCTCTGAGAGAAGGATGGCACGAACAAGGCTGACCAGTCAGGAGGGACCACACACATGGTTTAAATTGCACAGGCCTTTCTCATAGTCACTTTGCTTCAGATATAACAAACAGAGATGAATAAGGCATCTTCCAGAGGAGGAAAAATCCACCATGGATTTATGGATTTTAAATTGTCTTCAACAGTTTTTTCAACTTTCACCTGGCAAAAGGCTGAGGTTATTTGTAAGATCTGTAACATTACCCTCATTTACCGCACAGCAGGAATGTCCCTGGGGATGAAATGGGATGGGAATATTTTAAATTACAGCTATGAAAGCGTTTCTTCAAACACCACAAAGCACTTTCCAACTTTCCTGTCTAATTCAACTGTTCAGAGCTGATTGGGCTTGTGAATTAGAATCAAACAGGGTGCACTTCAAGTGTTTAGCTTATTTTTCTGGTTTTTAATTACTTACACACACCATTACTGATCAAAACTTCTGGAGGAGAGGAGAGGCTGGAAAGCAATACTCTGCATCAAGCCTGCCAAGGAGAAACACCTTTTCCCTTTGCATTCAACTACTACGCTACTGGAAACAAGATCTTTTTAAAGCTTTCCTTAAACTCATATTCCCACTTCCTTTGCCTCCTGTGCGGCAGTTTTTCAATCTCAGCTCTGCCAAAGCTTTTTGCTTGGAGTAGCACTGGACACCCTCGGTCTCACGGCACATGAGCCCCTGGGCCTGTGCCATCAGTGTTTATCAATGAGTGCTTCTTTCCACACTTGACATCCCTAGGGATGCTCGGTTTAATCCAGTGCAGGTTTTTCCTAGCCATCCAAATTAGCCCATAGCAGACAAGAAGTGTGGTGCTTATTAGTTGTCTGAATGCACATGCACACTGCTAGTGCTAAGCTGAAAATCTCATCTGTAAGGACGTCAAGAAACAATTCAGAGGCAAAGGGAGGTGAACTAAGCTGTCGTTCAGACTGAACACAGATTGTTGCAGGTCAGTTCTGACTGGCCAGGTGTGCAGCAGTTGCTTAGACCTGACTTAACACCAGTCTACCATTAGTATGTCCTCAGATAATGATTACTTATTTTAAATCACACAGGCTGAGGTAGAATCACCTGCTGGCTTTAGCTCTGCAAATCTTCTGACAAATGAACATCATGGCAAGGCTTTTCATGGGAATAGCAAAGCAGAGGTGATTATTAGCACAGCCCCAGTTCCCACACATTAAGCACAATGCTGCCTGGTTTTCAACTCCATCATAACACAGAAACCCTTAAAACTCTTTTTTCCTTTTTTTCAGCTGCAGCTTAGAAATGATGTTCCAAATGTCTCTGCACCATGTAAATCGTGCATGAAAACTTACAGAAAGCAGAGTGCAACTGGACGCATATGTGCGCTTGGCAGCCCCAGGGCATATCACCCTGGCAGCCACCACAGCAGTCGTGGTGGCTCAGTTCCTCCCTCCTTTTTTCTTGTCACAAGTGTTTGAAGTCATCTGTAACCTGGCAATAGGAAAATGATGCAATCACCTGTCTGCATGTAGCATCATTCCACGCTTACCATCCCATAATGCCTTGTATGACAACCAAGGTAACATCAACTTCCAAGCCTTTCTTACCCTGTGGGACCTAAAAGTAAAATTACATCCATGAAAATCTGGATATAGCAAGATACTACTCCATACAACATAATCCACTGAACCTGGTGGGGATTATGAAGCTAATTGTGTTCTGCATCCAAATTTGGATAAAGCTGAAGAAGCTTCCTATCAACAGATGTGGAGTCTGAACTGAAACTGTCCATCTCACAAAGATGCACTGGGTTTTCCAAGTTCTTTTTTAAAAAATACTGCACATCATAAAGCTTCCTGAGAAAAAATGTTTTCCGCACTGCACAAACTGTGGCAGTGAAGTTTCAAGGTTCAAACTCTACCCTGTTCTCCAGCTTGAATTTATGAACAAAGATCAGCTCAGAGCTTATCCTTAGGCTTGGCTCTGCCTCACGATCTTCCTTCAGGACTGCTCAGCCCATATGCTCCCTCCTCTTTTCCCTTAAGAGCAGGGGGTACACAGGAGACAGCAACCTGCTCCAGTGAGCCAGCAAAATCCGAATCTAGCAAGGGAGTAGGAAGTTTCTGGCAAAGAAAAGCCATGCCAAAGCAACCTCCAACATCTCCCTGCCAAAAAATAATTTTGGTACTCCTCGCCTTGCTCTGTGCTGATTTATTTCTGCAGCAAGGGGAGTTTTCCATGTGCTTATTAACTATCTCCAGGATGTCTTTGGCAAGTTACGTTACTGCCTTTCTCCTTGAATGCATCCCACTGAAATCTGTATTCCTGTCACCTGCCCCCACCTCTCTCAGTGGCAGCTACTGTGTTCAGTTGTTCTTCCACTTTGCGTTCCTGTTAGACTAGCAATATCTGCATAATATCTTTGGGGGAAAGAAGCTTTTGAAATACAGCTTTTGTTTTAATGACAGAACAGCATATGCTGTCACTCCTCCAAGCATTTTCTAAGTGGCGATAATGCTCTCAACTTATTTAAAGTACAGTATTTTTCCACCAAGGCTCTTTGTGTAACGATGCTCCCATCTCATTATCTTTCAGTAGCGGTGCTAGCAAACAAGGGACCTGGAAGCCAAAGTGATACAGGTTGCAACTCAGACAAAAACTAGTCAGGGATGGTAACAGACCCAAAAAGCTGGACCTGAAAATAAACCAAGAGAGTCTGACACTATGACTCTTTGGAACAGTTACAAAGACAACAAACACAGCCTGGACTCACTGTCCTTTTGCATTTTGTGCACAAGAAATGCCTTTGTTAAAGGATGCTGTTTGCAGTACACCATTGAAGCTGCACAGCCATCTTTTGTGCTATGTGGTGGCTGCAGATGAAAGTGCCTTCAGATAATGGGCAGGCTTCCATCGCCAGCTTGCCATATGCTTCCTGCCCAGCCCGCAGTCAAACCAAGCTGCTTGCTCTGAGCCGCAGACCCATGCGCGGCACTCTGCCCAGCGGCTGCCTGCCACTGCTGCCAGCACATGAGATGACTTCCAGAAGTCAAGCAGTGGAGGTGTCCATGGGTGAGGTTGAAGGCTGCGAGATTTACTCTGCTGGTTGTCCATTCAGGAAGAGAGACCCTAGCTCCAGATTGTACCAATGACACAGGGAGCACTGTCACCCCCGGCCAGCATGCTCATCACACAAGCACAGGCAAGGACCAGTGCCTGTGACCCGGCCCTGGAACAAAACGTGCAGCACAGAGAGAAAAGGGCAGAGGGCTGGTCACAAGATGGAAAAAACTAAGAAGCCATCTCCGCGCTGCTGCCCTAAGAGCTTCCCATGGCTCACTTGTGCACCTCTCCCATTGGACAGCATCTTTCTACCTCTTCTGGCTGTGAAAGCAACTGTGATTCCAGATGGTATCTGCTCCCATGTGAGTCCCACTCAGCTCGCTCTCACACATGTTTTGACTTGTTTTGTTTAGATTTGCAACATCATCCCTGGCTGGACAAATGCAAAGTGACTCATTGGCAAAGATCTTTGAAAATTATTGAATTATTTACTTACTTTAATACAGATAGGAACCTGCTCATTAGGTTTGATTACATGTGACCACAGTTGATTTAAATCAAATTTGCCCTTCAAATTCAAAACACAAACAGAAACGACAGCAACAATGTTTGTCAGTCCTAAGCCTTATCAAAGAAGCACAGGACACGAACAAGCTCTTCTGCAGAGAAAGAGGGATTGCTTAGAGCACTCAGTGCTACTTTCCCTTCCCAAGTGGACAGCAGATATTTGTTTCCCCATTGATTTCAGGACTAAATAGGTAGGGTGTGTGCAACAGCTCTAGAAGATCCCACTATAATATGCACAAAAGAATATCAGGCATCAGAGAACGAGAATTTTCCGTCTTCCCTTAAAATAAAGCCAAGGAATCCCTATAACCTACACTATCCCACACTTACATTCCCAGATTTGTTTCTACATGAAGGTGGATGGCATCAGTTCCAACAAAGTACAAATACCCTAGCTCTGCTCTGGCATGCAGGTGACACCTCCTCTCAGACATGCAGCTGGCTCTAGGGATTCCATTTATTTCAGAAAGTAGTTGAAGTATGAAAGGGAAGACAGAGACTGGAGAAGTTCCAAAGGCCTCAAAATGTCACCCTTGTTATTAAAGCAAAAAGAGAATGTAGGGCACGGGCTGAGAAAAGGACAGAAGTTTGGGTTTTTTTTATGAAAGAATCAAATTGCTTTTGCCTTCTCCAGCTGTTGCCTGCAGCTTTGTTGACATTTCTGCTAATAAAGTGTGAGGACATGCTGGATGGGCCCTGAAGCAGACCTGCCCGCTGGGGAGGTGGGGTTTCCTCCAGTCAAGGACCTGGTAAGGAGACTTTCCCTCTGAACGGTTGTTTTTTGATGTGCTGCCCACATAAAAGAGGATGCTTAGGAGTGAGAAAAAGAAGGTGTGCAGTAACTGGAGGTGGTGCTGTGATTGCCACCCCAAGGGTCTCCTGTGCAGGCAGCTGTAGGTTGAGGAGGAAGAAACAGCCACATCCACTCCCTCAGGGACAATCAGAGGCAGTTCTTCAGCTTAGAGGAATGCCCAGCTTGGATCTGACAGCCAGAAGTAGCATTTTGTGACACTAGGAACAATCTATGCTCTGGAAAGGATTTGGCTTAGACTGGTACCTGCAGAGCTGCAAGACCCAGAGATGGAGCAGATGGGCAGTGCAGGGGAGCTGGCTGCAGGCAGGAAAAGGTGCTCTGAGCACGTGCGCAAATGGGATCACTCAGAGTTAACTTTTCCCATTTGTTCTGCACATGCCCTTCTTCTAGGACTCAGCTCCCTCAAGGAGTCCCCAGACAGATGCCAGAGGAGGGTGTAAGATTTGCAAAGAAATCTGACCTGTTGCCTAGACTGTACTGAAAGAGATGCTTGATTTTTTTCTTATTTATTTGCAGTACACCTCCCCCCAGGTGGTAAGTCTCCCCAGACAAATAATGCCCTGGCAGGACTCAGAGGTAGAGCAGACGGGTTCCTTTCCTCTTCTGCAAGCTCCATTGGTCAGCAGTGACACTGACTTGCTGCGTGGGAGGCACAGCACCAGCAGGTCCTGCAGATGCCACACGTCTGCATTGGCTCACTTCAGGGTCTCACAGCACAGAATTAAACACAATAAGTAAACCATGCTACGATGGAAGCTAAAGCTTCCTAAAGTTAGCTGGAGTTTGGCTTTAATCAGATGGTAATGCCTGCAGGTGCACTCTACTAAACCCCCGCTGAAATGCACCTTTCCAACCAGCCCTGCCAGGAGAGAGCTTTCTGCAGCTTTAGCCGAATCACTAAACAGCCCTGAGTGACATAAGCATCAGAGAGACCATTTCTTATATCTTCCAGCAATACTCCTAGGCAAATCCCAGATCTGAAAACCCTCCCAGACAGCCAGACATCCCCCCCCAGCCCCGAGGCCAACCTCTGCATAGGTGGTAGGTACCTCACACAAGGCTGGCCCTTGCGTATGTCCACAGGCCAAGCTACCACACAACATCCCAAGGAAGACTATAAAAATTTGGTCTACCCAATTCATGTCTCACTGCAGACCTGTTCCAAGTCCATGGTCACAAGCAGTCTGCAAGCAGAAGGAGAGGGTACCAGAACGCTGGTCAGTTTCCAAGATCAGTTTGAAAATCCTCTATATGGTTTTAAAATGCATCTAAAACAGATCTGCACATAAAATACTCTTGTTCCCCTAAACCTGTCCCAAACCAGACTTGGTGATTGAGTCCTGGGTATTACACGTAAATTATGACTCATCACCATAACACCCAAATGCCACAGTGTCAATTTAGGATTGCAGAGTCTGTCTGGACAGTTGAAACCAGCTCCAGTCCCTTCCCTGCAGCACCAGATGCCTTAGTGGCTCTGACCAGTTACTCCTGTGTGCATTTAAAGATGTACCTGTCAGGAAGACCACAGTCTTCACCCATCTGTGCGCATGCACTGATTCCTCTTTAACTGAGAAGCTGAACTGTTTGTAGGGGACATGCTTTAGTGATTGTAGCCACAAATCAGAGAAAATTTAATGCTTTTTTTTCAGATATTGGGAAGCGATCCTTGTTTAGCACTGAGATCTATGGCCCTGGGGCCACGCCTCTTTGGTTCCTCCTCCTTAACCACACATTAAAGTTGCAAGCAAACTACAAGGTAGGTGAGTTGATGTGCCACTCTGCTCAGGAGGGAGCAGAACTGCAGGAGCAGCTCTTCACCTGTCTCATGCAACAGGAGTCTGACAGGTCCCCAAGCTCTGTGCTACTAAGTGGCACAAACTTGCGTTGTGCTTGGATTGAATCCATGACAAAGGGAGAACAGGTTTGTGCAAGTCACGTTGAGAACAAGTCACTTTTGCCTGCTCAGCCCCTGGGAAATTGTCACCCGGGCAGGTGGCTCTCTTGGATGGAGCAGGCAGCAGGTAAGGGCCCTTTGTAACGCATTCCCGTTCCTTCAAGCGGTCCTTGCTAGTTCAGAACAAAGGCAGCTGAACAAGCAGCTGCACATCCCTGCCCAAAAGGAAGATAAATGAGTCTCAACTTGATTTCATCTCATTCTCTTGGTAGGCGATAAGAGCAATTCCATGCAAAATCACAATGTGACATTGTGAAAGCTGTCAGGGGAGCTCCTTTTGTTTTTAAGGTGAAAAAAAACCAAATGCCAGACCTCAACAGCATCTTCTCCTTCTGCACAGACAAGCAAGCAAGGCAGAGCCTGAGCAGCTCAGAGCTCACAGCCAGTCCCATACCATGAGCAGCTCAGAGTTCTCTACCTCACTGGGACTCCCCTGCAGGGACTGGTTCTCTTTCCCAGCTCCTGCAGTGCAGAATGGTTGCCCTCCATCATCCCCATCTTACAATGGGAAACTGAGGCATGAGAAGGACAACTATTTTTGTTATCCTGATAAAGCCAAAGGGATTGTTGTCTTCTGCACCAGGATTCAGTTTTTACACCTATGTCCTAGCCCTGCCACAGTTCTGCAAAACATCACCTTGCACTGTCCCCATCCATGGGGAGTTGGGAACCAGACTTTGCACTCTCAGCAACTTTCCTGTGCACATCAGTGGGACAAAAGTTTTAGAAGGTGAATTGGCCACCTTCCCGAATCACACCAATCTCCTGTTGCTATGGAAGGCATCCGAGCTGTTTTCCAGCCCATGCTTTTTCTCCCTCTTGCAACTTCTGATAAAACAGCATTTGTTCAGACAGACAACTGGAGGAACAGCAAGTCCCTGCTAGGTTATATGACAATTTGCCAGGGTCCTGAGGCCCCAAGGAAATGGTGCAGGGATGATGGATGAAGGTGTGAAACAGAATTGTCACTCCACAGCTGAGGCATTAATCAACCATCAGGACAGCTGAGGTGTGTGGCAGGCAAGCCTGGGAAATGGGGCACCACGCTGCAAGGGAGGGCCTGGCTTCTGGCACCTCCTGCAGAAGGAAAACACTCTG
>Ga0181612_164990_pt1 | contig 18818 bp, 10 predicted proteins | sample HoacroProtozoa21_FD_119630 | JGI IMG/M metagenome (GOLD analysis project Ga0181612, IMG submission 119630) | Hoatzin crop microbial communities from Cojedes, Venezuel. Combined Assembly of Gp0051906, Gp0051904, Gp0051908 | reverse complement strand
TGTGCAAAGTTTCTGAAACACGCTATGTTCCTTTACTGCTCTTTTAAGCAACTAACTGTAATACCAGTCACTGTTACAATTTTTGATTAAGATCAATGGCTTGAAGAAAACTATGACTAAATTTTATTTCCTTTTGAATCAGATAAAAATATGCTTTAGCTTTCAGCTATGGTTATATAAAAATATTCAGCAGTTATAGAAACTGCATCAAAATCAAGTATCTCATATGACTGCATAACCTGCACGTTCTCAGTAAAGCTTGAGGTTGAACTTATTAAATACAGGAGGTGAATACTTTCCAGAGTTAACTGAAAAATAAAGGTTTTTTACATCTAAAAAATATACAAAAGTTAGCTGCTGTTTAAAACATGAAAACTTGTATTTTGTAGAAAAAAATTCCATTCCTAATACTGAAGCTCAAAGAATCCTTTCATGTTATTTTTAAACAACCTCCTCCACCACCAGGTTCTAACAGGAAAAAATACTTAGAAAGTTCAATACGGAGTGCTCTCTAAGCTCTGCCAGAACCATGCTTTAATTAAATATTGATACCCCTCAGGAACAGAATACCAAAATGACAGGTCAGCAGCCCATCACAGAAACACCAAGTAAGGCACCGCTGTTCCTGGGAGCTCTCTAACAACGGAAGCGTGGTTGGCGCGCTCTCACTCCGTGGTCGTGCTTTCCTCGCCCTCCGAATACTTTACAAGGTGGTCAGTAACCTCCTCCCCTTCGTTCTATAGTAGGTAAGTGGAAATGGTTCGAGGAAGACTTAAGTGCCTGCTGTTTCTCAGACTGTAGAGGAAACAACAGAAGTTTGAAATATGCTCTGAAAAACACATTTTGCTGGTACGCTTTCATGAGCAAGTTCAAGCCTGTACCTCTAGATTTGATCCAAGAAATCTAAAGGGCTGCAACACAGAGGTTCCACCACTTCCCTTAGGTGCCCAGAAAACTGAATGCATTGTAGGAGGAGGACAGGAAGTCAATTTGGCTACTCCAGAAAGATTTAATTTTGGTAATTCTCCCCGAGGAGGTCCATGTTGTTGTGTTGTTTTTTCCTGGACTTTCCTACAAGAATGCTTTCAAAATAAACAAGATTCAATTTCTTTCTGAGAACATCTTAATGAATAACATCAAAAGAGGAAATCCAAATAATCAGCAAAAATCCCCAAACCAGCCAAATACTACTTCAGCTAATTATATTTTTTAAATTACTACCTCACTTGATGTTTCTTGCAATTTTTCCTGGAGGAACTTTCTTACAAAGCCCGCATTGATGAACCCCAGAACTAAACTGGTGGGAAAAGTGGCTAATCCTCTGGAAGAAGAGTTCATGCTTTCAAGGTTAAATGCGTAGCAGAAATAATTTATAATTTTTTTGCTACTGTAATTTATTTTTTTGAGAAAAAAAACTGTGTTTGAGAGTTTTTCGTGTAGTGCTTCTATCTCACCTTGCAGATACAGCGAACCCTTAAGAGTGAACATGTTGAGTATTTTTCACATAGCTTGAATATAAACAAAGTTGTAGTTTGCCAGACTTCTTAATCAGATTTTAGTGTCAAATATAAGTTTAGGATTTTCCCAGATATCATCTAAATAAATTATAATTACGTTTTAAAAAAACCCTTATTTGTTCAAAATGTAGACTGAAGGCCTGAGAAGGCACAAGCACACTTTCTGTCTCCGCTACAACTTCATTTGTACAACTTATTAACTCAAAGGCAGACAGCAAAAGAAGAGGATGAAGATATTTTAAAAAAATGTGGAACTGACCCTCTAAGTAACAGCAACTACTACAACTATCTGGTGAAGGGATTATGTGGTATCACAGCTTCTAAATTGTAACTCATGATTTTCAGGGCTTGTGGAGCGTTGAACTGCATCAGATCCAATAAGGATCAGTGTTGAGGCAGACTGAATAAAACCAAGTAATCAGCTTAAGTAAAACATTTGTTTCTAGCTAACAAGCTCAGTGTCACAAATTACTTTCTCTAAATGGGCTAACAATTCTTCCACTTCAACATTACCTGTCTTTGACTTTCCTTTGAAATTTGCCACAAATGCAGAGGTACTTGCCCTGCTGTATTTCCTAATAATCTTAATTTGTTGTGCGTGGCCAAAGCTTCTCTATCAGCTGCCCTAAAAAGTTTGGGGAAAAAAGAAAAAAAAAAACCAAAAACCTCAGTTGTGCTTTAAGTGAAGTTTGCACTCAATGCAAAGAATTATGTTCATTGTATTGCAAGCCAAAGTACTAGCACTGTAAGCAAACTTCATTTCAGCCCAATTTAAATGATAAGCACGCAGTGCTCTCCCCACTTTATAGTCTTCAAAATGGAAGTATTTGAATTCACTTGCCAGAGTTCTTGAAAATAAGGATGCTGTAATGCTTGATGGGCAGCAATTCTCTCATCATGATCATATTTTATCATTGCATACATTAGAGAGAAGCCTTTGGGAGACAAATTGCACACCAGAGGAGGTGTTCCTTTTCCTTTCTTAAAGGGGAAATCAAAACTCGCAATTCTTGACCTGTATTAAGCAAGTTGAGGACGGTTATTCGTGCATATTCAGAGAGAATTACCATTTACTGAAAAAAAAAAATCTCATATGATTTAGGTAATCATTTATTAGGGACAAGTAAGTAATACTTGGAAAAAAAACATTTTCTTTCCTAATAAGTTAGGTCATTGGCCTCAAAGATACTACGGGAATAAAAGGCCACAGAAGGTTGACATGGGCTCAGATTTCCTCTGCTCTGCCTACAGGGACCACAAATGCGCGACTCTCTCCAGGCAGGTACAAAGGCACTGCTCTTTGGTCAGCAGCCGCCGCAACAGTGTTAGATTTTCGTGGTGGTTCCCGGAGCAGAAATTGCACACAGTTGTACAGTTATATTGTGGACATTTAAACAGTGAGATTAACAACTGTGGGAATGCATACTTACTGCTTGAACTTGTTGAGAGTTTTGTTAGCAGGAGTGCCTATAACGTCATGGATTTTTGAAATTTGGTCCAGCTCATTAGATCCAGGAAAGAGATGCTGAAGACTGCAAGGTATTAGCACTAGAGAAGACACAATTAAAGTAGTTTAAGTGGCATAACTGCCACTTCAGACAAAAATTTTCATTTAAGATGAAAGTACATTTTAGAATTGTTAATTTGTGGACAGTTTAATACCAACCAACAACTGAAGGATAAGATGTGAGGAGCAGATTAATACAACTGCATGTTTTGATGCAAACAGTATTTTGGGTTATTGAACAGAAACCTGAAGTTGCCCTCTCCTCATAGCTTTTGGATAAAATGTGAAGATAACATCCCCCCTGGTGAAAGGCAATGGATATGGGACTGTGTTTTCTTCTAGTGAACCGGCAAATCCCAGAAGTCAAAGTGTTTTCCTCATTTTAAGATAGCAGAGTCAAGCAGTCCCTCTTGTTGTGTATGCACATAGAAATACATATTTATAAGAAATACTCCATTCCTAACATGCAGGTTCTTTGCAAGCAGCAGTACTGGAAAGATGGTAATTTGAATTGCACTCCTGAGCTTCATCCTCAGTTAATACAAAACTTGCACAGAGTCCTTGAAAACATTGTTATCAATAGAGCAATCTGACTTCAAAAGTTACAGCCACTAACATTTGTTTCTCGCAGATGTTGCCTTTTTCCATGTTAGCAGAGCATTTCCTTGGGCTTATAATTTAAGAAACACTTCAGCAGCACCACGTGATTCTTGAAAGCAATACATTCAGCCCTCTTTGCAGAAGGAGGAAACTTGTTTCAACTGTTTGCAAATTCAATCAAACAGCTGGCTGCATGCTTCTCTGAATGTCTTTATGAAGCATGAGTAGAGGAAGGAGAAGAGAGACCTGATTCCTGTTATACAGCGATATCAAGACAAGCAGTCAGGAGTAGCGTTTGTGTGAACTACAAAAATGTGCTGTCTTTAAAGCTGTAACTTAGGGAAAAACGACTGTGCAATCCACAAAAAAATGTAGTCCAGGAACCATGATTTATAAGGAACAGAAAGAAGAGACCAAGATTTGAAAGATGAGTGTGGCTGAGTAAAAGATTAAAATTCTTACATAACGTGGTGTAAAGCATAAAGGCTTACGCAAATGTTCAACAGCAAAACCTGCAACACGCACTTAAAAAAAATCTAAACCCGTCCATAACTTCCTTTAGTTTCCAATAATCATCCCTCATTTCTCTCTGAACACATCTATCAGGTCTTTGAAAATGTGCAGTGATTGCAAAGAAGGAAATTTGTTACATTAAGCTAAAATTAGGAGGAAATGTCTTTAAGGTTTATTGCCCTAAGAAAACAATTAAAAAAATTGCAAATGCAAAAAAGTTTGCAGTGTGTAATTTTCTTGCCAAACTTCAAAGCCCACCTGATTCAAATAGAAATGGAAAAACACGGCATTTTTAAAGCTTTTGGTTGCAATTTACTTTGCAAGAGAAGTGCCACATTTTGGATTTTTCTGTTAACAGTTTTCCAACCGAAGCAGAACCGTTTCTACAAGTTAGCAGGCAAAGCATAAGGGTTGTCATTTAATGTGATGGTGATGGCAGCAGCTGCACTTGCCATGTGGAGGAGGAGGAATGAAGCACAGCAAATGTTATCACTCCTGGTTGCATCTCAGAGACAGCAGTGTGGGAGGAGAATCAAGACGAACTGCTGCTGTTGCTAGGGCACAAAGATATTGGAGAAATACTCATGGTGGTTATTCTTCCTTTTTTCTTGAAGACTAGTGACAAATTTTTTGAGTTATAATTTCACCATCATTGAAAATCTTAAAGGACTTTAATCCGGGTTTTGCTGAACTCTTCCTTCATGAGAATCCAACTTCGGCATACTCCATGACATAAGGTCCTGGTACAAGGGTCTTAAACACACTATATTATAAATCAAAGTAGTAAATCAGAGGGACCATCTTCTCTGATCTCCTTTGTTTTTGCAGAATAGTAAGTCAAAAAAGAGGGAAGTCCATTAACAAGATTGAGCATAGTCAGCAATGCTCATGAGAGGAAATGAGCCAGACTCTATTCAGAGATAAAGCAGAGAAAACATATTTTTACCAAACTCAAATATGAAGCCAATGCAAAAAAAAAATCAAAACCAAAAAACCCACCCGAAAAAAAAAACCCAAAAAACTCCAAAACAAACAACAAAACCAACTGTTCAAAAAATGTTATTTTACTTGCAAATAATATTTGTTGGTACTATGTTCTCTTGAATATCCTACTGCTTTATTATTAACCTGCCATAGGGTGAAGAGAGTGCCAGACAAGAGAGGATTACTGCCTCATGAATGCTGCAGACTAATCACAACAGAAGCTTCCACAAAACCATGGGAACAAAGATCCATACCATGTGCTCCTTATTTGAGTTATTTACCTTTGATTTTCTTGATTAATAATAAGCAAAACTCTCCACTGAACACTGTACCTTGCGATTTCATAGAAAACACAGCCAGCACTCCACATATCAATTCTATAACTATAGTAGCCGTTTGTAAGTAAGCATTCAGGTGCCTGGTACCAGCGTGTGGAGATATATTCTGTATGTGGCTGCTTAGAATAGATACTCCTACAAGATCCAAAATCTCCTAACTTCAGGGTATTCTGCTGCAGAAATAAAGTATTTTGACAAATCAGAAACACTAAAATACTCAAGCAAAGATTTTCCTTAAATGTGTGAAGTAGTCATCATAAAAGAAACCACAGATTACTTCAAACTTTCAGAAATCCCAGGAGCAGTATTATAGCAGTAAAACTGCATTTAAATAGCAAGTAGCTCCAGGCTTGAAGATATCTGTGTCCCATAATATGTGCAAATACCGTTCTGTACATCATTAAAGCTAAGAGTTAATTGAAAAGCGTATGGACTATTACTGAAGGGAAAACTAATAAACAGGACATCTGGATTAAGTTATTTTCTTAGAGTTCTTGTGTTCAGCAGCGATATATTAGGTGTCTTTGGCTTTTCTTTGTAACAGCTTCTCCTGTACACTTCCAAGACTTAGGAGAAAAATTTATCTCCAGAAAATAAAATGTCATAAACTGAGTTTTTAAATCCTTGCTTTTCAGACATTAGCAAAGTAACATTCTGAAACTGTCAGGAGAGTAGATTTCAACGAAGAAACCTTCTGAAAGCTAACACCTTCTGCTCTCTTTTGTATGAATAACTTCCACTAAGCGTAGGAATTGAATGAAGACAGAAAGGGCTGCAGAACTGAGCCCTGTCGCTTGTTTCTAGGCTAAGACAGAAAGGAAAGTATGTATTAATAGAGGACAATGAACAGGTTTTTAGATTGGAGTGAACGCACGCAGGCTGTAATGCATCTGATTCATTTCAGGTTTTAGCCAATAACAAATTTGCTTGCTCATTCCTCTAGATCAGGAATAGGGTATTAGAAAAGACAGTCTGTATAATTTTTAAAAACTGTACTTGTATTCATGAAGAAGCATTACTTTCTCAGAGTAAAGAGAAAAATACTGATATACTTCACTTAAATATTCTCACATAAAATTAATTACCTTTATTAGTATGTTTTCTGGTTTCACATCTCTGTGAAATATCCGATTTCTGTACCAATGTAAACACATCAGAGAGAAGAGTTCAGTAAAAAAGATAAACATTATCAGTGCTTCCAGTTATTTGTAAAAAAAAAAAAAAAACTTCAAGCAACTAACGCTGTCTTCAAATTATCAACTGCACAGTAAAAAAACTGAATTTTGCCACCGTGGTGAGACAACAGCTACCAGTATGGGCCGGGAAAAGGGCAAGCCCAGGAAAGGGAAGCTAGGCTCTCTGCTCTCGCTCTCCCCAGGATTACCCCAGGGCTGCGAGGGGGTGTCTGCAGCGGGTCCCAGAGCTCCTCTGGGGTGCTGGCAGCGGCTGCCTGCTCCCTGCCTCCCAGGGCTTGGCTGGAGGCAAAGACGGCCTCTGCCTCCCTGCAGCAGCCTGCTGCCCCAGACCACTGTACGTCTCTGCGTGGAGATGACCCCGAAACAAGTACGTGACACATTTACTGTGAAGCTGTCGCTGAACCAGGTCTCTTACCTATGTATGTAATCAAGAGATTTGCATAACTGGTACATGTAGCTCTTAATTTTTTTTTTCAGGTAATGGCTTTCTCCTTCCTAGAATTAAATTTCAAGTTGTACAAGTCCTTTTTAGCAAACAACAGAATACAAAAAAATTACTCTTCAGCTTCCAATAGTGCACTGAAATTACCTTTTTCAATTATACTATTTCTGTCATTTACAGCTACCTCTGTAATCCATTTTTCACTCAGCTTCAGACATAATTTAGATTTTAGTATGCACCAGAATTGCTCAGCTAGCAGCTGTCAATTCAATAGTCTGTAACCTGCCCTAGCTTCTACTGCATGTTTTTCTTGCAGTATCTGCTTCCCCAAGTTCTAACAGAACTGCAGTATTTCACTTCTAAACATCTAATTTCCTCTCTAAACAAAGTAACGGCCCTTAAGGTTCAAGATTCATATCAATCCCCTCAAATTACTACACTGCTTAAATGACTGTGATTCATATTTGCCTTGCAAATTAAAGGTTAACCTATGTAGTTTAGCTTGCTATTGCTGTTGCACAATAATGACAGTTATAAAATTTATCTATTTTTCACAGCCATTCAGTAACGACTCAGCTTTTTTCTTTTATATGCTCCAAAGGTCTTTTAATCTTGCTGTAATGCCTTTATGTAACTCTGCACTGTCATCAACGGAGGCAGAAATGATCACATTTTTGAGAAACAAAGCAGGTACTGATCTGCCTGATGACAGTAGTATGAGTAACGGGCTGGGGAGGAGGAGGGAGATGATCAGGACACGAACTCTCTGAGGCCGCAAGTCCAAGCAGCCAGCAGGACTTGTGTTCCTAACTGACTCCAGGACTCCTCCAGCCAGCCAGATAATCCAGGGAGCAGGACTGGATAACAAAGTACTTGAAACGGAGTACTGTTTACACCGGGAATTGTAGTACTACTACCCCAGCAGAGATAAATGGTGTTTTTAACATGAGGATTTTTGTCATTTATAGTAGAAAATATTTTATAAAATGCAGCTATTCAAATCAACTCGGATTATTATTAGCATTTAAAAAAATCAGACCGTCACAAAAAGCAGTCATGCTCAATTGTTTTTTCATTACAGGTTGCTAGTCAAATCTGGAGCAGATGCTCTTCTACTTCCAGATTTATCATTAGAGAAACCCTAGTTGGAAGTAACGATGAAGTGAATCATGAGGTGGCGGCACTTCAGGCGACAATTGTTTTGGCTTGAGGCATCTTCCCCACCTCTCTGAGCCATATTTTTTTTTCATTGCTTTAAATGACCAAACTGTTCTTGATTAAACAAAAGGTAAGACTGTTTTTCAGTTGTTAAATGACTTGTGATACCACTATAAATTAATAGCAAGAATATTACGACTTTGTCTAAAGACAAACAGCCTTGTCTTGATTGAAATAACACAAATATGTCAGTTTATTAAGGAAAAAAAAAAGGACCAACTTTCCTCATTAGTAGCATTACAGTGAACAGTTCTCCTAATTACAGAAGTTTCTCCATACACCTTGTTAAATTAGAAATTCATTTTCAGTCAAGCCCTGCTTCAAGTTTTTCTTCATTACAAAATTTCATACAAACCATACTTGCCTCTAAATTTTTCTAACTTAAAGCTTAAGTTGTTCTGTTCTAAACCCAATTTTACAAGATTCAGAGTATTCAGAAAATGACAAGCCTTCGCACTACTAGACACTGTAGAAATTTACAAAAGACTACAAATCATTTGAATGTAACTACTTTTGTACACTCTGAAAACTGTTTTGTGACAGAGCATCATTAATGAACAATTTAATTGTTTTACAAATTAGTAACTCACTCCTTCAAATCACAACGCTGAAAATTCAAAAGGAGCTCCTTCTGCTTGCCATGGTCATCTAGCTATTCTCAGTCATAAGTGTTCAGAACTAAGATTAATTTTCCAATTTAATGACGTACTTGGAATCCTTGCCATATTTATTGTTTGAAATGACTGCCACATGTGACATTTCTTGATTTGGCAACAAGCCACAAGCAGAGTTGTTTGGGGGAGAAAACAAATAAAATTTCTGCCCCATAGGAAATTCTGGTGTTGACATGTCTACTTTGAAAATCCAAAATTAATTTCTGAAAAATGCAAAACACTTGACACAAATGAAATACTTTAATACTTCAAATATCAAAATACTTTATTTATTATAATTTCCATAGGAATCTGTTGTTCATTCTCCCATTTTATTCTATGATTTGACAAGCTCCACCCCATGTGCCTCCACCTTGTACAAGGTGAAAAAAAGACATTGTATCATGGGAAACACAGTCCAGATACAAAATCCAAACCATAAAGAAGAACCAGCAACTTTTAGAAGTTCAGGTAGACCCAGATTAATGTTTAGATAACCCCTAACTGCAGCATTTCAGATTACAACTGAGCAGAGATTTCATTTTGAACTGATTCACTGTGCCATTAAAAAGGAGGTTTTTAAAACTAAGTGGCAGGAAAACAATCTTCTTATGCAGAACCTGAATTTGCTAAAAACTGTATTTTAAAATTAAAAAACCATAGCAGAACACACTGAAACTATTAGACAAATTTCCATCTGTACACAATGCTTAATATAGCAGACTTTTTCACATGAAAAGAATGAGAGAAACACTGAGAAATGTAAACAAATGAAAGCAAATACTCTGACGTTAAAAAAAAAGGCAGTTAAAGAACAAACCTAAACATTCTGATTTTTCATACCTGCAGTACAGTATCTTTCCTGGAAGAAGATGATGCAGGATTATTTTCAATGCACTGGACTAATTTACTGTCCAATGAGGACTCATTCCTATATGCCATTACTCCAACTTTACAACTTAACAAACTTCTCCTGGAAAAATTAAATGTCTTATTAAAATCAGGAAATATTCATGTCTGCGTCAGTGATCAGCAAACAACTGTATTTTAACCTCAAATCCTTATCTAGGTCAGGAACAGAGTTATTCCTTTTGTTAGAGTTCTGAATGCTCAGTGTCGCTAACGTAACGTAATGTTTGGGAGCACGTTGTTACTCTATTACACTGAATGACAGTTGCGTGCTCAGTTATTTCAATTAATCACCCAACTGTTAAGACATTACAAAATTTTAATTATTCAGAAAAAAATCCTCTTTTAATATTGAATTATAAGTAAGGGCCCCTTCATTTGCTGTATCCAACTTGTTTGGTGTCTACGTGAGATCTGGTTTTAAATCAGCTTTTGTTCTAATCTTTTTTGCGGGAACACTTCCTCAAACTTTATGGTCTGCCATCTGCTTCGACAAACAGCTCCAGAATTTTTAAATATAGGAGGTTTCAGGGAACAATGTTATTTTATAGACAAAACCTGGCAAAAGGCATTTTTACCAGACATAAAACCTGAAAATCATTATTCATTTGCTTTGCAGTTTTTGAAACAAATGTGAGTAATTTTATTGTTATGTCATTACAGTCCTGACCTAACAAAGAACCTATTTAAGTTGCACTTTTTGTTACATCAAGCAATTATTTTGTGTTGTGCAGTCAACATTGTTTCCCTGTTTTCACATAATGTTTGACTGTAGAAATTAGACGGCCATTGACCTGGCTTATTAGAAACCTTCTGCATGCACCCATGCCTTAAACAAGTGGGTATACTGCACTGGAAAGAAATAGAGAGTAAAGCAGTACGACACAAAATTTCCCTATGATTTTTATAATATGTAACAGTGAATAACCAAGTGAAAAATACTTAATTCTACTTTGTGATTTATACATGGGTTTGTGTGTTTCTTAAGCATATGCTACATACCTTTTATCAGCTCATAAATACTCATGTCCATAAGTTCACATATCAGTGAAAGGGAGCCAGCTTTTTTATCACTGAAGAAACAAACAAGGAGACACTAAGCTATAAATGTCGATTCGTAGACAGCATAGAAAAAAAGTACTTAGTTTAACCAGCATTAAAATGGACATTTTCATTTTTAATTGAAACTTTCTGTTACAAGTTTTTCAACCTAGGGTCTGAGGTATCATAGTTTTAGTTTATACTATACAAAGTGTCCATTGCAAAAGCTAACTGATTACTCCACAGAGTTATTTGAAGGCATGCTTTCTGGGCATATCACACTGTTCAGTATCAAGAAATTTCCAGTAACTTAACTGATACAGTCGTACAATGAAAGATAGGAAAGCCATTACACCATATATAAAAATACTTTCTAGTTAGGCCACCAGTAACGTTCTATTGTATGGAAACGACTGGAACCTGTGTTTTGCTGACAACAGCAATTTTAAGTATTCTCACAATACAATAATACACTTGACACTTTATTTTCCATTTCACTGCCCGGCAGAGGCAGATGTCTTTAGGTTTTCAGTTTTTCTTGTAAGATAATTGCATTAAAGTACACCCCCTCTGCTATGTTCCATTAACCCAGACAGCAAAAGGTTGAGGGTACAGTCTGCAATTTGGTTTGCAGACAGACTGTGAAAGAGCTAGGCAAGCTGGCTGGCCATCTGGATCACACTTCGTTAACAACACGGCAGCTGAAGCTGAGAATTCCAGAAAGCTAAGCTGCTGACTCAATTACTGGCTTTCCATATATTTGTAGAAAACGGGCCTGTCAATAACAATGTAGTACCAGAGCCTGAAGAGCAAGAAAAAAAATATTCTAGAGCGGTCAACAGGTTTTGTGTCAAGTACTTGAATAATGAAGTACACGCCTGCTGTTGCACAGTGATGAAGTGTAACGCACAGTAATGGAGTAAATGCTGTCATAAAACCTGATCTCTTTGGGAGACAGAACACGTCCCCAGAAGACACTTAAGCGGCTAATGAGGCTAAGGAACCCAACTTCATCACTGATTGATTTCTTTCCAAATTCGTAACTCAGCTGCTGCCTAATTCAGAGGTCTAAACTTCTATTATTTGCAAAGGGGCGTCTGTAAAGTTGCCTACAACATGATACTGCCAAATAGTTTGCTTGGATCCCTAGTTCAAACTGACAAGTCAAACCAAGACCCCTGAAGCATCAGAGCCTATTCCAGCAGATAAGCTCTGAGCGTGCCTCACCAAAATACCGTCTCCAATAGACATGATGTTGTGCAGTTAAAGCACTCACTGGATATGGGGCATGGGTTGAAATCACCAGCAAGTATTACATACTATGAAGTTCAGCTATGCTTAAAATATATCTAGTCTGAAATTTTAATACTGATGTTGAAATAGTCTTGGTCTGCTGCAAAAGAGCCAGAGAAAGTGAGAGCTATGTCAGATTTTCTTAACATAAAGGGCACGAAGACTTCAAGATTTGACAAATTTGGTGGTGTTTTCTTTCTGCTGGAATAAAAAGCTGGGTAGGTGCCTACAGTTTGCCTCTAGACCCACAAGTTACTGAATATTGTTCAAATAAAGGAAAGAGGAAGAAAGAAATGAGTGCACCATACTTACAAAACAACTTCATGTAACATAAGGATATTAGGATGAGGACTCAGCCTTCTTAGCGCTTGTATTTCTCTCAGATTATTCACTTGCTCCATACTAAAGTTGAATTAAAAAGAAAAGAGGAAGACTGACTTGCTATCAGGGACTGGATTATAATTGTCTTTCTTCCCTGCCATAAGACTGTCACAATCTACTCCACTGTAGTCTGAACTTTGAAATGCAGGACCTGACAGACTGTTTGCCTGCTTTGCTTCTTTGTAGAGCAAACCAGTAATCAGAACGGCTTTATTCCTGCTTGCAGTCTGGAGTAGCTGGACTTACCCAGACAAGACAAGTAGTACTGTATTGTGCTCCAGACATCAGTTACCATGCCAAAGAGCTATCCGGGAGGAATTCTGTGTTGCATAATAGTGTGTATCATACTGTTTATTCTGCGCTGGTGTAGCATACATGCCAACTACTGCTCAGCATGATGCTGAAAGTGACAATCTAGCCTTGCCAAATTTAACATCTAAAATTCAGTTTTGATGGTAACCTCTTACATGAAAAATAGACGCTATTCAACTATTGTCTACTCTGAGGCTTTAATAAACAACAAAACAACAATGCTACAGAAACTCAGGGGAGGAAGCAGGAAACAGCGAGCTCTGCACGCTATTTAATGGATCAGACCAGGCCACGTATGCCTTTTCACAGTCAGACTTAAGGCTAAGCATCGAAACAATAGTTTCCAGTTTGAAACTAGGAGAAACACCTTGTACGGGCAGGTTCGGCTTAAAACACTTCCCTGTTGCTAAAAGCGTTCATTTCATCAGAAGGCTTGGTCAGACAATTTATCAAAGGGTTAAAGGCCTAAAAGATGTCTTAAACATGCTACATGAAAAAAAGTGTCTGCTTGTTATGCCCTACCATTGAACTGTATGCCATCTGCCCTTGATGTAGATAAGCGGTTTAAGCACTCTTTTGATGATAAATTAGACAATTTGGTCAGTTGTAGGTAATGTATAAATGGACCAACAGTTCTTTAACAACAAAACAGAGAATCAAAAGCCACATTACTTGAAGATATTTGAATTATCGTGGTTTTTTTTTTAAACTTACAGTCTTTGAATCTCCGAGTTCCATGGGTGAAATCTCACCCAAGAGCAAAATGTCCCATTTTACTCTGTATGTACAAATGTGTCACTCCCACTGATTTCACTCGGAGCTTAATATATTTAACTGAGAATACAAAGCCAGAGACCCAAAAGGCATTGTTTGACACTTACGTATTTGGAGGAGAATGTCAAGTCTATGTCTACTTCCACACAGCCCTCTTCTCTATTTTTGTAACTGATAAAAAGCACCTATTTTTTTACCATACAGCGTCTTGCTGATCAATGTGATTAAATATAAATGCAAATATGAAATAGAACCAATGCTATACATGGAATAAGGATAAATACATTTTTTTTTAAATTTGCATTAAAACAGTATTTAAAGTAAGACTGAATAAAGTATGGTCCAGGGGGAAGACTGACACATTTCCTTCTCTTATTATTATTTACAGCAAAACAAACAGCACAAGTATATTCAGTGCATTTGGAAACTAAATCAACTATTTAGTCCTCATTCTTCTCATTTCACCCTCAACTCAGTGGCCAGGCAGCATTTAGTACAGTGGATGACACCAATTAAAAGTACTCAAGGAAATAACCCCAAAGCCAAATAGGAAGGCCCTGCATAATCAGCAGCAGAATCCACTTTCTGTACTACATGCAATACACGTGTATTTAAAAAATTTCACTTAATCTTATATTTCTCTACCAAATTTAAATAAGATTTTCTGTAGTACTCTTTATTAATTATCTATACCTTTCAAAATGTCGCTTCATGTGCTTACATGCATAGTACTTTCCATCAATAAGACTCTGTGTCTTCAGAACATCAGAAAATGTTCCCTCTCCTATCTTAGCAACTGGTCTATATTCTAAAAACAAAAATATACTGTTTCAGTATGTTTAAAATAGAAATTGTTATGAAGACTGCATATCAAGCCATACTTGATTTGTTAAATTGCAATTGTTAAATTGTAAATTTTAAGTAAAAGGGTATTTTGTTAACACATAAGTCAATTCTAGTTCTGCAAAATTTTAAGACTTGAAGCAGATAACATAAGGGTTATGAAAAAAGCTTTATTTATATCAATTTCCGAGTCTTTTCCTAGTTTCCTTCAGAATTGATGTTTCTTTTCTTTCCCCCTTTATGCTCCTTCAGCTTTGTGATTAACTGTTCCTTAGAAATCCCAATGCCTGGTTCCCTTCACCAACTTTGTCCTCCTGTTGTCCTTTGTTTTTAGCACCTACAGATTCTATCCTTGATAATTCTTCCAGTAATTTCATCTGAGCAAAACCCAGTTCTGATTAGCTTTATGCTGCTGTTGCTTTTGATATGGTGCTGTTATTTAAGAAAGATCCAAACCCAGTCATTTTGAGGGAGGCAAAGCAGGAAACCTCTTTCATCATATTCAACCCTTTATGGGAGTCAGAATAACTGCAGGAGCCTTCAGCCATGTCGATAGCAGTAAATTCAATGAAGTGTAGTTGCCTGTATTAGTTACTGTGACAACAGTTCCTGGCACAGCTTTGGCCTGCGACAACCACCACTCTCCTAAGCACCTTCCCAGCCTGATGGGAAGACTCCTTCTAAGGTCATTCCTAAAGAAGTTTCTGTCCTACTGCCTTGTTTTGGAAGATAATTTACTAGCATAGATATGGGACATTTCACATCAGTTGCTCTTTGAGTCCAAGAAGATTTCCAGATATGTTTAATTTACAAGTAGAAAATACAGCCTCACAGTGGAGAAAGCCTGCCAAGAAATTTTGTAGAGGGAAAAGTTACTTAGGCAGGGACATTCTAACGCTGTCTACCAACTAGCAAGCAATTTGTGTTGCCTTCATCTCTTTTCTCCTCCTCAATTTTCACACTTAACTCCTGCTAAAAAAAAAAAAAAAGTCCTTCCTTTCCTTGTGATCCAAATGCTTATATTTTAATTAGCAGAAACCCTCCCCTTGCAAATCTCTCTGTCTGCAATACAGTGGCAGCACCTCTGTGAGAACTGTCAGTTGCTCTTCTCATTTTTATCACCTGCTGCTTAGGTTTTCTAATCATTATCCATCCTGCTGGATCATAAGCTAACTACTTAGGCCATCTAAATTTGAAGAATAGGAAAAAGCAGAGTAATTTAAAAATCAATGACACCATCTAATGAACTCTATACAGACAATTTGCATATAAAATTATTTTACAAGTAGAAACAGAATTTTAAAACCATTATGGGTAAAGGAGGCAATCTCTGACAAAGACTCCAATACAGGGAAGAGACCATGAGACTGTTTAATTCATGTGGCTGTTATTTGATAACCGGTCAATTAGTGCTTTAAGCAAGGTAATCCCTAGCCTTCAGCGTTGACTAAACAATGTGACTAAGCAAGTAACGTGCTTTGTCAGCAGAAATCACACTTTGCACTGTGCTCTCTACCCCCACCTTAAGTTTTAATTTCCTGTCTAAAGGAAGAGCTGAATATGAGATAGAGGTCATAAATTCAGAATACTTGAATCCCATTCATACAGAGTTCCGAAAAAAGTGCCTTTTTTTTAGTAGAAACTGATACTCTCCAATCAGTCAGATGCACACTGGCTACATTACGTGTGCATATGATGTTAGAGCCAGTCCCTGTAGCAAAAAATACTCAAGACAGATACAAAAAAAATTAGCTATTTGTTGACCTACTCTTTGATTCTAATAAATGGTAATCCCCTATTTTTCTTTACTTAAATGCAAGTAATTGACTGTCTGGCATTAAAAAAAAATCAAGTCATATGATCTGAATAGAAGACCTTAATATCTACGGTATACCAGCCATAGGTGTTAATGAACCAAAGTACTTAGGCAGAGAAACACAGGGAAAGCATTATTGTACGACATTTATTGAAAATATTTTTAGATATATAAAGAAGTCAGATAGTACATGTTTATATAATTTGTTTTGGTTTATATTTTCATCTATACCTGTATTTTGCTCCTACAAGAGAAGTCCAGACGACAGTGGAGGGCTCAAAATATTTTTTTTATTTTATTTTAAACAAAAGAATTCTAATAGTGTAAGAAGAGTTAATTCTTTACACACTTTAAAACATTCTTACAGCACTAAAGATTTTTTTTATGTAACCATGTAAGGTTTGTTAATTTTTTACAACAGAGCGCTATGTATACCAAATAAAAACCCCACACATACCAAACAACTGAGGATTTAACCAGGCACTTAATAGAGTGCCATCCAGTGAAAAGAATAATAGCAAAGACCTGAAAAATTTAAATTGATTGAATAAAGTGCAGAATCAGGAATAAGAATTTCATAATTTGAATGTCTCTTTGATGCATAAAATCAACATGTAATCTGTCAACAAAACAGGTCACTGAAGATGAGGGCGCTTTTCTCCTAGGGAGAAAATGAGAACGATCATGTGACAACTTAGTTATCGTTTAACGAGAGGCTGAAAGGAACTCGGACATTGTAAGAATAATAACATAAAAGTTCATATAGAATAAAAAGAAATAAAGTGTAGACTTCAAATGTACTAACAATATAAATTTTGAATTTGCATTCACAAGCCACAATTTCTGGAGAATCTTAAAAATCCACTTCAGCACCACATAACTGATCCTTCCAAAGCAACCAGCTGGCAAAAAAACCCCATCAAAACAACGGACTTCAAACACACCCTGAAAGAGGTCACCTCAAAGCTTGTCAATTTTAAGCTATGAAACTTACTACAGCTACAAACTGAAACTAATTACCAGTTAGTTTACCTGAACTTATGGTACTCGAACAATGACAGAAATGGTAAAACTTTTATCAACATTTTAAGACTGAAAGCTTTGAGGATGAAATCACATAAACAATGTTTTAATTACTCTTGTTTATAACATTAAAGAAGACCTAATCACCAGTTCGCAATACTTTCATGACATCTATAGCAAGCTAGACATTACCTAACCTCTTCCCTCCCTCCCCTCCATTTCCGCACACGCAGATGTTCAGGCTTAGAATGGTTAGTGGAAAGGCAGATAAAGGTTAGGAAGAATAAGTTGTAGCAATCTGAACTAGTCTAACACCAAGAAAGTGGCCATGAAAATGGCGTAGAGGTAATTATTCAACAGAAGGACAGTTTAATGTGAAAGAGGCTACAGGATCCAGGAAATTAAATAACAGTATAAATAAAAATTATGGGCAAGTGATGGAATTCAAAGACTACACCCCTATCACTGTAACTAGAGAGCTAAGAGCAATCATACGCAGTTAAAGAATCCAATGCAAAAGGACAGTAAAGAGCACACTAAAATAGTCAAACCAGGATACTATAAAATCCTAAAGCAAATATTTTGTTGCGAAGATGCTGAGGAAGATAAAGCCATGACATTTAAATATGATATTGATGCATGTGGGAAGAGAGAAATAACCCCAAAAATGAAGAAAGCAACAAGAAGTTCAGCTTCAGCCACAGTCACAAGGCCACGGCACACAATTGTTACATTCAGAAACACACCTAACGCGTGGGACGTGACATGTGGTGATTTGAAGCAGGACGCTAATGGAAGGAAAGGCTTGCAGAACAAGGAACGAGAAAAGTTAGCAATTTCTGAGAAAGTGCCGAGAGGGACCAGAAGACAGACAGACCACTGCTTTGCACGAGTGGGAGAAAGATTTATGAGCACCCTGTTGGAGAGGAGGGCTGTCACGCCGAGAGACCAGCGCGTACATGTGCGATCTCGGCAGGCAGGGCTAGGAGCGGGCTGCAGCGATGCCGGTTTCCAGGGACTACAGAAGCACCTCCCGCCGCCTCAGCCCGGGTGCTCCCCCCGGGCCAGGGTCGCCGGTGACGGCCGGCCTCCGCCGGGGCCCACGCCAACCCTGAGGGAGGGCCCCCTGCCCGCGGCCTCCACGCCGAGCGGAGCCCGCCGCTTCCCCCCGCGCCCCCTTACTGTCCATCCTGCGCTCGCCTGCGGGTCCCGGGGTGAGCGAGAGAGCGGCTGGGCCCCCTCCCGATGGCCGAGCGCCCCCCGGCCCAGCCCTCAGGGCGCCATGTTGTGTTCCCGTCACCCTGGCAACCGCGCAGGCTCGCGGCGCCACGCACGCGCGGCGAGCACACACACATAGACAGACACAAACCGACGTTATTTAATGGTTTAAAATGGACAAAAAATTCCGATGTATCCCTTGTTAAATAACTGTGAGCAACTTTAGTTCAAAAACCAATA
>Ga0181612_165712_pt1 | contig 18819 bp, 6 predicted proteins | sample HoacroProtozoa21_FD_119630 | JGI IMG/M metagenome (GOLD analysis project Ga0181612, IMG submission 119630) | Hoatzin crop microbial communities from Cojedes, Venezuel. Combined Assembly of Gp0051906, Gp0051904, Gp0051908 | reverse complement strand
GTCTTTGAAGATCTATGTTGACTAAGAGCTGAAATCCTGAAATACAAGAGCTGAGCTCCTCTTACTGGGACACGCTTGCACGGACTATTTCAGTCTTCTCATACAACTTAATCCATTATCCCTGTGGGATACAGTGGGATACAGTGTCTCAATGGGAAGCCTGTTTTGGGGAAAACTAAGTTAGACCTTGGAGCTACCTGTTTTTCTGTAGTGGTTTATTTATAGATGTCTCCAAGTCTGTTGTATATGAGTTATTCAAGACTTTGCAAGGTGAATTTGCACAGTTTATTAGCAGAGAGTAGCTTCTTTCACTGTTCGATAGACTTCCCTCCCTGCCATCGTGTGCGTGTGTGTGACAGTTAAAGCTCGCTTCCAGGGTGCTGTTATCGTCCTTTTGAGTGCCATGACTCGCAACGGCAAAGACATCACACCTACATACAGAACGTAGCCACAGAGGAGCTCCTGATACGGCTTCCCGATTCTAGCTACCGCTCCAACAGCCCTGGAGTTCTGCTCATCTTAGTTTAGAGGTCCACAGGACTTCTCCTCAGACCTTCTTGTCTGTCTGTTTTCCTACCTCCTGGCAGGAATTCCAGCCTGGAAAGATTATTTGTTCTTTTGCACCGTCACCACGGCGCTTCACTTCGCATACCCTGTGCACAGCCCTGCTCTTGCTTGGGACTTCCTTAAAGCTTAAATCTTTTTCACCAAGAGACTGAGGTTAGAAATGAGAGAAAACAAAACCAAGACCCAAAATCCCCTTTCAATGATAACGACAGTGAAGCGTTGGAACAGTGAATTTGCGGAGGCTGTGAAATCCTCGCTGTTACGGATATTATAGCACAGACTAGACAAACACCATCTAGGATGACAGCGTTACCGTTGATACTGGCTTGCGGTTAGGGACAGATTAGACCACTTTACAGTGGGCGTCTCTCCCAGCTGTGGTTTTCTGCAATCTACTGGACTAGCATTTTTTAATAGAAATAGATGAATCTGAACAGACGTCTACCAAAAAACCTCCAATTTTCTTTCAAGTATCTTTCTTAGAAATTTAATGTATTTTTCAAGTTACTGAACTGGAATTTTGAGTTAGGACAGGTGAAAACTTTGATATTCAGAATGGTAGAAAGAGATGATGGCAGTTAAAGTGGTATTTGAGATTGAATAGGTATGTACATATCTATCTGTGCATGCATGCGTGTGTACGGTTTAGTAACATGGGTACAAAAATCCTTGTGATTACAAAGTGGCGATATTTTGTAGTTGTTAAACTGTTCTTCCCTTTTTAGGCTTCCTGTCTAAGCAAGCCCTTAGTGTATGGAAAGAGATGAAGATTGTGAATAAGATAGCTATTTTGCTGAGCTGTTCTGCAAGTGCTGTAGCAACCTTCTAGCTCCGTAGTTGAAACTTTGCACTAAGAAGTTTTTGTATATTCCAGGCAATTCATTGGGCATCAAATAGTCTAAGAATAGCACGCAAATAGCGAAGGAGACCGCATCAAATACCATCTAAGGAAAATGGAAGTTGCCCTATTTGGTAAATGAACCTGACATGAGTGAAAGGAAAGCACAGAAAAGCAGATCATGCTTTGAATCGTACAGAAATACCGCGAGGAGAGGGTAATAGGAGCAAAGTCTTCATGGTAGTCCCCAGAACGCACGTGAAATGGAGTGAGATACAAGATTTCAGCTATAATAGCTTTGTGAGGGAATGCCCTGCCGTGCTCCTTGTTTCCCTGTATTGCGTGAGTACTGATCTTTTTAAATGTGGAAATAGGTGCCCTCTGCGACTGCCGCTGTATCAGTACTAGAGAGCAGCTCCTTGAACTCTGAACCACACTGAGGCATCCCCAGCTGCCCTGGGTGCTACTGGGGCTTTCCCTAGAAAACAAAACGGTTCAGAAAAAATGACCCGTCATCCAGGCTGGCATAACCTTCCTGCATGCTTTTGTAATATAAATGACAGTGGAATTAGTGAGTAAAATATTGAGTATTGTCTCTTTTAATGCTGTCCGTTGAAATTAATGGTAATGATGGTTCCCCAGTTTGGGGAACATGGTAGTGGCTTTCTAGTGAGTAATAGCTTCAGTCAGTAATGTAATAGATTTTTGCAACATGATAATGAAAAAAATTCTAATGAAGGTCAGATAGCAAATGGCTACTGAACCGTTAGTTTTAAAAATCTGTCAGACTTTGCAATGATTTTTTTCAGGTTTTGTTAAGCGGGCTTTTTCACTCCTGATGGCAGAGCTGTGATCATTACAGATATTTCGGTGAATTTGTTGGAAGAGCAGACCTAATCTGTTCGGCTTTTGAAGAAGAGAATTGATGCAGCTTAGCTTGATGCATGATGTCAAAGCCCAGAGCGGTTTTCAGACTTCAGGTGAGATGTGATTGCTGAGCCTGACAGTTAAAACAAGGCCGTGTGAAGTCTCATTCTGCTGTTGTACTTAGGGGTTGATTAGCCGTCACAGATAACCCCGTGGCAGGATGCGAGGGAACGTATCGCTGTGGAGCAAGTAAATGGTTTCCACTGTACGCCCTACGTCAGTATGGCTACGTCGGTAACGCAGTGATGCAAGCAGATCTCACTTCTAGACAGCAGTTTGCGTTGTGAGTTTGTGGGGGTTTTTTTGCTTGTAGCGTCGTTACCTTTGCAGCACTGGCGTTCTGCGGGGTGAAGTGGTGGTTTTGTCGAGTTGGTTTGGCGGGGGCTTTTCGTCTTACATGGGTAGAGGACTTTTACAAGGGCACTGGAAGGAGTGCATCTTGTCTTAGGACATCTTGTAACCCTGTTTCTAAGGTGTGGCTGGAGTCAAATGTGTTTTCTTTTTGTAGAATATTTTTTTTCATTTGCGTTTGTGACTCATTCACCTGTTTGTTATCATCCAGTGATGTTTCTGTAGTAAGTGAATCCCAGTTAGCTGCCTACAAAGTAAATTTTGTTTGTACAGGGTAGTGATTCCTATTATGGCCTAGTTATGTTAGGTACAAAACATTAATCTATGAAGCGTTAGATAACTGTGATTATTTCTCTGAGTGACAGAAAGTAAACACAGAATAAAAGTGAAAAAAACCAAAGTCTCAAATCTTTGGAGTATTGAAAGAAAAATGCCTTTTCCTGTGAATCGGTAGCTTGAAGGGAGGGTAATGCTACAGAAGTGCAGTTCAAGTTAAGACTTGGCAGACAATCTCGCATAAAATCCTTGCTGCTCAGAATCTGTTTTGGAGAAAGCACAACACCATACAGGCTGTTACTTTGTTCCAGTGTTGAGATAAATTTGTTTAACTTGTATAAGTATACATATTATTTCCTTCAGAAATATTATTTCCTTCAGAAAAGTAAGTGCGAGAAGTTAAGTTTCGGATTACTAGTTCCATGAAGATGGAAGAGAAAGTCTGAAACAAATTCTTCTTAAGAGGAGGTGGTTAACTGTAGAATTATTATTGAATTAAATAATTCTTGGCATCTCTGTTGAGCTTTTACATACCAAAATATTGTTTCCCAGTTTAAGATCTGTATGTGAAAATTGTAAGGAATACAGATACTGACCTTTTTTTTTAAAAAAAACCAACCTAAATTATTATCAGATACTAAAAGGCTTCTAATGATGGATCTGAAAAAAATTCTGCTTCAATCAGTAAATTGGAGAAGGGGGTTATGTATTATTTAGAAGTGTAGGACCAAAACACAGTATAATACAAAGTACAATATAGTACTTGATTGTGCTACATGTGCATAATATTGTTTTAATATTAAATGTTTTTAAATTAAAAATAAAGCACGTTAGAACTGTTGAGGAAAAAAATGCATCTGTGTGTACCTCATTAGGTTGCATTTAACTGCTGTAACAAAACGAGGCAAACACACACAGTCTGCAAGTCTTAAATAAATTTATTGTATCAGAGAATTAAAAAAAATACTCTTAAAGCTTTATTAATTTATTTTCTCATTTTCAAATGCATTTGTCTCTTTAATTTGCTTCTCTGCTACACTTTCACAACATGCATTTTTGGGGCAAAACCTATCCTGACAGGTTTCTCGTACGTCTTCAGCGTAGCGATTATTTTTGCGCAATGACTGTTAAATCCTTGGTTATGTCGTGGGAAAAAATGTAATGAAGTTATCCAGCACCTCATTTGGGAAGGAATAGCTGTCGCGTTGTTGCTGTCTTCAATGTGGTGCTTATGGAGCTTTCTGAGGTCAGATGCTAGGAAGGAAATTTGTACTTCGTTCAGCTGCGGCCCGGGAGGTTACAAGTCCATGGCTGATGGTAGGTGAGCTGGATTCTTGCGGCTGTGCAGAACGAGAGGGATACAGGTTAGAGGGCAGAGTTAATGGTCCTGTGGACTCTGCGTTGGCTGTGGTCCTGATCTCTGGGATTTTTCTCCTCTGTGATGCAGAAAGCTTGAGCAGTTCACACTGCTTCCTAATCACAAAGGCGCATCAAAACCAATTGTGTAATGTGAGGTCATCGTCTCATATTTGCCTTTTGCTGGTGCATCGTGAACCAGGCATGGATGTTGGCAGAGCTGCTTGGGCCAGTGCTGTGCGGCAGCAGGGTCCACGTTATTTTGGGCTCTGCTGCCTTTCGATGCCCATCACAGGAGAAACGGCTGCCGTGCTGCAGCTGGGGGTCCAGCCCTCAAATGGGTCTGTGGTGTGAAGTGCCAAGTGAGTGAATTGTGCTGATTCAGAAGGGTAGGAATTCATAGGTTTGTTATCAGGATGAGTTGTTTTGTCCTCTCACACGAGTCAGTCGTGCTGCCCATCATCGTTTTGTTGGTATGGTACCCTGTGCATGAAATCAAAGAGTGGGTGCCTGATACCTGAGAACAGATTTTTCGTTTTGTAATCTGTGACAAGCTGACAGAACGTGAGACAATGTGATGGCCTTTCTGCTTCAGATGTATCTGTCTGTCTAGGGGTGAGTACCTTGTCTGTGACAGCAGCCAGTGCAGGAAAAGCCATGGTTAGGTACACGTGGATATGCCTATGTATTCCAAAATTAGATGCATCAAGTGTTGTGGATGAACTTTTTAAACCAAAGTCTGTTGTCACAGGTCTTTGTTGAACAGTTTGTGAACTTTCATGCTTGATCTCAGTCTATTGGCACTTTGAATTTTGGGCGTTTCCAAGCTGTATGGAATGGTGAAGCGAGGTTTACTGCATTATTCTCATTGCCATGTTCTCTGGGAGTGGGCTTTTCATTGATTGCACGTTCTTAGAAGTGAGATACTTTAGCCCAGATAGGTGTACTCTGATGCCCTTCCACAGCTGAAAATGCGAGCTTGCTGTTAGCCATGATTTCTCTCTCACAAAGGATGTGGTAAGTATAGCGAATGCCATGAACGGACTTAAAAATCTAACCTCACCTGCAGCCAACTCTTCTTGATAGATCTGAAGAAAATGAGGTATTTCTTTGTCCTGGCCACTTGCAAGTATAATCTGAAGTTTGCATAGTAAACACGTCATTTCGGAGGAGCTTGTTCATAAAAGGTGGGTGGTTTATCACCCTGGTTAAAGGTGATGAAGTTCAGAAGCAAGAAGTTACAAGAAATACAAATCTGGGTGTGATTCAGACTGCAAGTACTACGGATCTCTTTCATTCTTTCACAGTTCACAGAAAATATAGTCTCAAAGAGACTGTATTTCATAATACTTAAAAAAAGAAAAAGAAAAACCTGTATTGGATTTTTAAGTCAGCTTTGATTCCTGCGCTGCTGAATAGAAATGAGCAGCCTAATGTGGGGTCTTCAGAATGCTTAGCCGGTGATGTTCAAACACGTGGTGTTACATCTCAATATACGGAAAATAGCTCTGCCTCAGACTCAAGGAAAACGGATTGAATCCGGATTAAATCCAGTGCAAATAAACCACTACAAGATCGGACTTCCCTGTTCTTTGCGTATGAACAGCAAAGGCCATAAGTTCACCACGAGTTCACCGTTAATCGGAGGATACCTTTACCGATGTGACTTGAATTCATGCAGTATAAATGCCTTAGTGTTTGCAAGTCACTTTATGATGTATGATAACATTTTATTTCCCTCTTTAATGGTAACACTTCATTCTCTTCAGCTCTTTAATAGCACGCAGAAACAAAGCAGCTGATGGTAGCACTCGCCGTTCTATTCTAGGTTGCGTAGTCTTGCACATTCAGGACTCTTCTCCAAACTTCTGCCATTTAGTTCCATTGAGGAGATAATCTGGTAAGACTCAGGAGGAACAGTTCAGCCTTAAGTCAGCTACGTTACAGCTTTGAAAATTAGGTACAATCTCATGTCTTGACCCTAATTTTCATATTGTATGGGGTAAATTGGTTTTTAAAACCTCACAAAATGTTTCTTGGCCTGCTGATGCCAACAGACGATTGCATTGTCTTCAGGGAGACAAACGCATATCCTCTCACCATGCACACGAAACTTCACGGTTTAAATTTAGCAGAGTAGATATAAAATTATTTGATTCGCAAAACGGAAAACAAGCAAGAACTCTTTATTTGACCAAAGAGGATATGTTTTTGTACAGTCTCTTATGCATAATTTTTGAGAAACATAAGAGGAAAAGTTTCAGATTTCCTTCCCAAGATTTATGAGACAGATGATCGAGTAGCTAACGCTTCATGGTCTCGTTACACCTATTGTTGTAGAAGATTTGAAGGATTGCATCCCCATCTGGTCATTTGGTGGAAATGTTTTGAAGCTTTAACAGTGGGTTTAGTTTCTGCAAGGTACCAGAGCTTTGAGAGATCTTCCGCGGCGTTATTGTGCTCTCTGATTGAGTCTGCGCTTCCTGCAGATTACAGCTGTGATTATGTAACCGAGAGATGCAGGCAGAGAGATAAAAATGAAAATCCTTTGTATTATTTGCCTTTGATTTTTGTTTTGTTGGGGGTTGGTTTGTTTTGTTTTTCCGTCCCAGATTTGAGTCGAGTATAGAAACTGGAGAGGAGGAAGTACAACACAGACTTGGGAAAAGAAGACAGTAAATTGCAGTTAGAAACCGTATAAATCAAGGTTCTTGAAAAGATGTGTTGCTTTAACTATATATGCATTTCTCTATGTGTCTATACATACATATGTGGAAAGGCTTATAGTGCAGCTGCCCTTGCAGTGAACTCAGTAATGACAGAGTATTTTTCCTATGAAATGTAGGCTCTTCTTTGTTAATTCTTATTTTTTATCTGACCATTTGTTATTTGGGTGAAGATGATGTTGGTAAGTAGTTGTTTTGCAGCAGAAGAATTCAAACTTCGTTAGCAAAACGCAAAGCTATCTTCTTTGCCATCTTTCTCTTTGTGGAAGTAGGATTTTATGCACAGCAACATTAATTACAATTAACTATAGCATTCTAATTTGTTGACTTTATTTATTCAGAACTCTATTAGTGTTAAACAATTAATGGTAAGTTGAACTTTAAAGTGGATAAGAACATAATTCTAAGCTGTAATAGCTTAGTGGATGAGCGTATTGTCCTAAATTGGCTCTAGCTACAGCATTAAATTGGTGCTGTATACAGTGCGCATAATTATAAGATGACTGGATGCTATTAAATGTATCGCTCTTTTAGGTACGCATCACAGTATTGTTCCAAATGTTTCTAGAAGTTCCAGTTATGAAAAATTGTTTCAAGCACTGTATTTAAGTGTTCAATGGATGGATACTAGATCAGTTTACAAAAATATACAGGCCAGGGGATGTGACTTATTACCTAAATCTGATTTTGCAGGTAGGTTTACTTTTTGGCAACAGTACTTTTCATTTGTGCTGGCAGAAAAATTATTTCAGACTTTGCTCAGTGGCTTAATTGTCTTTCCATGCACATTCACTTATAGAGGATTTGCATTCATAATACATTTTTTCATTTAACATGCTTTGTATTGTAGTAGGAAATGGAGGAGAGGAATTGCCAGGCTGTTTAAAAATTCAAAGAAATACTTGTTTGTCCCGTGAGTTACGTTTGAATTCATACATTTAATTTTTATTTTTTGTCAATCTGCTAAGTGCAGTGAGGACACAATCCAATGCTGAAGTAACCAATTTTCTAAAATAAAAATGTACTAGCACACACACTTTAAAATAAATGTATGTAGGAAGAATATTTTCTCTCTTTACTTTTGCATTAATGTGTGTGGGAAGGGTGTTTCCTCCTTACTTTTGCATTACAACCAGATGCACACAGGCGCACAGACATCTCTATTTATCTCTACATTTATAACTATAGGCTATTCCTTTCAAGCTGTAGTAAGGCAGTGCATGTAGTGGGAGCAGTCCAAGGCAGAAATAGTGGGACTGCAAACAGCTGCTGCATCCTGGTTCTCCCGCTTGCTCTCTGGAGAAATAATGTGTTGCTTATCTCCAGACAGTAGTTGATTATTTTCTGCTGCGTGTTCCTTGGCTGTTGGTGGGCTCACAGACCAGACGAGGCAGAATCACAGCACCACGTGTCTCTGCTTAGCTCCGAGAGAGGAAACAGTGTCCTTTGTCGTCTGGTCTTCCCCAGCAGCCAGCCGGCAGCGGCCTACACAGGAGAGTAACTAATTCATGCTCTCTGACCTTCTGCATGTAAAACAAGCAATATTATCATCCTCATTTGCACTTCTTTATTATTTACTATAGTGATAAAATTGGAGGTCCACGGACGGGTTTGAAGTGCTATTGCCTGGGGTTCTGCAGATGTGGAAACCGGTCGCAGCTACCCGGAGGGTGAGGTTTTGGGGGTGATATGACAAACTCCAGAGGGACGGTGGGGCTTGGCTGTGCTCCCGTGCCCCAGTGCTCTCTGGACCGCGCCAGCTGCTTCCCCATTCCCTGGGACGCCAGCCCTGGCTCTGCGGGCTCCTGCGCAGGCGCCGTCAGCCACCGGTCCCATGGATTACCCGGAGGGACGTCGTGCACCAGGGAGTTAAGGGGTGTCTTACCTCCTGCCTCCTTTCGTAGCCTGCCACAACCTTGAGAGGGGATTATTTTGTGTTTAACCTGCTTGAAATCACCCTCAGCTCAGGTCAGGTGAAGGACAAACCGCCGACTGAAAGTAGTCACAGCATCCAGATGAAACAACACAACTGTTGCTGCCAAGGATGTAAGCGAGGAAAAAGATTTGTAGTCAGTTTTCGATGAAATAAGTTCTGGGAGTTCTCCCTCACCTTCCTACTGTCAGCTGACCGGTAGGTTTTGCTGGCAGTCTCTCCTTTTGCATCCAGTGTATCTGAAGATACCTGTTGCAGAGAACAACTTTTTGGTGAAATTTAGCATTTATTGCCAGTCCTGTTGTGAGGTCCTTGGCCTTAAAGGAGAAAGCTCATTCTATGATTCTTTTTCGCCAAAATTAGTTTGTTTCTTGTAGTGTAGCTGTTACTGTAAATTAATCAGTTCTGTCACTGTCTAGAAGATCCCTGCCTGTTACTCCATGTTTTGTTCCCTGTCCTTACCTGGTTTGTGGTGACTCCTCCCTTCCCTCTTTGGTGATTCAGTGTTTGTTTCCCAGCATGAACTTGGTTGGGTTCTTTCTGAACTTAATATTTCTATGTCTATTGATCCTTAAGCAAGAACAATTGATACAAATGTCGAAAGTGGGTGAGTGGAGGTGGCTCGTTACTGGCTCCAGATGGAGACTGAACACCACAGTAATCAGAATTTTGTGGACACCAGTGGCTTGGAGCAGTTGACCTCCATCATCTTGCTTTCAGCAGTACAGAAACACGGGTCTTCAGAGGCGAGCCAGAAGCACGAACCGGTGGGTCTGAACTAACAGCCATTTTAAATGTTACCTTTTCAAATTTTCTTCTTGATCTGACCCTCCCTGGACTTTGTCAAGCAGCTATGCAGAGCACTCCATCAGTGTGACTAACGATGCTGAACATCATCTTTACCGTTGTGGTTAAATTGGTTATTATGAACCTGTGTGAACAGATCACCCGAACTGTGAGTGCGGTTACACTCCGTTTTCAGTGGTCTATCAAGACCACCTTCAACAAGCAACCGTTTTTCGTCAGGGTTTTAGCGTGGGTTGTTGTATGTCTGTCTGTTTACAGGTGGCACAACAGCTCCGCTTTTTCCTTTGGATGCATGTAAAACGTTATGTAAAAAGTTACTCTTGAGGCTCAAGATTGAGCTGGTTTTTCCACGTCGCGGGTGTTTTGTTGTTTTGTGGTCCAAAATCAGTGTGTTGATCCACAGTCAGTCTGTGGGTTCTCTCTGGGTTTGGTTTTGGAGGAAAAGGCAGGCTAGATGAGGCGGCGTGACCCCGCACTCCTTTATTGCATAAGAGGGAGAGCGAAGCGTGCGCGCTCGGAGGGAACAGATGTGGGCAGTTAATTCTGTTGCCCTGACCAAGTGATTAAGGGAATTAAACCTGGCCCATTCCATTATGCTGAGTGTCCTTACACCCACTCCTGTTTAGAAGCAAAATGCTGCTTAAAGTGAAGAGTTACTGAAAAGCAGAGCACAAAACAAACATTATCAATCACAGATGTGACATCTAACCTTTGTGCCTAAACACATGCCTTCATGAATACGAGATTCCATGGCTGTGACCAATTGAATTAGACTATTCAGAAAAAGAATAGTGCGAGACACCCATTTGAGTTGTGCTTTGTGATTAGATTTCATGAAAATTGCATCTATTAAAAAGGGCTAGGGTAGTAAATGCACACAGAAAAATTACAGTGTGCTTTCTCTGTGGTGCTGGGATATATTTTGTTGCTGGTTTTAAAGAGTATTGCTCTACGCTTTTCTATCAAGCTTTGCCCTAGGGTGACGGTTTAGAATTTTTAATTTAACTTTGTCTGTCATGACAAATGTAGAGAACTAGACAGCTGGGAAACTGTAAAAGTAGATTTAAAAGGGAATTATCGAGTCCCTCCACTCCAGTGGATTTAGCAAACCAAATTTTGCAAGAAGAGCATCGATTACGCTTGCAGAAGTAAGAGCACAGTCTTATTAGTGAAATATGGCCATGCTAATCATTACTAATTTTTCATAATTAAAGGACCATAATGTTCCAGAACTGCTTTCCTGTAATATTAATAGAGGATTAAAGACGGGCTGTAACCTTGAACTTGAAGCTTCAGCTTCAATGTTGTGAACTTTATATGATGTGGTAAATAGAAAAGGAAAGGTTACCAGGAGCTGGATTGCGTTTGCAAGACCTGAAACGACACTAGTCAAAGCCTAAATTCCAGTAACTGCACAATGCATGAGGTACCGTTATTTATTGGGCTAGAAAAGTGACATACTCGGCCAAAAGTAGATGAAAGGGAGGAAAAGGGTGAAAGTGGATGGCAGGTGAGTTCAGAAGCAGTACTTCAGAAAGAATTGTACCTCTCCCATCAGAAGAGAGACTGCTGTGGTGTTTCTGCCGTACCGCACCCTTGGGCATGTCTTGCGCTGCCTGTAAAGTCGAGAGTTCAGCTTTCATAGCCACCTCAGGCGGGTAGGCATTCGGGAAGTGTGATGGTTCAAGAAAAGCACAATGCCCTCTTCTGCTTCAGCTCCAAATCTGCGAGGATGCAAAACTACTGTTATGTCTTTACCCTCTCCTTCAAAGCCTCCTTGCCTGTAGGTGAGGGCAAGCGAAGGTAGATACGCTATTCTCTCTGTTCCTCGTACTCTCTGCTTCTCTCAAGGAAAAATTTGAGTCCAGCCCTATGACTTTCTGAAGCAGTAGCTGCAGCATAAAAAATAAATTGCAAACCCTCCCGCGTGTTTCTGAAGGAGAGCTATGAAGCTGGTCTTTGCCGGTTGTTTCATTCCAAGGTTCATCAATAGCCCGAGCTACAGGAGAAGTGCTGGAGCTGCCCATGGGATGAGGAAAGCAATGCTGTGGCTGTTACCTCCCTAAACTGTTAACTAAGTGCTGTCGCTGCAACTCTCTGGATAGAGGTGTTGGTGTTTGAATTTTACACAAGCTGATAGCTTAGACCGCTGCTCACTAGGGAAGTATGTTGAAGTGTGTTTTTCAAGTGTTGATACATTAGGCTGCTTAATTTTATGGTCCTGTGACTGAATGTAATTAATATTTTTAAATTAATTTCAGGCAACCTACTTAGCATTCTGTATTAGTAGGAATTAATGCTGGTACCTGTTTTGTTTTCTTACGCACAATTATTTTGCAAATATTTGCTTTTGTCACTGCTGTTTGCAAACAAAATGAAAGCTTTTTATTTTAATCAAAAACAAAATATGCCTGTTTTTCAAAACTAAAAAAAGTCTTATGAGAATTTTTGAACAGGAACTGTATTTCAGCATTAAGAAACTGAAGAAAATGAAACTACTCTTTTATTTTTTCTTCCTTGCTTATCATATGCTGCAGAGTATTTAATGTCAACCGTATTTTTTCCAAGACCTTGACCCACTTTGGTTTCCTTTTACTATGGCAGTGCCTACAGCCTCAGTCTTTTGGGCGTATCTTAGATCTCTTTTTATCATCATGTTAGAGAGCTGGGGTTTTTTGCCTTTTGAGCTCTTGAGAGTGCGATGTTATTTGTGAATGTTTGAATCAAAACCATTTCTAAACAAAACTTCAGCTTTACCTGTCAGCTGCAATTAATTGTACTGTAACATAGTTGGGTTCTTGCTGATTTTGGGGCTCATCTGTTTTGATTCCAGCTGTTCTTCATTTCTGCAAGTTTTGCAGCAGTGTGTATATTCTTACGTGACATTTCAGCTTACCACTTGCAGAAAAACTGGTAGAGGGAAGATTGAATTAAGTAACTATGGATGGAAATGCAATGGCTGTTCCTCTCTGTACCTCTTAAATGGAGGATTTGCAAGACTGACTCAGCTCCTCCATACGCTTTCCCCTTCTTTCTCTTGCTGTACGCGTGGCTGGAACAAACTAGGGAACCCCTTGGCTTTCCTCCCCCAGGCTGCAATGAATGGGCCGTGAATACCCCCAGTCTCTGACACCAGAAGTCAAAAAGCTCTCCCTGGCCTTGCATTTGTGGCTGCTCCTGAGTCAGCAGTGTGCTGCAGGCTGCGGCTGTGCTCTTTGTGAAAAGACCCTGGGACGGTGCACAAATTCTGTCTACGCTGCCATTTAGGTGAGGACTGAAGAGCAGGCAGAAGAATGACTTTACTTAAGGATGGTCTTTCCTGACTTTGGCTGCTGTCTTTTGCCATACGATTGTTGGTGCATTCTGTTAATCCTGCAGTCATTGCCCTTCTGCTGGTGTGCTGTTGGGTTTGTGTCCTGCAGTATGTCGGAAAGAGTGGTAGAAGGAAAAACAAAATGCAAAGTTATAAGAACAAGATGAAAAAGGAATTTTGGATCCGATGTTGCACCAGCAAGCAGCATTTTCTTTTTGTGTCATCCTGAGTCAAACACAGATAGAAATACCTGGGATACTTCTTGTCTAATAAACTAAACCATGAAACCAGTGTGGATCTATTCATCTGCTGCAAAGAATCCTCTCTGCTGGTTATTGTTACTATACTGGGAAAAGGAAGGAAAAAGAAAAGAGAAAATGCTTCATTTTTTTCACTGCTGTCATCACTCATCCTAATGAGGACAAAAAAGGTTACCTCTGCTAGGAGCATGATGCTTTCATGTGCTCTGAAACCCACCTGCTCACTTCTTAATGAGAATGTAAGGTTTGGAGATAGTGTGATCGTGTTAGGTTATTTCTGAAATACGTTACACAAGAAATAACTGTCAGCTGCCTATTTGGTAACCATGACTTCTTAAATTCAGACATCTTATGAAATACTCTTGAAATAAATTTTGGAATCCTTTATTCTGACTGCTTTAGATCTTGTCAAGTGTCAGACATCAGCAGTATTTGTGTCTTGGGTTTTATAGGTTGCATTTTACACAAATGTGTTTCAGCATCTGCACATATAATATGCAATATATATGTACGTATATGTAAATAAATATCCAGATTGGCACTGTGGTTTGAATTTAGAAAAGATCTGACTATGCCTATGAGCTCTCAGAGACCATTAGTAAGAGGAAATGATTTCTCACAAGGTATTTTTGACATATCTGACCCATAAATTTCACCTAGTGTTCTGCTTCTGAGCTTGTGTGTGTACCTTGAAGTGTCATCACCATCCTGTGCTGTACAGCTGGGGTGTTAAGGGGAGTCTAAAATGATGAAGATGAGAAGGAGGTGGTTTTATTTTAAGATCAAAAGCTGCGGGTGAATTTAGAGAGGCTTTTTTTTTTCCTGTGGAAGTTAGGGCATAATGCATACCTTATTTCATATACCATGTGACATACAGATCGTCTTATTTGTTATTTATTTTTTGTCTTGTTATTTATTCTGTGCTTATTTGTTACTCCAGTTGCTGTTAAGTACGTAAAACAGAAGAATTATATCAGTAAACTTCAGTGGTTAAAACCTGCTTGAAACTGATAGAAAAAGTGTGCTACCACCTCGTTTGTGGTCACTTGAACAAAACAACCAAGAGAAAACATCAGCTTTGGATCTGTGTCAGTGATCATAAAGTTAATCAGCTTTCCCTAGTCCTGACGGAATATACTTAAGCATGGAATGTTTTGCTCCAGTCTCTCCATTTTGTTCGTGTGAGTATTGCCGCTGGTAAAAGCTGTGCGTGGAGGGAGAAACAGATCCCCTGCCGCCGGCTGCCCAGCCATGGCAGCGCTTCTGGGGAAAAAGCAGCGCTTGGACTTCCATAGGCGCTTTTACTGACAGTAAATCTGAGTTGAGACCAGTTAGTATCTTGGTGTGTATACGTCATTTAGATTAGATGGTTCGGGGTTGCTTTTAGTATTTTTGTTTTGTTTAATTAACCTGCTTTATAACCTAACCTTGTGACTTTCAGTGAAACACAATTTTGTTGCTGCTTACTGGATAGCAGATAGCTCTGGCTGTCCATAACCAGCGTGTGGGGTTTTTGTTTGATTTTTTGGTTGCTGAAATGGTACATGAGTAGAAACCAGCTTGCCTGGTAGGCACAGCTTTACAGTAGCAATCAGTTGCTTCCTCTCACACAGTACAGTTAAACTCAGTGGAAGAATTACAGAAGTTGATTTGTGCTGAATAGCTGTCCATTATCAAAAATTCATTACGGTCGTTGGTCTGCTAATAAAAGTAGCTCACAGAGCATGGTAATTTTGGGTTAGAAGAGCAGATGTAGGCTCATTAGTGTCAAGGAGTTCACCATCAGGAGTTCAAGCTGAGTGATGATAAGCCAATGGGAAGTATGACTTAAAATCCTTAAAATTCTTTTAACCCTTGCAAATATATCTTTTGAGGGCCAAATTGACTTGCTAATTTACAGTGCAGTTGGGGCATATCAGACTCTAAAAGCTGCACGAGAGGTGACGGGTGGGGTTGACTGATCCCTGGAGAGACCAGGTTAGTGCTCAGAGCGGGGGAGAATAAGGGGGCACAGCCTTCCCCCCTCCAGCCCCCCAGTTTGTCAAGAATTAGGAGGAGGTTCATGCTCTTTGTCTCTTCAGTTTTCTCCAAAGGTCCTTGAGCAGCAGCCGCAGGCTTTGCCCTGACTCTAAGAGTGGAGTAATCTGTCTGCGTGCTTCTGGGTGGTTTTTCTGTTTCATTTGAAGGGAGTAGAAGGAGGAGTGCTTGCATCGCAGGAGTTGAGTTTGGCAGGGCTGAAAATCTGTCTGTGCCATGGTTGCTATTATTTAACAGATTTTTAGCCTGATTCCAGATTCTTCACCCAACGTTTGTAGTAGAAGAGCTCTTCTGTTGGCTCCTGGGTCTTCTGCTGGCTGTCCAGCATTTAGAAAGCAGCAGCCCCGCAGTGCTGGGGCTCCTGCCGACGTCATGCTCCGTGACGCAGCACCTTTGCCGCGACCCGAGGGTAACGGGTAAATGGTCGCAGTGCTGTGAGAGTTGGTTTCAGAGGGTGTTAGCTGCCTCCGGTGAGTTGTGCTGTTGGTCTGTGTAGGGGAAGCTAAAAGGGCACGGCGTAATGCCCATAAGTATATATATATTTTTTTAAGCCATTTAATTCTGTTTAAACCAGGACATCATCTTTGAATCACAGAATGAAGAAACAAATGAAGATTTCTAATACTATTACAGTATATTCCCTCAGGTCGTAGTAGAAAGATTAGTGTTACATAAAGACTTTCATCATAAAAATTCATATTCTGATGGAAAAGAGATTGTGTTAATGACATGAAACTACTGGAAGATAGTGCTACACAATCGGATGTTACAGAAATGTAACATTTTATCCTTCAACTTGTTTTCCTTCCTGTTACATATTGTTAGTTCACTTTCACATAAAGATTTCCTGCATCTGATGGATAAACTCAAATAAGATGTTTGATAGCTATTCATTGGACAAAAATGCTTGAATTCTGTAACATAAGCATAGCTATGTCTTCTGGTCTGCCTTTTAACTGTGATTTAGCTGAGAGGCGAAGCGTAGTCGGTTCCATTAATCAACGTTGAATCAAGTCTGTGAGCTTTATACTAAGATTTAAGCATAAAAACCTTTATTTTAATGCTTGCCAAACTCCACACCTGGATTTTCTTTCTCTTGTGGGAGCTGATAACATCACTAACACCTAAGCAGAATTGGAATAGTATTTCTTGTGGTGATTTCAGTGATAGTGATAATTTCTCTTCTTGGTAGAGAGACAGAATGTTCTAAGCTTAGGTCTGCGCATAAAAATAAAAAGAATGTTTCAAATACATGGTTTAGAAATATATGGATTTTGTTTTAAATTTTGCTTCTGTGAGGGCTTAGTAAAGTTTTTCTACAAATATAAAGTTATTTTGGGTTATACAGGCTATAAACCAACGATGGATAATGACACAGCAATGGGAGGTTTATTTGGTACTTGCTGAAAATGGAAATTATTGCAGTTCCCATTATTAGAAAACTGCAAAACGAAACAACGAGCACATAGCAAAATATATTTGCTAGAACAAATGCTGTGGACTGCAAAGTAGATACATATTCAGGATAGTTGTAGATAGAGTTTAAGTTAGCTTTTCTGAGAAGATGATTATCTTTTAGCATAGAGATGTGACAAATGACATTATGATTTCCTCCCCTCCACTGAACTGGTACATCTGTATTTCTCCCTGAATGTACGTGCAAATATCTTTCTTTTCTTTTTTTTTTAAGTTAACTTTCTGGCAGCAAATATACCATGCTTTTTCCACACTTGTGTCCCCGTGTGGTCGTCTACCTGTCTTTTTGTAAGTGCTTGATGTTTCACTTCCGTGACAACCATCTATATTGATTTATTTTACAAAAAGGAATATTTGCTATGAGATGAAGGTGTGTAAGAAGTGTCTGTTCTTCAGTCTACTTTATCAAAACAGTTAAAATTGATTTTACATTTAAATAAGGGCCATTTATGGGCCCAGAATAAAATTGTCATGAGCACAGATGGTGAAAAGAATGCTTAAAAAAATAAGGCAGATTTTGATCTTTTCCCCCTAATTAGGGAAGGCATCGCTCCGTTCTGTTCCACCGGGCGCCAGCCCTTCCTCTCCGGCCTCTGCTGCAAGGGTAGAATGGGATGGAAGTTTCATAGGACAGAGAGACCACGTTTTTTATTTTTTCCTATTTTAACTTTCCAGCTAGGCAACGTGGGAAATGTTAAGGTGGAGAAATTATGGGGGCGATGGAGAAATCCCTGTAATAGAATTTCTGATGTGAAGAAGTATAAATCTGTTATCTGCCAGGCATAACAAAAATCAGAAGATAAAATTAACTAGTAAGAAATTACTTTACGCTCTCTTGTTAATAATTTCTCAATTTTTATCCCAGGCTTTTCTGGGTTATACATCATAAACTGTTAAATAAAATGAAGAATAGCATTAATATACAGCATTATTATAATTTTAAATAGTATTTGGCTCAATAAATGAACTGTTATCTATTACAGTATCTGTCGAAGACAGGGATGAATGTGTTTCACCTATTGGTTTGTGTGTGGTGCTCCAAAGACTATTTCAAATGTGTATGTGCCTGAATTTTTAGTTCTCTATGTAGATGTCTGAATTAGTTTTTTTTTCTTGGTTGTGATTTTTTTTAAAGTGTGAGCATATTAATAATTTAAAATAATTTTCGTAGAATAAACTTTCAGCATACAGTCAGGCTAAAATTCGGTAATTCTATATTTGCTTCTCCATTTTTGTTCAAGCAGAGAGAACTGTCTAAGCCACGGTTAGATGCCCAGCTTACCCCGGTAAGATCGCCGCGTCACACTGACGTGCGCCTGAAATCCGTGTGCTCTGCACGTCCTTGCTGAACCCGTGCTGCCGTTGGCAGCGTCTGCCGTGCCTTGCCTGTGACGCTTTCTTCAGCTCTGAGCCCTGCCGTGCTCCCCTTGGGGCTGCTGGGCAGATGGGAGCAGGCTCGGTTAGCAGGGGCACGCAGACAGGAGGGAGCAGTCCTGCTCGTGGCTCGGTTTCTGGGGTGGAGGTCCATCTTTTAAGGATCCAGCTCTTTGTAGGACAAGCAGACTGCTCAGGGACTGAAAGGACAGGTTGCAGCTTTGGAAAGTTGGAGCTTTGTTCTGTGAAAAAGGCTTTTTATTTGGTGCTTGACTGGCAGATCTGGCGAATAGGATGGTGTTGGGAATCTCCTTCTGGTCATCTAAAATCCACCTTGGTGGAGTACTAATAAGCACTTTGAAAAATTGTGCTGTGGAAATACAAGCCTGAGATGTAAAATTGTCAAGGATGTGGCAATCCATCCCCCTTGGCATTCTTCGTCATGGCAGGGCTGTGTGTGTGCCGCCCTCCTGGGGCTTGGGGCTGTGGCTGCTCTTGGAGGGGGCTGGTTCCTGGGGCCGCCCGAGGTACAGCCGGCCGCCTGGGCCGCCGTGGGGGCCGGGGTGCCGGGGGCCCCT
>Ga0181612_126459_pt1 | contig 18819 bp, 11 predicted proteins | sample HoacroProtozoa21_FD_119630 | JGI IMG/M metagenome (GOLD analysis project Ga0181612, IMG submission 119630) | Hoatzin crop microbial communities from Cojedes, Venezuel. Combined Assembly of Gp0051906, Gp0051904, Gp0051908 | reverse complement strand
GGGGAGGAGCGGGCGGCCGCGCCCGGCTGCTGCCGGGGGGCTGCCCGTGAGGCGGCGCCGGGGGCGGGAGGCTGGGGCCGGCAGCTGGGGCGTGGGCCGTGAGGGGGCGAGCTCTTCCGTGAGGCGGGGGGGGGGGGGGTCTCCCGCCTACCCGGCCCTCCGGGAGGCCCTTCCCTGCCCCGGGGCACTTCTCCGTGCTGGCCAGCCCCGGTGTGACCCGCGGCCATGGCTGTCTCCTGCTGCCCGAACCCAGGCTGCGCAGCTCCTCAGCTTGGCGGGCCCTTGCGCTCCGGCCTGCAGCTTGCTGGGCTTCTCCCTCCCGGGCTGGCCGGCAAGAGACGGTCTCGGCGAGCTGTCGCCGAACACCGAGCTGCCGGAGGGCCGGCGAGGGGTCTCGAGGGGTCACAGACTGTGGGGTGCCGGAGGGTTCGATCTCGGACAGCAGCTTCACGATTGCAGCGAGAGAGCCAATTTCTGGGCGCCATTCGGGAGCCTTTTCGCTCCGCCTGGTTTCCCTGCAGTCGGGTTGCCTACCCTGAGGAAAAGTGACAAGGCTTCTTCCCCCACCGCACACACACGTTGAAATTAAAATATTAATGTTGCTGGCCTTACTTGGGGGGAGGCTCTTAATCTTGGAAAAAAAAAAAAAGTCCTTTTTTTTTTTTCTTTTTTTGTGTCTATTTTTTTGGCTGTTTACACTGGTGGCTGATAGAAATACCCAACCCGAATGGCAGCATTAACCGCCTTTCCCAACCCAGAAGTGCCGGGGCTGTTAGTAGCATCGTGACATGCCCTTTACCCTTGGAACTGTGAATCTCATCTCTAAGTCCGATGTGTAATTAGTCTCCACTTACTGGCTAATGGATTCTGCTTCACCTAGTGTACTACAACACCTGTTTCAGTAGAGTACATTGTCCTGTGATTGATGGTTCTTTATTGCTGGAAAACAACCAGTAAAAGTTGAGTTGCCTTTTTTTTTTTTTAATGTTAATATCCATTAAATTTTTTATAACTGAGTATGACAGGGCCCCTGTGGCTTCTTGCTTGTGGTGTTTTATTTAACTATTTTTCCCCCATATATTTATATGGGACTATATTTCAAACACTGGCTGAAAGGAGTTCAGCTGACTTCAGTTCAATCTTTCACATAAAGTGTACTCTGCTACAGGAGGATGGTGGAATATTTACGCCAATTAACAGATGCTGCTAATGAGAGACTAAAACTCATGCACAGAGGGAATGGAACGCGTCTTGCATTGCTCTCAGAAGGGAGTGGATGTTGAGTTTCGTTAGGCAACAGTGTATGACAGAGTAAGACTCCCATAACCTGAATTGCAGCATCATTATTTTCTCTTATTTTAATGTAATACTCTCTTTTAAAGTGAAATTTCTGCTCCTGTTTTTTGCCAGTTTATTAACCCCTTGGAGATTTCAAAAGCCAGTTTTTAGATTTTCTTCCTTGGAAGGCTGTGGAGACCCAGCCTGTGAATGTGCTGCCATGACATTTACAGGTTTACAGTCCGGGCAGTAGTAACCAGGTTTGAAGAGATGAGTAGTTTCTGAAAAGGTCATACACAGATCTTGTGTTTAGCACTTTCCTTCTGCAGATCTTCTTGTTTACAAATGCTTTAATTAATCCTTTAGCAGCTGCTTCCAGAGGTACTGATAAGATGTATTATCACGATTCAACGGATGGGTAAAATGGCACCCAAAGGTGACGCACAGTCAGTGGTAGCATTGTGAAGACCCTTTGCGCCAAGTACGGGACCACTCTTGATGTTGAAGGATGGCTCATGCTTTTAGATCTTGTAGCATGTGATCCAGGTCCCATTGCTTGGGGAAACTGATCAAAATAACCACTCAGTTTACTGACTTAAATACTCTGTGTCTACCACAAGGGGTTTATTTTTAATTCATCCATGTGTATTTACATTTAGATAAATGTGATCACATATTTTTTTATCTAGTTATTCATGTAGTAAGCTTTGGGAACATAATCTTTAAAATGTAATGTGAAATTATTATTTAATTGGGTGCTTGTAGCAGAATTTTTCCTGTTGAGATTTCTGACTGGCTAACCAATTTCCTTGAGCAATATGGTTTTCCACATGATAGATTCCCTTATTTTCCTCAAGAAGATACTGTAATTTTAATTGGAAAGCTTTGACATATTTTGGATCGACTCGGATAACAAAAGTCAATTTTTTCTTTCATTAAAGATCTTGTACAAATGGATACAAATAGAAATATAAATGGAAAATGAGACACTAGCACCATATTGGCTTTTACTTCAGGGTTTCCTTTGTTTCGCTTGGGCATTTTGTAAAGACTGAAAAGGTGGTAGGGGGTTGTATAGAATACATATATTATGGATATATATTACCTGTATATTTTAAATAAGCTCAGCAATGCAGGATTTTTGTGGGAAGGAAGTGCTTTGTGATGCCTTCTTGGGCACTATTCCCAACCAAGCCCCTTTTCACTGGGACCTAAACAGTGTCCAAGTCTGTGCTAGTGTTCAAGAGACAGATGTGCACCACTGGCACATCACCTGTCAGCCTGCATGCTTATCTAAACACAAAAATGGTGCTGCGTTAAATGAGGGGTAAAACTAGTCGGTATAAAATCCCTCTGCAGTGTTGCACATACAGGTATGCTTTGATAGCCATAAAGCAGTTTTCATACAGGAGTAACTGTAGTGGTAGACTTGCCTCTAGCTGGGAATTACATTGGTGTAAATGTACGCCTCCGACAGATACAGTTATTCAAACACTTTCTGTAGTCCGTAAGGGAGGTCCCAGCTCCTAGGGATGAGAGAATAAAAGGATTATTACTGTAAAATTGTGAACAGTTGCGGTTTATCCAGCATGTTCGGTGAAATAGGTTAACACTGTTTATACTTAAAGTGTAGTTTAATCTCGGTTCAGGCACCTGACTTGAGACACATGGGAGGAAAAGGGATGTTTCACATGTATCTGGGCTGTAGTTTTGTGCTTCCAGCAGTTTGTCGTAGGGCATGAAAGATGTCCTCTGTTACTCCCAGCTGTGAGAGAGGTTACTGTTCCTATCTGTCGGTTCCCATCCTCTGCGAAAGGTGGTCACCGAGGAAGCCATTTACAGGAATGTCTTTGGATTAGGCAAAATTAGCAGTCTGACCCTGAACTAAATTAATTGGTTTCAGCTAACTTGGCAGACTGTTCCTGCAGGGAGTTAACAGGTGCTTATGCATACTGCTTGACTGGTACTTTGGTTGGTCATCGATGAGAAGTTAGAGCTGGTAACATCTTCTTCTAGCACAGTGGGATACAAAAGTCTGCTTTTCATAGCCTCAGTTACTTTTTTCCACTTCCAAAAGCAGGTTCCAGCCTTCAGAGCTACAAACACAAGCCAGTTCATTAAATGAAATCTGAGAAAAGAAGATGGTTGAAAGTATAGAAGTTTCAAAAAATGGTCAAGCTGGTATGACCTAGCTCTAGGTCTGAGCTCCAGTGCTGATGTGTGGGTGATGTTGGTTTCTGATATGCAGCAATAATTTCAACACCATGAGGTTCTCTCTGGCCTTTGCTGAAACATTAGAAAAGCAAAGTTGCAGAGTTGCAACAACTCAGATCCATCAAAACTAATCAGGAAAGGTCTGTTTCTTTGGATGAAGTACAGATGTGTCTGACTGTTGACTTCCAGTAGATGGTTGTGATCAGCAGTTGTTTACTTTTCCATTGCCTCTTTGCCTAAACTTAGCCCAAACCCATAGAAAAATCACAAAAAGCATCTACGTTATCTACTGTTAAGTATTATGTAACGGATAATTGTCATCATATACTCATTGCATGTTCAGCACATATGAATGATGCCAAAAACTGAAACTGTGTGTTTATGTGTCTTTCTTTTTAGTTCATGCAAAGGGGTTTGGATTCACAAAGTAAGAAAGAACTGGAAGAGGAAGAAAAGAAGATAATTAATGACGAACACTGGTATCTTGATTTACCGGATCTAAAGGAGAAAGAGTAAGCTTGTACCCTTTCATGCTTCTTATAATGGGTTGGGAATAGAATATACTTTTTTTTTTTCCTGTAAAAGAAGTATTATTAATAACTAATTAACAGAAGCAAAAATAGTGACAGGCTGGCATTACAGCTTGCTTATTTATTTCAGGGACATTCTCAAGGTTGCCTAGTGCAGTTTGACCTACTTTCATTTCTTGTGTGTGTTGTTTTCTTTCACTCACAGTTTCTTCTAGATGCATGTAATTAGTTTCTTCCAGGCAGGGACCAATTCATTCATGCTGCTTTTTTCCTTCGTTTGAAAAAAGAAGTTTGAAACCTTGTGTTGGTAAATTCAGCTCCAGTCACACGGTTAGGTCCATTCAGGACAGTTCTGTCTTCTTGAGTCCAGCTCACACCAAATGCTGTTTCTGAAATAGGATAGATAAGGGCAAAAGTAAAGGAAGGCTTAGCTAATAGGGAAGAAAACGTCCATTCCTGCTATTTAGAAAGGTGCTTTAAATAGCAGGAGAACTACTTTTAAAATTGCTTGATTTTTGTCCTTTCAAAGGAGGACAGAAATTCCATTGAGGGAGAACTTGCATAATTTTTTAAAAGCTGGGATCCAGGGAATTAACTGTAGTTGAATAAGGTCATTGATAAACTATTTTCCATGACTGTTGGTGGATATGACAAAAAGGTATTTGAGCTTCAGTTGCAGCAAGGAAGGTTCAAGCTGGATGTTGGGAGAATTTTTCTAACAATGGGTCTATTGAAGCACTGGAATAGATTGCCTAAGGAGACACTGGATTCTTCATCATTGGAAATCTTTTGCGGACAGGTTAGGTAGACCTCTGCTGTTCATGGTACCTGTTTAACTGATCCTGCCGTGAGGTAGGAGAATGAGTTTGATCTCTTCAGCCTAACTTCCTATGATTGTAGGCGTTTGTTTTACATGGGAGATGAAGAGGATGAGGGAAGAGGTGCATATGCGTGTGAGGAAAAGAACGATGGAACAATTCACGGAAGTACTTTTATCTAACGCATGTATTATGAACACCTCAGGGTCATGTTTCTTTTCTCGCTCCATGCTCATTAAAAGAGGAAAAAACGAGGGAGAAAGGGGAAATCTTTCTCTGCTGAACAGAGAATTACACAGTGTTTTATATCCTGACAGACTCAACTAATGCCAGGTCTAACATCACAATGAAAAATTAATTAGAAGCTTTTGCTGGTATAGTAATGCCACCTGGAGAGTGATATTTATGTGGTATTTTTATTCTGGCAAAAGCATTAATGTAGGTGGAATCATACCAGCAAAGAGTGCTTTTTGTCAGGAGAGTTAATTTTGCTTGTGGAACTGGCACAGCTTTACTGGCAGAAAGTATGCCTTTGCACTCCAAGCTTCTTGTACTGAAAGATTTATCAGAGCAATTAAGCTTCAGAAAGTAGCTGATGGTTTAAAATACATTGTGGTTTTGTTTATTTGTGCAGGGGGAAGACAGCAAATGCTTTTTGCATTTGTTTAATTTGATTATTTTAAAGCACACTGTTTGACAAATGCTGGGTTTGGGGTTTCATGCAGGAGCTTTATAATAGAAGAGAGGAGCTTTAAGCTGTGTGAGGATCTACTTTATGGCAGAATGTCCTTCAAAGGATTCAATCCAGAAATTGAGGTACTGTTTAAATATTCTGTTTTGAGGTGGTCTTGCATTAGGATTGAAGCCGTAGGGGATGGGGATTTGAGTGTTCACACTGCATGCGGTCTGGCCTTTGCAGCACTTTCCATAAATCCTCACATGTATAGGAAATCCCTGATTCAAACCCAAATATTGATCAGTGCAACATCTGGCAAATAGAAGCTTTTTATCTCCTTGTGTTGATGGTCACTAATTGCATGACTCCTGGAGATTTTTCTTCCCTGAAGTGAGGAAACTGTCCACATGCTGCTCACCAAAACAATAGCTCACTTTTCCTCCTGCCATTTAATTTAAGAGTCCAATCTTACAAACATTCAACTCTATTTATTCAGTACTTACTTGTGTAAGTAAGGGCTTAAAGTTCCAAAGTAAAAATTCTGGGCAAGAGTTATTTCTTTCTGGCATGATTCGTGCTGATACAACTACACTGAGACAGTAATAAAAATTCTACCACTGAACTGAAGCAAGAGGATGAAGGTGTGAAGACTAAGAGGTATGCAAAAGGCTATGCAAGGTGATTTACTAGGGGATTCTTTTAGTTATTTTGAACTTGCTGTCACTGTGACTTAGCATATTATTGCTTTGTGGTTTTTACTAGTAGTTTATTGTAAATCCTTGCAGATATTTTTCCTTCTTAACAAAACCGTTTCAAGGACTATGTGCTAACATCACAGTGAAAAATTAATGATCTAATTCTTTGGTCTCCTGAACATGTCTGGCATGTCCTTGGGGCTGTTTGAATAGTACAATTCACTGAAAACTCTTGTCTCTGTGTTGCGTCTTTTCCCAAAGGCAAACTTAAAGCTCAGCTTAGCAACAAGCAGGCATGTTGCCTTTTCTTCATGAGTTTTCATAACAGTATGCTCTAGCCTGACCAGGGAACAGCAAATAATTACTAAATTTGATTCTTACCTTTTATGCATTTCTCCTACCAGTGAATTTCAGCATAGTTGTCATTATGTCAGGGTTACATGTTTAAGATATCTCTTACTTCATTTTCAGAAGTTAATGATCCAAATGAACTCTAGGTGCAAGCAAGAAGAAATTGAAGTGGATGATAAAATGGAGGCTGATGTATCAGATGAAGAAATGGCCAGAAGGTGATTTATATTTTATGACACAATCAATATTAGCTGGGAGTATGATATGTTCCTTCATTATGTGTGGGGAAAATAAACCCAAAAAGCAAACAAAAAAAAAAAACCAAAAAGAACCCCAACAGAATATGGTACTTTGCAGAACTGATTTTCCAGGAATTCTGGTGTGTGTTCAGTGGAAGCCCCATCACTTTTGGGGGTAACATGTCTTGTAGGGGTTTTCTGCCCTTTGGTATCCAGGTATTCCGTGCTAATTCCCTCCGTGTTCCAGTTTGCTAACAAACCCAAACTATCAGAATGAATAGTAACCTAATAAGTGATCATATAGTACTTGTGTTTCTTCAGCTTCTGATGACCGGCTTTTTTACGCCACTGAAATTGTTGATTAGATTTATGATTTGCGCCATTGAAGTTTTCTCTGGTTTTAGTAAAAGCTGTAAACTTTTTATTATCTTTACAGATATGAAACATTAGTGGGAACAGTAGGGAAGAAATTCTTGAGAAAAAGAGACCAGCGTGTACTCCAGGATGAAGATGAAGATGGGAATAGTAACACAAGACCTAGCAAAAAAGCTAAGAAAAAGTTCTTAAAACCGCAGGATTAATGTCAGCTGCACAACTGGAGCTAATAGAAATGTTACCTACCAAAATGTTACCTACCAAATGCCTACCACGAACTGGAGATTGTTTGGAGTTTCTGATATTTCATGTGAAGCATAGATTTGTAAATCTGTGTCTGTTCTCATCGAAATTTCTACCATCCACATGACAAACATTTTTCAAAGTGGAGGTATATATAGTGGATGTCATACATCCTTTCCTCTCTCAGCAGCTTTTAATGTGTGGGGCACTAATCCCATCAGCCTTTTTAAATGTTGTGCATAACTAGATTGAGTGTCACACGCAATTCAGAGCAACATTATTTACAATTTATGATAACATCTGAAAGAAGTATTTGGAGTAAAGACGAGCTTTGTCCAATCCAGTGAGGCAGTTCAGCTTTCACTGCTTTTTTTGTTACGAAAATGGAAGCGTTTGCTGTCTTCAAATTGAAAACACCCAGTCAGCAGAAACATGTATCTTTTTTTTTTTACTGTGCTAAAAATAAGATGGGAAAAGAACAGAGAGATAAAGTCCATTTTGTTGAATTTTATTTTTTATAAAGCCTATTTAAAAATAGAGGGGTTTTTACAGAGCAAGACTAATATTGGGCCATGTTTACAGTTTGACACTTGAGCAGATTGTGAGTATTAATTTCTGTCTTCCAAGTTTGCTAATCTTGTCTCTTTTTCAGCAAAAAAATCCATCTTATAATTATCTAGGTCTTGTCGTAAAAGCATAATAACGGTTTCAGAAACGTATTTGAAAGCTGAATAAAACCTGATTTTTTTGTGGTTAATGATTGTGGTTTAGCTAATTTAATGTAAAAAAAATTATGCTTAATACAATCTGGTATAAGAAGTGATCCTGTTTTGCACTGGCCACAGATGCCCCCAAATATTAGTTGACTGCACTGACTTTTTCTGCTTAGTGTGCATTGACGCAGTTACTTCAGAGAAGTAATGTTAGGACGGAAACATCATGCTCTTTGGTCAGGCAGTGCTCTGGGCCTATGGAAAAATGTCACTGTGGTCTTGTCTAAAATCATAGCAGTTCTCTGTATCCTGGCTTTCAACAAGAAATATTTCTTTCTATTACTTCATTTCCCCAGCTAGATGTCTGAGTTACTCATCCTTAATGCTGACTCTCCAGAGAAAGAGGATTTTGTTAAACTGAAGCAAGTAGTGGCCATTCCGTCATGGACACAAAAGGCTTTTTTTTTTTTTTTAACTCAGTGAAGCAAGACATGCAACTCAATTATATAAAAAAGAGACTGTGTGTCTGCTGTATTTTGCATGTGATGTACGAACTATACTCCATATGTCAAGAGCACTTCATTAGATATTCAAGATGGATCACACATGGAAAGAGAAATACACTTTTAACCTAGTAAGGGGACCTCATACACGTGGAAAGTCTGTGATTCATGATCTGAGATAGTTTTTCAGGGCTAATTAAATGCTACTGGTACAATTACTTAAAACCTGATAATATATTATTGCTAGCTGAAAAGAAGTTAATGATGGCAAGACATTTTTCTTCCTATGGAAGATGTGTCCTGAGCTAAGAAATGATTTATTGTTGGTCATCACAAGAAAAACTCAGAGTATATCCCATTATTCTTTCTTGCTGCTTAGTAGGAAAATGATTTCCCTCTCTCTGAACACATTTCTTCAATGGAGAGAGAATTTCTGCATAGCTGTGCTGGATGGTTGAGGGGGAAAGTGTGTTCTAGTGAACCACCAGCAACCAGGAGATGTCACAGTGATTGCACACCCTGAGAGATGGTGAATTGAAGAAGGTTCCAGTGATGTCATTTAAAGGAGCTTTCGGGTAACGTTGATAACGATTAGTGGCTCAGATGAACACTGTGTGAAGTCTTTCTTTGCCAAGGCTTTATGCAGAGAGCTCTCATGCATTGCAGAGTTCTGTTTGGTCCAATGAGGGGTAATTTTGCACAGCTAAAGGGTGTTCTGCCATATGTTGGTCCTTAATTTCATGTCGTTTCCTGAGGGATGGCTGGAAATGTGAGCGGCATGGAGCATGGGTAAGAGCAGGAGTGGACTCTCAACAGCTTGCTAGAAAATCCAGGATTTTTTAATTTAGAGGGGGGGGAGGGGAGGGAAGGGGAGGAGAGTGGTTCTTCCGTTTCCTAAACATGCCCAACACCAACTGAAGAAATTATAGATTTTTGGTTTATTGTCTTCAAATCTGGGTGCTCTGCTGTTTGCATTTAGCTGGTGGCTAGGTGAGCTACTGAAATGCTACAATAAGACCAACTACTAATTTTAGGCACAACCGTTACTCATTGGGAGTTTGTAAAATGCACCTTTAAAAGCACCATTCATACTGCACTGTTACGAGCAAGACAAACCAAAAAAATCAACCCTACATGACTTTTAAAAAGTACTTTAAATGCCCAAAGTTAGAAGCAGGCATTTTATGACGGGATCTTCTGAAATACCCATCTATATTTCCAACCTTATAAATACATATATATATGTATTTATTTTAAGTTTGGCTTTAGCTTTCTAGCCAGGGTAGAAACATTCTGCTATATAAAATCTGTGCTTGGACTACTCTTGACAGAGATGTAAGTGTAGCAGTGAAATATTCATAATGCAAACTTACATTAATTCAGGCTTTCTTGGCGCTGACACAGTCTCAAATGCAGATGCATTTTCATGCACAACTTCCAGAGCTGAACAACTTTCCCATGTGGTCATGTTTCTAAATGAAAAGCATTTCTTCTCTGAGAACAAAAGCAGGTTGGGTAAGTAGTAAGCATTTTTGTTACAGAAGATGGCTACCCACAAAATTTAATGGGTGAAGAGTTATCAGACACCAGAAGCGTTTGTGCCTGTTACTCCAAGGTACCTATTAAAGCGAACAAAGCAGAGTGTGCATTGTAGTTCGTGCTCGCTGACAGCTCACAGTGTTAAGTTTAAGCATGTCTCCTGTTGGGTGAAGCTTTGTCCCTCCCTTTGACAGGCTGACAGTGTTTATTTCTGTAATAACTGCTGATGTTGGAAACATGGAAGTACTGAACAACTTCATCTTTGTTGCTGATGTTTCTCATTTTGTTACTTTTACTCTGCAGAGTGTTAGATCTTAAAAAGTCCAGGACCAGAGTCCCAACTAAGCGAGCCATCCTGTATCCTCCCTTTAGTAATGTATGAGCTGATTAAACTTTGATTCTTTGGGGAGGGGGGAGGATATTCAGTGGTGCCACGTTTGAACTGTGTTTATTCTGTTGCATGTCTTGTTTTCTAATAAGACATTCCATTAGACAGTTCTTCAGTCGCGGATGGTTGTCGTTGCCATTGGGCACTGCGTGTGTGTGTGTAATGGGCAGCTGGGCTGGGATTCTGGGACTTAATCCAGCATTCAGGCTTAGAAAGAAATTGTCTCAGCTTTCTGCTGATTGGGATACCATACTTTTAAATTGTATTTGGACTTGGACAGGTCCTGGGTGGGAGGTTCTAAGCATTTGATCTGCTTCATTTCAACAACAGTCAACAAATAAAATGGCACAATAGCATAGGCTCTCATTAAAGCTTTCTGAGAGAGTGTTTATAATAAAGCAGAGTGGTGAAGGATGTCAGACATCCCATATTTCCCTTCTGCACATGAATGCAAGTTTCTCTGAGAGCTGACGCTTTAAGGGCTTGGTTGTTTCTTTGAGTCTGTGAAAGTATCTGCCTTCTACAATAATGCCTTGCTAATGGAACCCCAGCGTGAGGCTTCTGGTTTGTTTGTTTTTACACCATTCTCATCTCAGACCTTTGAGATTTCTTGAGTCTGGCATTCACACTTCAATAACCTGCTTTCATCAGCTTTTGGGGAGCTTTAGTTCAACTGTGAAACTTCTTCAGCTGTACGTGTTGACGTGTCTTCGTGTGATCTGATGTTGCACAGTGAGGACCTGGTTATAATTGTGACAGAGAGGAGAAATCCCACTTAGAGAGTGGTTATCAACAGATGGAGCCAGGGAGAGGGTTGAAGCTTCGGTCACTGGCAGCCCTGTAGGTCTTTAGTGAGAACTGAATAGTAGAAGGGGTATCTGGGTTGAGTCCCATCACTGCAGGCACAGTTAAAAACGCCAGTATGAGTCCATAGACTTCTGCCCAAGAAACCTTTGCACACCATAACCTGAGCAATTACCTGGGAGCAACAGCACGAACATCTCTAGAGAAGTATGGAGGCAAAATAACCAGTCTGTTAGTGGTTGTCCTCAAGACGAGGCAGCAGTGCCAGAAAACAACCAGTTCATTGCATAGAGAAACATGGTTTGGTGACCTGGGTGAATGCAGAGGGGAATTTCTGTCAGCTAGAATGGAGGTGGTGAGTGTTCTGAAGCTTGTAATGTTTCTTGGGGTCTCAGGGAACGCCTCGGTTTGATCAGTCATTTAGAAAGGAGAAAAACCCTTAACGAGACATTAGTATGAGAGAGTAGTATGAACATAAATTAGAGAGCAAAGTCCTTAGTTCCTTTGTTCATAGAAAAACTGTTTTCCCACCTCAGTAAGATCTTTCAGTGTCCCCTGTCGCTGCCTGCTTGGCCCTCGGTTCCTTGTCCCCATGCAAGTACACGTGCACCCAGGCCACCACACACCACAGCCAGTGCTGAGCCCAGCGGAGGAGGGGACTGCTGGGCCTCCTCTTCAGTAACCATCGTCTTCCCCAGCCTACGAGATCTTTTTCCAGGAACCTGTAGGAACTTGCCATCTTCTGCACTGCTGTAGATTTTGTTTGATATTGGCCTGTCTGGTTTAAGAAGTTTTGTGGTGAGGAGGGTGGGCCAGCAGATCGATGGCGTGATTGAACAGACCTCACTTACTTTGCAAATGCTGTGTGCAGGAGTCATGCACTTGAGGGGGGAGGGAGGCTGTATGTACAGCGACCCTTTATGTTTTTATTCTCCTTTATTTATTTTCAGGTATACACTTACAGCATTTGTGAGATTTACGATCAGATGATGTTTTTGAGCAAAAAGATACACTCTCAGTGGGAGGAATCAACATATTAAAAAAATGGGGAAATGTGATTGTGAAATAATTCTCAAGGAAGGGATTCCTTTAGATTTAGTTGGCTCCTTGATTTTTTTCATTTTGATACAGATTACGAAGTCACTTGTGACACTAAAACTCATATGCTGGCTGGCACTGGTTCAGGATTGCCGTATGGACTCCCCTATTTGCTATACACAAAAAGGGCAGAATGAAGGGTATAGTGGGGTTAGCTTTATTGTTCTTTTGTTATACAAATAACTTGCAGGACCAAAAATACAAAAATGCCACCCCTTTTGGGATAGAAGTACATCTAAGCCAGTTGTGATGTTTAAGCACCATTCACCCTTTATAGGTTGATTACTCATCAGAAGCAACGCTTCTAGGTATCTCCTTAGAGCCCACCAGCCACAGTAATGCTGCAATACATACAATTTACATCACCAGAAAAAAGGTACGTACCAAAAATTACTTTGGGCAGTTTACTGCAGCAATGACAAAAGGGATGCATGTGATGATAATCTTCATTTTGTACTATGTTTTGTCTAAAGACGACAGTGAAAGAACTGTGCCTCCTAATGCTCCTTTCAAAGGTGACATTGTTTTGCTCATATTAAAGGTAGAGAAATGAGGTGAGCTGGGAGTGGTTAGATCTTACGGAAGAATTAAGTTTTAAATGTATACTTCATTGTCCAAATGCTCACAGATTACTTTTCTCTCTATAATAACCATAGAAAATGTGTTTGCAGCGTACCACAAGTAATAATCCATACTCCAATTTATGTGCTGTAGACACTCCAAAATTCCCTGGACATTTTTATTACCCAAGTTTATAACCAGATTCAAATCAGATCCCCCATTTGTGCCAAAAACTGAACTGCAGTCATCTCACAGCAAATAATTCTATCTAGCTGATGGAAGAGTCTTAAATTCCTGAGTTTTTCCAGAGTGAAATTCACTTTAATCTGGTATTAATGTATTTTTCCTTCAATCACCTACACAAGAATCCCATAATCTTGCAGTCGTGGTTGTGCAGACAGTGGAAAGTACTGTACATACATAGCATTATTGTAGGTTTTTCTGGTCATCTAGATTGTGTAAAATCCTTTGATGTTAATTGGGACAAGTTTTCTATCTAGGGTTATGTTGAATTTCTCTTTGAGGGTTTTTTCCACGTCTTCATCTTCAAGAGTTACAAATTCCACCAGATCCATATTTTCCTTGTAGTTGTATGTGGTCTCTGTGAGGGTCCACCCAATTAGCGCACGAAAGCCATCACTGGTCTGGAGGGTGCAGATGGACTTCTTTATGAAGAGGGAATCTGGAGAGGTCTGAAGGTATGTGCATTGGGAACTGAAATCTTCCATGGTCTGTGGCTCAAGGCCGAACATATAAACTTTCCGACACTCTTTTTTCTCCAGAAGATCAGAATTAGAGAAATTTTGATTTGGGATATATTGTTTTCGTCTCATTTTCTCAAGGTACCAGATGGCGTTTTTTTCTGTGAAGCGAAAGATGCCGGGAGCCTGGGGCTGGTCTTTCCCCGACACAAGCTCCATTGGTTGCCACATCTGATAGGATACACCAAAGCCTCCATCGACAATGTAGGCATTGCCATCAATAATGACCTTTACAAGGAGATGTGTCATGGTGGTGGCATATGCATTTTGATGTGGATTGAACACATATGCTCCCAGGAAGCTGGCATCGTACCCCAGGCGTTTCAGGACCCAGCCCAACAGCTGGTTGTTTTCCATGCACCAGCCACCCCGCTTCCTCCGCACGATTTTGTTATAAACGTGCTCCAACTCCAAAGTAATTTTCTCGCCACAGTGGATGCTGAGGTTTTCAAAGGGAACAGCACGGATGTGGTGCTGGAATATACTGGTTAAGGTTTCCAGGTCTTGTTTTTCAAGGGAACCTTTATAGCCAGTTCTTGCAAAATACTCTTCAAGGTTCATGTCACCTGTAAAGGAAGGAATTGCATTTTGGTTTTGTTGCTTTACATCAATGATTTACGATGCTGTGAAAAACTGCCCAGGCTGCTGCCAGCAAAGATGCTTTAATCTACTGAACCTCGTCAGGGCGGTTTTTAAAGGTAACAAGTATTCACGGCAAACAGTTCCCAGAGGAGAGGAGAGCACTGCACGTGAGGGTTTGCTTTTTCTCTTAGAGTCGTCCCTATAGCAAACAGCTGATGCAATTTCAGCCTGCTCTGCGATGGCTACAAAACGGGGATTTGCTGTATTTGCATTGTAACAGCAGGGTTAAGACAAAATGTAAGAGCACGCTAGGGAGCATTCATGAAAACCGCTCTAAATCCACTGTTCAGCCAAAGGAGTGTCGGTGGGGAAGCAGTGTTGTCTGCCAGTTGGAGGGAGGGTAAGTTGAGCCAAGATTCACACGTTCTTTTCATGAGCCTGCCACTGATCTTTGTGACAGTAAATGAATTGCTCGTTCGGTAGACGTTGTTCTTCCACCACTTGCAAAAAGATAAAATGATACTCCCTGCACATTTTGTAAAGTGTCAAGTTTTATCCAGATAATTGTAACTGAAGAAAACCTCTGACCTTTGCAAGAGTCGCAGACCACTGAGTCTCTTATCTGCTCTGACTGTTGCAAAAACTGATTTTGGTGTTGGAATAATGAATCTGAATGGAGGCGAGTGACCTAAAAGACAAAGAGCACATCTCTGTTCCCTGCTGTGCCCCTTGTCTCGCAGGGTGCCCTGAAAATGGACAGGGGCTGCTTTACATCTCTCTAGTCCCGGCCTTTCTCAAAACTCACTTTATTCCTTTCAGAGGAGGCACAACTGAGAATTACTGAAGCTTCGTACAGTGCTCTGTCCTGCCTCCAGCAGTGCCCACCTCCTGGCCTGCCTCGGAGGACTCCTCATCAGCAAGATTGATGGATGAGGAATTTTCTGCCTTCTAATACCATGGAAAGTCACGCACAGTCATCCAGCTTCGGCAGTGGCCCATCACAGTCTGCTGGCGACCATTGTGAGCTGGACAGTCTGTAGGTACCTGGTAGGTACCGTATGTAAAATATAGTGTAGATTCTCTGCTTGGCTAAGGGGCTGGGCACAGGATGTTCTGAAGGCTTGAACCTTTTCAAAGAAAGCACTAAGCGTTCCAGCAGTCTAGAGTAACTGCAAATATTTAGCTTCTTGACAACCCACAAAGCTACTTAGAAATCTTTCGTGCATACAGTAAGCTGAGGTTTAGACAATATTAGCGACTCAGGAAGCCGATTGTATTCAGATAAATTCAGCAGTGAACCATTGAATGTTTACTGCAAACTAGAGTTTCTCAAGATGATTTTCAGTGACAGGTTCGTGATGTGCATATGCATGGTATAGAAGCAGCTGTCCCAAGCGAAGGAAGAGCCCCATCAAAAATCGCATGTTATCTTCTGCAGAAAGGGATTTAGCTTCCACTGAGATTTAAATGTATTGTTGGAGGATATTCTCAATGTAATATTTGTTAACTAGAACATAAGACTTAGGGCAGTTTTCTCTTTTGATTTGCAGAATCCAAGTCTATCCGATCCTACCCGCTCAAATTGTGAATGCTAAATAGCTCACACCAGCATAAAGCTGGTTCTCGAGTTCATATTATTTGTAATCTCTCTGCAGCTCTGTAATATGATTGATCAGCTTTAGATCTTGACTGTAGAAGATGAAAGCTACCATTCTTTTGAATTGTGAGCAGATCAGATGAAAAGCTAGATACCGAAAAGGTAGTCCCACAAATGTAGCTATGATTTATGCAGAGAAAAACATCAGCAGAAGAACTGTATCTAAAGGTGCAAAGGAAGGTGCTCATACAGAAATATTCCCTACCAGGCCTATACTCACTATCTGCAATTCCATTGTTATAATACATTATCTGTCTACTTTTATCCTAATATGCCAGCACGTGGGCTTTTTGGGGTGCGCAAACCACAGTTTGTAATTTCATTTTTTTAAGTTGTTTTTAAAGGACTGTAATTTTATTCCAATACGGCAGAATCTATTGATTATTAGATTGCTTTTTTTCTTCCTCTGCCTTTGCAATATTTTTAAATAAAGTTAAAAATCTAAAAGAATAGCTTGCAACAAGAGGCTATATTTCTAAATTCATATCTACCATTGTATCTAAACAAAAGCATCTCTCACAGTCAAGTGAATCTCCTTCTGAGGAGCAGAAAGACAGCAGAACTGAAATTGCAGTATCGTTGTTTTGCCCTCTTTAAGAGCCCATGTTTAGCAGGTGACATTTTAGCTCTACATCCACACATTTTTATAGCATTTTTCATAAAGAGAATACTGCTTATGTTATTGCCCATGACCTTTACCATCATAAATAAACCAGGTTTGTTGTTTGGGGTTTGGGGGAGATTTTTTAAGAAAACAAACTTACCTCTTAAAATAGCCTTATTTGTTTATTGATATATTCAGCTTCTGGGTTGTTTATTACTGGGACAGCGGTCAGTAAAGCCAGGAGCGGATACAAATTGCGAGGGCTGGCTTCCTCTCTAGGCTCCACTGGCCCTCAATCCTGAAGCTTAAATGCTGAGAAAGGGCAGAGTCCACGCAAAATGAATGCACGTTTCTGGACTTCACTGATCCATGAGCAAATTAAACTTTGTTTCTTCTCTATTAGTAGATGTTTATGTCTTCCTCTGGTTAAGACCAGACTGAACTTGTTTTCCATGTAAAATAATTACAGCAGACAGCTGCAAATGGCTCCATAACTTGTTTTCATTAAATTATTCTTATTTTGCAAGCCAGCACTTTGTGGTGGAGGATAGTCATCTGCTTCCTTGTGGGTGCACAGATGTGCCAAGGTATTGCAGGCTGCGTTTTCCCAGGCTCTGCGGATGCACAAAATGACCCTTCTTTGCCCACAAAGGAACTTTTTCGATCTGTTCAGGGCTTCCACTGCAGCGGGTCGTTATTTTGGAGCTGCGACACCTAACGAATACCATGACAAATACTTATTTGCGCAAAGTAATGCATTTCCTCTCTAAAACTTGGCCTCTGTGTCTTCAAAGTGTTGCAAGGCTGTTTGTTTAATTCGCTCCCTGTCAAGCATGTCTCCTCTTCATTTGATGGAGGTGGAAAGTTGGAGGTCCCTTTTGGGAAGGCAAAGAGCACATCGGTCTGCATCTGGGAAAGCACCCGAGTTTTAGGCACATCAGGTGCCCTGTGAGTCTGTGGTGGACTAACACAAGTGTCAAAAGTCTTTTCCTTGGCTGAGGACCGATGTTCTTCTGTTGCCCTCTTTCATGACACATCCTGTACAGGACCTGCCACAGGTATCATAAAGGTAAAAGGATTTTGTTACTTACAGCATGCTGTGAAACCACACCAGTGGGTGTCCTAACTTCCCAATGTTTTCTTTCACATCTGTAGTATTACTTATTTAAGGTAGCTTTTGTGCTGAATACAGCTTGTCATAAAGATGAAGAGTTTTATCTATATTACTGTCAAGCCCGCTTGACATCGCAGGAAGGTTTGGTCCCAAAAATTTAGTATAGTTTGCAAAGGTAAATCTAACTTGGATTGTTTCCATTTTTGATACAAAAAAAGATTTTTAAGAACCGTCGAATCCGTCTCAGCTTCTATTGACTTTGTTTCAATTTCAGAGACACAGAAAAATCAGACTCAGAAAAACTGGACACGCAAAATTAGAGAGCTTTTTGGGGTTATTTAAGTGCCCTTGCATAAACAGCTTACTTCAAGTCAATTTCTGGTAAGGGAATAGGACTCAAATCTTTCAACTTATTTCATCATGAGCTAATCAGCACCGAATAGTGGCTTGTTTTGAGAAAGTCTTAACCTTTCTTTTTATTATAAAGTCTTTGAAAGCCAAATTCAGCTCAGCTTTCTACTTCAGACTGTTAAAGGAAGTGAATAATTTGTAAAATTCTGCTGAGAAGAAAATTGGAAATAATACCAAGAAAGGTTAGAGGTCTTTTGTGTAAAATGGTAACGCAGCTTCTCCTTCTGTATGCTTTTGGTCTCCTTTGCCACAAAATATATCTGAAATAAAATTAGATCCAGAGAGGTGAAACAAAATGTTATGGAGTCAAAACGCAATTTCCATATGAGCAAATTAGATGTAGTAAGATGTCTCGGTTTCTAAAGAAGGAGAAGCTTAAGAAAAAATATGCAATCGATATATGCAGTTAATTAGCAATGTACTTGAATTTACCAAGCTTTGTGTTCGGCTGACTTGCCCAAATTTAGAATCAGATTAATGAAATTAATGTTAATTTTAGAACTTCTTATATTGATATTTAAAGATCCATCCAGCACAGCGTTAGAATTAGATCGTATCCACTAAATTAGGTGGCAAGCCACGAACGTTTACAGGTACGAGTTTGTTCTCCAATACTATACTGAATTTGTCTTTCAGTGTCTTCTCAACCTCTTCATCTGTATGCG
>Ga0181612_134043_pt1 | contig 18820 bp, 7 predicted proteins | sample HoacroProtozoa21_FD_119630 | JGI IMG/M metagenome (GOLD analysis project Ga0181612, IMG submission 119630) | Hoatzin crop microbial communities from Cojedes, Venezuel. Combined Assembly of Gp0051906, Gp0051904, Gp0051908 | reverse complement strand
TTAAAAAAACCAAAAACAGAGTAGTGAAATCTAAGGTTCCGAAGTTGTTTTCCATTTTGGGATGCCAAATTTTTTTTTTGTTTTTTTTTTTTTTTTTTTTTTTTTTTTGGGGGGGGGGGGGGGGGTGTGTCAGATTTCCGTTTGAAGTAATCTGTACTCCCTTCTGCTACCTTTTTATTTTCCAGAAACAAGATATAAACCTCAGGTTTTCATCATCTTTCATTCATTTCAGTTTTTCTTGGTTTCTGGCTTCCTTTTTCTTGTCCTCAGTAACACTACAGTTTTGACTCAAGGTTTAGTCTCAATGTTCAATCTAAATGGATGGTCATTTGAGTATAAATAGATTTTAAATGTCTTTTTCTTAATCTGTCTTTATTTTATTTTACAGTTCCCACTCTCTCTCTAAAATTTAATTGCACTCTATTAGGACTTTTATAATTCCTTATGTTATTCTAATATGTTTAAACAGAAGATAAATTGTGGTTCATCACTCAGTCACTTTTAATTCTTCGATAAGTTCAAGACTGAATAATTTGTGTTACACATCAGCTTCTCCTAACTCTTTCAATTTTCAAAAAATTCAGTATCAAAATATTCCAACTGGAAAATTATTAGTTGCCTATGCCAAGTGAACGTTTATTTCTACTGTCTGGGAAGAAAGATCTGTGTTCTGTGTCTTGTGTATTCCTCCTGTTGTTGATTCATTTGCCTATCGGTTATCATCAATATGCATGTTCGTATAATTAGTGTTACATATATTTCTGCATTATTCAGCAGAGTGGTATCTGCATCTTTTTTTCCAGAAGTTCTGAAATTTATACCTATTTAGTCTATACCTGTTTCATTGTTTCTTTTTGGTTTTTGTTTCTTTCCTTCACTTTCATCCACTAATAGCTGAGCTGATCATTCCCAAAGAAAACAAACAAACAAACAAGAGAAAAAAAAGTTGCCTCACAGTTTGCAGTTCTTTGAAAAAGCTCAGTTGCTTTCTGTCTCTGTAGGTTCTCTATGAACTTCTTATGCAGCAACAATGGAATTACACAACACTGAATTTCTCAATTATAGACAGTTCCAGCTGTATAAATACAAACAGTGAAAAATTTTATCCGCAAAGGAGCTGTTATAATTTACAATAGAAAGATAAGTTTGACAATCAATAATTCAGAGTGGTGGAGATCACTATCTGATGAATCTGACTTCAATCCTTCAATTTCCAACTATGTTTCAGGTTATGAAGTGCCTTGCTGTGAAATGGAGCTGTATCCAGAGTTGGCTGTATCTTTGTGTCTCCAAGAAACTCTATAGTGCAGCTTTCATCAGGAGAAATCCACTTTGAACAGCGTAGGTTTGTTGCTTTCATAATCACTGACCAGCAGAAAGATGCCTGCTCCTGTTTAAGCTGTTTTATCAGGCTTTTAAGCACTTTTGTGCATACATACTTTCTTCCACTTCAACACAGTTATGGTTTTAGCTAGTGATTTCAGGGTTTGTTTAAAGATTCTGGTCCAGTAACATTGCCAAGTAATGAGAGTTTCCTCCTGAACATTTTGTGCAAATGAGCTCTTTACAGCCGGGTCAATAGCACTAAATACACCTGCTGATATTTACATTGTTTTTATCCAGCCTGGAAATGATCGTTTTCTTAGCATTTTACACAGAACAGTAATAAGCACTGACTGCTACAGTATAAACAAGGACGGTGGGTGCTGTTTATTATCTCATCTTACTTTTAAAATGCCATTTTGCTATGTTCATATTACTGAAGTGATGGGTTTACAATGATATGAATTGTAAGGGTTGCAATGTACTACGTAGTCATCAAATATATCAACTGGTGATCCTGTATGCACAGTGTTATACACACACTGTTATACACAGTGCTGTATAAAATAATGAGTGTGCCATAAACAAAAAAACCCAAAACCTTAGCTGGTTTGAAGGGTTCCTTATTCACTGGCTGGAGATAATGTAAAAGAATTCTGCCTGCTTCTTGCAACAAAGAAGTGCTGTTTCCAAACAGGAATATGCAATGCAAGTTCTTCCTCCCTAGCTAAATTGCTAAAGACCAAATCAAAGCTTTCAAAGCCTGTTGTTCTTTGTCTCCCTTGACTTAACGTTGTGTCAAAACATACAGTTTAATCACACAGGTTAGTTTAAAATTTGATGCCGTTAATTCAGCAACTTTATGCTCATTTTCCCGAAACTGAAAACTCTTAAAAGGTAAGAAACTGAACTCAAGTAAGACTGATGAGAAAAGAGTATCAGAACAGCAGTGAGAGCTAAATGTCCTCTCTCTGAGTGTAAGATTGAAATAACCTTGTACAAGTTTTATACTCCACAGACTTTGCTGCTTAGAAAAAATGAACAGCAAACCAATATTTTGTTAATACTTTTCTGAAATAAATGAGGTCACAAGGGTAAAAGAATAAAGGTGAGCCATGTTTCACATATCTTGTCATTTGACACAAAATGGGACTGATAGAACAAAAAGGAAAACAAATTGGGTATTCTACACCAATCTGGATAAAGAAATGAAGTAATTGCATTTATGTACCTGTTTAAAAATGAGAAATAGTGATACAAAGGATTGTCTTTATATCCTTGCTAGGTTCACATCAAGAAGGTGATATTCATCACTCCTTATTTTAGCCACCTAAAATGTAAGCACCAATCCACCCAGTCACCCAGGTTTTCTCAATGGAGAGGAACAAGTATGAATCATGAAGTGCAACTGTTTTAGATTTGAAGCTTACATCGGAGTGAATTACCTTCCAGAAATATCACTGACTTTAGAGACACCTTAGAAGATAACAGAGTATCTGCCTTTCAAATGGCTGAAGCTATACAAATCTCATGTTTAATTTGGGTTTCCTTTGCTTCTAATTTAATAGAAGCAGTCTTCACTTTATCATAATCATTAATTTATGTAGATAGTACAAACATTAACAGCCTCCTACATACATTGTGGAGTTACAAAATATCTGACTCAAAATGGCTTTGACTTATAATTACAAATAATTAATGCCATATCTTAAGAACTATAGGACAGAAAAGAAAGCTGTGGCTAAGCCAATATGTAATTAAATGGCATTAAAAAAAAAAAACAAAGTAAGAAAATATAGAGGATTGAATGAATGAAACTGTGAGGATAAAAATGTCCAAATAAAAATTGAAATTATTTTTGCATCAATATCCTTTCTTTTTGTCTTACTCTTTTCCCACTAAATGTACAGTTTAGGTCAGTTTTTCTGACTGCCAATAACAACCTTCAGCTGTTGTAACGTCCTAGACATAGAAACCCTAGCCAAAACTCCTTCCTTTAGAACAGACCATGTAGCTACAAAGAAAATGAATAGTATACTTGATGACTACTAGGATATTCTCCTACAACCAATTAACCATTCTTATAGTGTAGAGGGTGTTTGGTGGAAGAGAGAACAAGTGCAGTTATTTCCCTAGTACTATTCTGTGATGAAACATCATGCTACTCCATTTAATATTTTGTTATTTTGCATTTGCGTAACAAGCATATATTAATAACATGCAGTGCCGATTGCCATCCTCTGGAGCCGTCCCTGCACACAGAAAACGTTACTTCCTGATTGGAACTGTTATTTTGGAGGCATAATAAACAGGAAATGTATAGGCACATAAACATCTACGAACATAGAAATGTCACCCACATTCTGATGCCTGAGTGCAGTTCTTTTAGAGAACATTATTAGAATATGAGAGAAAGCATAAAAGACAGGTAGATGACTTGAAAACTTCTGCCAGAAACTTCTCTAAAACACTGTAATATTTTCCATCAACACAAGCCAACTTTCCCTTATCCTCAGTTTGAGTCTACACCTCACGTTGAGATTGCAGGTTTGAGTTTTCATGCAGCTTGCAAACCCACAGCCTTTTAAACAGTGAATATGAAATAAGTGAAAGAGAAAATTACAGTAAATTGATTTAAACACTTTACGTTCAGTCTTTTATCTATCCCAGTAGAATATTTAGTGTGTTTATTAAAAAAGCAGATGATGGAATATTTATGTTGCTAATTATTCTAACTAAAAATTAGTGGCTTAGAAGAGGTTATTCTGGCCGTAATTCCATTTAATGCAGCTGTATAGTCATGTCCATAGAAAAATCAAATTAGAATTTCTGCAGACAGTGTACAAAGACAGGAGGTCTTTTTCTAGGTGTAATTAACCTTTGAGATACGAATTTCCAGATATATTTGGTGGATTGTTTGTACTGTGTCACGTGAGAAATCCCTGAGTGACAGATGATTCGAAGTGAAGGGATTCTTGTCAGTCTTTTGTAGCACATAATAATTTTGCTTTATCTAACAGATTAAACTGTTTTTACAAAGGCGGTAACTCTTGAAGTGTTCTGCCATGATTAACAACTATATACATTTGCAGCACTTTTTTTAATCTAACCATATGTTTGACCTTTCCAGAAACAAGTAAAGGCATTTCTTTACATATAGATTTTGCTTGTGTAAGTGGCTACACGATTTCTGGAAGAGTCAGAGTGAAGCACATGAGGATATGCTGAGGAAAGACAGTCCAATGGAACCCTACTAGATAAGAAAGAGATCACTAAATATTGGGTTCTTTGCTTTTCTGAATTGTACTCACTTTTCAGAATCACACAGTAATGAAAGAATTTCTGTGTTTGAGTTTCTCAACTCACTGATATTTGACATCTTCTCATACAAAATAAACTTTGAATCCAACTCTCTTAGACCTGACTATTTAAAGAGCTTACTTTATTATATTTGAAATATTCATAATAGGAATTACCTTTAAATGCAGAGCTATCATCTTGATATGCTATGCTAGAAGTATGATATACACATTATTATTCTTGCAAAAAGGAAGCAGTAAATTAAATGAATATAATTGATTTTACATAACTATTGATTGATATTTTCCCTGTGGTAATACTTATCAGAGCACTTCAGACATCTGCTTTTATTGTACAAACACAAAACACAGTCATTGCCTCACAAAAGTATATAATTGAATGTAAGGCAAGGCAAAAGGCACCAGCCAAATGGCAGGGAAGTGCAAGGAAGAAGTGACACAGTATTGGTCAGCATGATAGGCAATGGTCTCAGCAGTCTGACTTAAAAGCTTTGTCTTCAAGAGATCAAACAAAAGTTGTATGTGATTATTCAGCACCAGGTGGATCTTTGTACTAGAAAGTTCAATAGCCTGTGGCTTGAGAACATCAGTCTGTGGTAAAGATCTTTATAAAAAAAGAAGACAAAAAGAAATGTACCTTAAAAAGAAAATGTCCTGTCTACATTCAGATCCTTTTGATTTCTCAGCTATTCATTTTCCCTTCCCAGTGGACTTCAACATGAATAGGATGGAAAAAAAGTGTATCTGAATGATCCTAAGGTAACTAACAATGTGACAAAAGACTCCAAGAAGAGTTAGTAAGTTTTAAAATATTATACCATAAGTTGTAAGAATCACAGGTATTATTGGACTCAAATGTGTGTAGCTTAAAGAAAGAACGTTAACCTAAGTGCACTGCCTATATGATGCAATTAATTTAATCAACATGTTATTGATCCAAGACAGTTTATAAACCTGTGTGATGGGAAATACATGGCATCTATTTGAGTTTTTTTCTAGGGACAGGAACCCAGATACTCAAAGGCGCCTAAGCACATATTTCATCTGAGGCTCTGCCTTGTCTGGTAACTTCCATGCTTGAGGAACCTCCTCTTCTTGTACAAAAATACTTTTAAACCTCTATCAAAACGGTCCCTAAAAAAAGGTTAATGAAGGCTGGATGACTCGTTTGAACAGTTTCATTTTGATGCCTCAGTTGTATATTTGTCACAAAACAGGGCTTGACCTGCCATTTTGAAACATGAATGACCACAAAATAAAGCACTTAGATACGTAGGTTTCAGGATAGAAGCGAAGCCAGAGGCAGTGGCAGGCACTCGGCACAACTGAGAGCTGCACTGGATTTTCCACATCTGTAAGATATATTCAAAGACAGTTAAGGAATTTAGGAGTACACATTTTGATTTTTTTGTTCATTTGTTTCTTTCTTGTTTGGTGCCTAACCAGAGGTAATAATAAAGATCAGCATGTCTATATCTCCCGGATCATATGAACTAACATTAAAAAGGTGTTCTTGCTAACTTGGAGTTGATTTAGAAAGTGAATTTTCATAAATGGGTTTTAAGGATTGAGTGATATAACCTGCTATGAAGCCTGTCTCTGGCTCCTTCTTGGCATCCTATATATTCAAATATCTTCCGCTAAATCCTTTACTTATCCAGTGTATGATCAGTATTCATTTCACCTAATTTCAGACAACATCTCCTGAAATATTTCTACATTATTGCATGTCATAATTATTTCAGAAAATAACATCAATGAGATGAGTAAACTTGAGGTTAAGTGTCATTAATGATGTTCACATTAACAGGCAAATTTAGTCTCATGTGTCTGGTGCAGTTTTCTTGTTTCTGTGCATATTTTCCCTACTTAAATGCAATGGGTAAATATTGCTGAAGGGTCATAAGTGCAGAATCCTGGCTTATGAGTTTTTGATCTACTGATGAGCATTTCCTGTGTTTCTAGGGTTTGCTGTCTAAAGAAAGATGTTTCTGCAGTTAATTACTGGAAACAAGGAACCATGCTACTTTATAGTGATAGATAGTGTTTGTTTTATTTTAGATACCAAAGGCACTCAGGGCAAGTTCCAGTACAAGATTTAAGCAGTAAAATAAAGTAAGTTTGGGCAGCTGAGGGAAAATTGTGATTGCAAAGACCTGACTCATCTTCTGAGCTGGCGACACTTAATCTCTATAAGCTCTTCGACATTTGATGTTAAATCTCTTCAGGTACCTATTAAGTCACTGCACGTGTCCAGAACTGTCCTATACTTGGCAGGCTTAAACAGCTCAGCACTTAGATCATGTCTGAGCTCAGTTTAGACTGAGAAATTAGGAGGAGTGAAGTCTGAATCACCCCAAAACCTCAATCCGGTAAACACTCCCAGAGGCCATAGAACATGGCAGGACCACTCTCTTCATTCACCGCAAATCTAAAGTAGGTCAGTTTTAGACCACAGACAGAGGAGGGATGAGAAGCCTTTCCCTTGTTTCCCACGCAGCACGTTGCTTACTGGCATACCACTTAGTGCACCAGTTGAGCAGGTTGGAGTCCCACATTCAGTCCCATCCTTTTCCTGAAAATTCTGATTTTCGTCTTCTGCCTTCAAAGCTCACGTCCTAGTCACCAGTCTTCTGAAGTGTTGGAAGACAATCTGCATGTCTTTTTTGAAGATGTCCCCAGGCAGATAAGAGTGCAGGATATACTAGACCAGAGAGCAAGCACAGGGTGAATTTGATTTTGTGGTCTGGTGGGTAGACTACCTTGGAAGACTTTGAACCTGGCTCATGCTTCCAGGACTATTTTTGTATTTAAGATAAAATGATTTTTACATTAATTCTTAAATTATTTTTTTTTATGTTACCTAGGACTTCTAATACTTCAAGATCATGTGGTAGACTCCTTTCTTTTGTCCCTCTACTGCAGTCAGTACTGTTATACCAGGAAATGTTTTGCAGTTGCTCATAACCCAAGAAACATAAGCCAGAACTTCGCTGACATTACCAGTGTCATAGGCATCTGATCCAGCACCTTATCTGCTGTCAAAGGAAGTCCATTTACTATGTGTTTGTTTTGGTCAAAAGAGAATCTGGCCCTTCAGATAGACAAATCTAATTTAATTAAAAACAAATTAAATTAAATAGTCATCAAAGAACTTCTTCATTTTCTGACTCTCCGCATAAATATTTACACATGAAAATATGGGTTCAACTGCAGACAAAACATATAAATAGGTAGGCAAGAATATATTACTAAAATTAATACCCTTAGCACTCTTACCTATAGGCCAACTGATCTATAATTTACTGGAGCTTAATTACAGCATACGGTAATTATGTGCTTAGCTCTAAAGCCTTTAATAAAGAAAAGCATTTCTTTGAATATATCTGATTAGGTACAGTATCTGTCCTGGTTTAGCTGCATTTGGCACCAAAATGAAAAATATATAAAAAAATAGCTCTTTCTTCATGTATCCCTGAACTAGGTAGCCCATTGTCGTCTTGAGTTTCCAATACAAATGAAAGCAATAGTATAATTAGATCAAATTGCACTTACAAGTTAAGGGCCTTGGAAAACTATATGTATGTAAATATGTGTATATCTGACAATAGCCACAGAGCTTTGACTACCTCTTTGTATCCCCAGTCTTGACAACTGTTCTGCAGCCACAGAAACAAATTTCTGATATATTAGTCTTTATTTTCCTCTAGGAATGAAAAGGTATTTACTCCTTCCATAGAGGAAGTACAATAATCTGCCCTTCTGGAAAGGCTCCATTGCTTTCAGACAGTCATAAAGAGAAGTCTGAGGTGTCCTAGAAAAGAAAATGGCCTAGAGGTCATTTCAAACGTATTCCTCACAAAAAGGTTTTAATCCCACCTACATACTAATGCTGCATCATCTCTTTTAGATATTTTAGTTTTTAAGAAGATCTATGAAGACCATTGCAAGCCCAGTTACATATGTATCAAATATTTCATGTTTTCTCCTGTAAGCAACTTGGAATGAGAACCGCCACCTTCATAAGGTGACTTACATGCTGGTCCTTTTGGATTTATTTGACTATCTTTGCTCATCTTTCATATCGAGATACAAACTGCTCATTCTTCTACTACATCAGGGGAAACTACTTCTTTAGGCAAAGCAGTGATATTACTAGCCAGAAGTAACCAAGCTGTGAATGATACATCTTGAATTTCCTCTCCCCTCTTTGTCTTTATGAGTTTTCCACCCAGCTCTTCACAGTGAGTTCTGTTCCTTCCCTATTTTCTCAACTTAGACTCCAAAACTGCTGCCATAAGTGAATCTTGTAATAACTTACTTGACACCATGAAACATTTGTTTTCAAGTTATCAGAAGCACTTCTAATTAACTTACTTCTAATTCCAGGAACAAGAATGTATCTAACAACTGTAAGTGCTATTAGGTTTATAGGACACAGGAGGGAAATCATGAAAAGATGGGGGAAATCACAGCAAGGTGGTGTCCAGTGTTGCTGAGATTATTTGCTTTATCACTATCGTTTGTATCCATCGCTTTGCCTTATCTTACAATTTGCCTAATAGGAAGCATCTGGAGTACTTGTACAGGAATACTGTTTTCTGCTCTGTTTCAATAGGGCTGAGCAGAAAAAGGAGGGTATGCAGTACATTCACCAGTAAGACTTCGATCTAAGTGGAGATTAAAGAAGTCAGCAGTCCCAAAACACGTAATGGAGAAAGTTATGGCAGAAGTCTATGAAATCATTGATTCTACGGAGACAATGACTGGAAAAGGATAATCTCTTTCAAAACAGCAAGCTGATCATTTAATCAGATATTCCTATAGCTTTATCACAAGAAGGACCACTTTGAAAGGAGTTATTTATGAAACAAATAAATTATGGAGTATTGCCACAGGTTACAATAGACACACAAAAAAATGCACGGATTCAAAATAGGTCTGGTAAAGTTAGTGGAGCATAGGTGGGTTTGACTTCTGACTTTGAAAGTGCCTGTATGGTTGATTACAAAGAGTTGGGGATAACAACCACTCTATACATGCTTATTTTTCTGTATGTTCCCTAAGTGTTCACCACTGGTCACTGTTCAGGACAAAACAGTTGTCAACACAAGCTAACTCATTCTGGCAGCTTCTCACAGTATATCTTCTCTTTGATGAAAATTTGTTCTTGGTTAAAACTGACTTTATTTTGGGAAGATGCTTCATAATGGAAAGCTTTATATAATAAGCTTTTTAGGAGAGACTTATATTATTGTGCTTTCAGCAGAGGTACAGTACATGGTTGTGTTCCAAAGCACAATCGATATGCACAAAAATTTAATAATGAAATTTTTACATAGACTGTTGATCTCAATAAAGTCACCGGCAAAGTTTCTTTCATTTTAGTGAAAGGGCTTTCTCTTTAGTCCATTATTACCCAAATTTCAGGTATAAATTAACCTAAGTAAAATATACAACATGACAGCTGTCTGATCATCAAGTCCAAAAAGGGATACAACGAAAATTCACAGTATTTTGAAAGTTTTGTTCTGTGGCTCTGTTACTTAGCAAGTAACAGTAAGAGCAACCTTACAACAAGTACCCCATTTGTTTTTCCCATGCCATATGTCAACAGTGGAAGTAACTGAGAAAAAAAATATCCCCTTGCTTGATTGACAAGCATTTTAAACTCCTTGTGAATATTGCATAATTATTCAAGCAGCATAAATGTGCCAGTCTCCAGATTTAAAACTAATTAGGAGCCTAAAAAGTTGTAGTGTTTGTCTACTTGATGGTTAGAGAGTTTATGAAAGAATCACAAAATAAATTTAGGGTAAGGGAAAAGCTTGCTAACCTGCCTGTACGTTGCCTTTATAATACTGTAGGTGATACAGTGAAGGACACTAAAAGAATAAGTTGCCAAATATATCCCATTTTAAGGCTCTATATATAGTTTTCTGAAGATTTGCTAAATTTTAATCCTCTGGCCTTTTCAGCAGCAGGCATTAGCTACTCCTCAGAAAGAAATGGGAAAAATATAAATGTTGCTATGATGAGGTTAAAAAAATAGTCATGTACTGGAGAAGTGTTTCACGGTTTATGATTCTGTATTTTTGTGGTCATCCTGGAAGCTGATTGACCTGTGCTATGAATGAAAGGTAGCCAAACCATTACACGACTATGAAGGTCCTCTGAAAAATCTCTGATATATTCTAAGTAGGCATACCTTAGTTGAATAACCTAGAGTTTGTTATTTGGAAAAACAGTATAGGACTTTTATCATTGCAGTCTTTGTTGTAACATCAGTGAGCATGGGAATATGAGTAAATTGCACATATGACTTTAATGTCATCTTTTCTTAAAGACTGAGAATTTCACCTTAAACCATTAACATTCTCTATTTTTATACATAATTTTAAAGCTGTTAGTTTTCTTTCCCTGTATCTTTCAAGTAATGATATCACTTAGGATTCAAGGTTAGGATACAATGAAGTTATGTTTCAGTTATAAAAAAATATTAATTGTTATGCCCTCTTTAGGAGATAACTTGTGCAAAAATGTAGCATTTCAACAGCTACCCCACTATATTTGCTTGGAGAATCTTACCGCATGCAAAAACACAAGGGAAAAATTATAAATTGTAAGTGCATATGAAATTGCGGAAGTGTCTCTGTTAAAATTGCTTTATAAAACATGTTGTTCTGAAATGACAAGGCTCTTGTCTGTACAGTGCTGAAGAATTGAAATGCGTGTGGATAGTACAGGGATTAGTAGGTACACAGGCAAGGGGTGCTTTACAGCTTTCAGAATCTAGGGATGTAATTTTATAAACATTTTTTCCAGTGGCAAAACTGGTTTATATGCCTGCTTCTGGCTAGTCATTGTAAACTGCAGTGCAGCATGTACCTGTGCAACTCTCCTATGGGGTGATAATAAAAAAACTCAAATCATTTTAATGAAGCAGAACAGCAAATCCATCTTAAAAATACTCTTTTATTCTGAGAGAAATTATTTCATTTGTTGGGGTAGCATAAATAACTTCACAATGCCTAAATTTTGGACACTTCAAGTTATATAAGGTGTAAATCTTAACATAAAACCTTTTATTATGGCACTAAATAAGACTGAATAAAATTCAGGTTTTTGCTTTATGCTGCTACTCAACTGCAGAGTGACTTCAGCTGCAGTGATCTCTTTTGCCTGAATCAAACCTTCACTTATTCTCTGTTCTGATTATTTATGACTGGTAATTTCCATTTGTCATTATTTCAGAGTTATCAAATCTGAACAATTTTCTACATCATTATTTCTACTAAATATTTCCTACACATGGATTGGAGAGCAATTTAAATTGTTAGTTTGAGGATTGTTTTGTGCTTACAGAGATAAGGAATCCAATAATGATATCCTCTAAACCCTTTATAATTCTGTAGTTTCCAGTCTACGTGTCAATGTATACAAGACTTGAAAGCTTTGAAACAGCTCATGTAGAAATCTGCAGTCTTATGACTGGTTTAATAGCAATTTTTTTTACTTCTTTCGTGACACAGTTAGTTGCAAGGAAAATAGAACCATCGTCTTCTCTGACTATGCCTCTAAATGAAAATTTAAAGAGCTAAGACAGATAGGAATATTATATGCTGATATACCATTCACAGATCTGAAGTAAAAGCAACTCTCCATGGTCTTTCATGATGATAAGGCCACCCTGCAAACACAAATGCTGTCCTGTCTACTGGTAGGATTGAGTAAGACTAAGAGCTAGTTAGAAACTTCTGAAATAGCCATTTGCAGCTTTTAGGTGGCAGCTCAAGTGTTCTTCCTTCAGACTGTGCTCCACAAAAATCCCTTTAATGGAACAGGACACTCGCTCTCAGAAGCAAGCTGTGAGAAGGCGTTTAGTGCTGTGCCCAGAAAGGATCCAGGGAGGAGGCACTCAGCAAGGAGACAGGTGCCTAACCTCTCTTTCCTGTCATCCCGCTTGAAGGACTGTTCAAGCTCTTTTTAGGAGGTTAATTTCAGAAAGAACCTAATTCAGGGTCAAATGATTCCCATATAGTCAATCCCCCTGTTACCTTGGTGGATCAGTAGAGTCACTGAGAGTACGTAAGTCAAAAGAACTCCAGTTTCTTCTCTTCAGCAGGATGACCTCCCCCTTCAATCCATGGTTAGATCTGAAGTATTTGAACAATTTGTGAAGCTGATAGGGGTTTAGAATTACGTGTTTGACTAATATCACTGGAATTAAGCTATCTTATTTACTTTATTCTCTGATCTGGTCAAGCTATAGATGTGGACATTAACTAAGGTTCTACTTATTTTGATTTCTGGCTTTCTTTAATATAAAGACATCTGAATGCTTCCAGAGATCTGTATCAATCTGACAGATGATTGACCAACCACTTAGTAAAAGCATGCAGAAGTCACCTACTAGCAGCAAGGGTGCCACAAGGGTATCTGGACGTTTCAGAGGGCTTTTTGCTTTTTCATGTTTTTTTTCTTATGAAGATAAAATATAACATTTAACAATTTGTTTTTATGTACCTTCTAAAAGTGAGTATGAATAAGACCAATTTATCTGGAAAATTCAGTTTACCTCAATGAGGAAGTCAACTATGGTTGAAGAATGGAAAAAATATTTCTCATTTTATTTAATTTTTTCTTTCTCTTTATTCTCCTTAAGTGAGCACTCTAAGTGAATCTACTTTTCATCTACAACTTTTTCTATCCAAAGTTTTTTTTTTTATGTTTGACTTTTCCATAGTCTGAAGGAATCTTATCTTCAGACACAATTGGATTGGGTCATAATTTGATCTGTACTATTAAATATGTAGTTTTCCATAGCTGCCTCTCAAAGATTGGCATTGTCTCTCCCCACTGTAAAGCTATCTCCTTCTTAAATGACAGAACACGAACTGTTTGTCAGTAATTAAGGTGTTCAGATTCCACATGGTCTGATTTTCAAGTCCTAATCCAGACTCTCGTGAACTTCAACTAAAAGTTTTGAATGAGTTAAGTACATCAAGGTTTGATGTGACATACAGACATTTGACATGTTTGTCAATGACCACTCAGTATACTTATTTATTCCTTTGTAGACCATTAGAACTGGATAACTATAACTGGACAGACAACACTAATCTGAGATCAACTACTTTTATATAAAGTCCAGAAATCAATTTTCCTTTTTGCACATGAGAAGTAAAGGACTGCAACAGGAAACACACAACTTAAGTGTCCCTTGATATCAAACATAACTCAAAACGTTATGTCGTCAAAGGTATGCCTTTTCAAAAAGAGAGGTAAGTATTATATTTAAAGAGAGGCAAAAAAGTCAATTGCTTTTATTTACTATTTTAAGTATTCTCTTTCAGATGTTTACTTGGTAGGCAGAATGGTTCAGAGGAACACTTAAAAACAATTTCAGGCAGAATGGTTCAGCGGAACACTTAAAAACAATTTCTAGCAAACTCAGATAAAGAGAGAGCTTGTAAAGACCAAACTCCAGAAAGACTCTTGAATGTAGGCATCTTTGGCTGCTGGCAGAAATGCTATGATAACCAAATATATAATCCTAGATCACCCATGATGCACAGCATTAAGAAGACAAAAAGGGTGAAAAATTAATACAAAGCGCTGTATTTGTATGAATAATTTGTTGCATGTATACATGGTGTTATACAAAATAAGCCAGAATGCACTGCAGCACTGAGATCTGGTTTCACAACAGCAGACATTTCAGTAGCTGTAATAAGTCACTCACTGGCACTGTATGTCAGTATTCAATAGCCTCAACTGCAATTCTCCTTTTCTGCTGGAATGTGTCCTTCTTATTTTTTGAGGTTCATAGTAAGCAATACGGTATTTCAGTGGCATCAGAAATATCTAGCTATGCCCATAAAAGATAATTATGACAAAGCCTCTGACAGGAGACAAAGCTTCCTGCTATGCCTTCCTTGCTAGAAGTAACTTCTCAAGGCAAATATTTTCCTCCTTCTTTACATACTTCAGAGTTTTTGCTTTAGACACTCTCAGAATTGTCTGAAAAATTGCTTACATTGATACCCAAGTGTGCCTTCCAAAGAATGTCTGAAGTGACAGGACAGTATAAACTGATGGATGAAGTATATTGTGCTATTCTCTAAAAATTATTGTCCTATTGTCCAAGCCACTGTATAAAAGTTCCGCTAAATATTGGACATTTTATGGAGCAGAGATCATCTGTATGCATCACTGAGCATTAAAAAGTCTTGTGCTATTATCTGCTAAACAAATACATTAGTAGCGACATACCCAGGAAGAAGGGTGCAATTGATGCAATTAATATTTTTGCTTAAACATCACAGAATAATTTTCCATACACTTCCTTCCATCTCCAAGGATATAAAGGTACTTTATTAATCAAAAAATTCACTGCTGTTTTTCTCCTTGAAATTTCTGAAGTTTAAAGTCAAGCGTGGCAGGACCCTGAAGAACACTGAAATAGATAATTGATCTGGAAGCAAAAGGATCGTAAGCTGAATATAGAACCATCTAGCAGTTTTAAAACTCTTCACACAGACTGGAATTGAACTAAATTTCAGGTATTCCACTCACTTCAGTGAAAATTCAAGTTCCCAACACCTTTGAAAAGTCAGCTATTTACACAAAGCTTATCATCAACTATAGTAGACATCCGTATGGTATTCTTCAGACCAATTTCCTTAATTGCTTGTAACAGTAATTAAATAGTAACCTGAAAATGAAATTACATCTGCAGCTGGAGGAATATTTAAATTAAAATAATTATCCTTTTCCTGTTCATGAATGGTTTGAACACCACGGATTTCTGCACGTGTGTCTAATTCAGGAACAATTGCCATACCTTTATGCCAACAAACTCCATCTTATGGACGGAAGAGTTAGTCATAGCTGTCTTGTATGTTGTGCTAGCTTGCTAATAATTACAGTATGGGGGAGATGATGTGTGAGTGGGGACAAATACAGAATAAGTTTCTTTCTGGTGAGAATTTTCTGGATAGTCGTTAGTAGCAAAAATAATACAACTTTACATTTGCTAAAATTATCACAGCTAAATAAATGTCACCATCTGAAACATATTTAGTCATACAAGTCTAAATATAGCTTATATGTATGGAAAGGGAACATTAAATACAAAGACACGGCTAAAATCTTTGGTGTACAATGCAACATGTACAGAATACATGGTTGTTTTTCTATTTTTGCCTGTAGATGTAACAGCTGAGGCACAGTTTTCACTCAGCTGGGAAGAGAAGAGTTTTCAAATCCTTCTGAGAATAAGAAACTCTGTCCAAAGAGAGCCTGTTCTGTGTAGAACAATGAAGCCTATGTAACCTAAAAACTTTAGGATGATTCCACTAAATAGTAACAGTGATTCTATCCCTTGTTACTCAGCTTTAATTATTCTGGAAACTTTGAGCTAATTTATGTAGATTAATAGCATTGAGAACAAATGAGAGCAATTTAATGTTTTGCTTGAATTCCTTATTTGACTTCAAACAGTTTACCTAGCATTTCTCAGGCATGCAAAAGTTCAGAAATTTCAAAAACCTGTGCTGAGTAAACCTATGTGACTCAACCTCTTAGAAATCTTCAAATAGTAACTTTGACCTACATTAGGGAGTAGTTTCTCCTTCAGATAGACAAACTGGTATTTAAATTAATCACCAAAGCTGCTGGAAATAATTCTAGGTGCTGCCTAAGAACACCTGAACTCTCATTTATCATGAGAATATCAATAAGGATTTCTGACTCTCTAATTTAATCTATCCATTCCATATATGCTATTTTTTAGAACAGGTTCTGAAATGCAGTTCTTTTCCCATTCAGAACATCTCACCTACTAGCCCATTCCCATGCTTCTCTCCTTCCTTTCCCTTCTATCTTGTTACATGAAGCAAGGAAAGTAATATATAATGGAATGACTTTACAAATAACGATTGAATATAAAAATCGTTATACGCTTGATAGCTGACAGTTAAGGCATAATCCAGAAGGGTGGAGCTGTGGGACTGGGTTCTTTAGCCGAGACAAGAGATGAATCTATGGCCTCCCCACTTCTTCAGAGATCTTTAGACACTGTTTTTCTCACTTAGAGGAGGCAGTCTTGTTTGCAATAGTAAATTTAGGCAATAGGCTCCAAAAGCTCTTCAGCTGATTGCGTTTATGAATCCAAAGAGGAGTGAGGTACCCAGTTCTGTAGACCTTAATTATTCACGAACGGAAGAAGCTCCCGGTTCAACAAGTTGTTTGGCATGGAATCCACTTTTGAACCTCAAATTGTTAATCCTGGTATGGAGATCCTGAGTCCTTGTGCAGGGTTCTGTACACTGCTCAGTACAGCAATGCCATCTGCATACTATAGTGGGCAGCCCTGCAGTGCCTACATCCTTGGTGTGAAGGTAACTCCTAGTCCTGCTAGCTTAGTCTGGTTCCACCTAAGCTGTGTCTTTTCCTCTGAAGAGATGTCTTTTCTCACAGTTCTCTCTCTCCACTGACTATAAAGGGAGCAGTAAGTGACAAAACTTTTAAATGAATTGTGTGAGTTGGATACCAGAAGTTTGGTGGCCACTGTGGTTTGTTCCTCAGTTCGTACAAGGGGCATACCACAGCACTTTATACAGGTTGGCTATGAAGGCTTTATGTAGGCCTGGAACAGGGTTCATACAAGTAAGGTTCAAGAGAAAGCTATCCTGTTATGTGCTTTGTGAAGTGAGTATAATCCAAGCCAATACAAGATTGGATTTATACTTTAAATCAAACACAGATCCGGCATTGGCTTTGATAAGATTTTATAAAGAGAAAAAACAGTTGGAAAATGTTAGTGGAAACAGATCGTCTTTAGAACTGGCAGAAGTACAGCTCTACATTGCCTGGACATCATCACAAACCCAACAAACTCGGGATTGCTCACCTAGGTTCTGAATCAGAACAACTTATATTGACCCAGGGCTTTCAAAATATTTGCAGGAAAAGATAAAGGACAGCCTACAGGCAATCACATTCTGAAAAAATATAAGAAAAAACATCTTGATAGGCCTGTTTTGCCCCCGAAGGTACTGGTCCATTACTATCCAAGTAAGAAAGGCACTTAGACTCTTCAGAGTATTGTTTAAAAGGCTATTCATTAGAGTTAATGCTAGAAGAAGAGAATAGCATGGATGATCTTACGTCCGCTTAGAAACTGGGAGCCCTAAACTGTGTAACATTGAACAGTACTCTGACTCATGTGCAGCACACCGTGCAGACCCAGTCTATAGCAGTGATTCTCCCCTTTTGGTCTTTCAAGCTACTATAGGATTTTCTTATGAGAAAAAAACTCTATTCATCATTTCTACAGTCAAATAGAAATGATGTTCCCACAAGAACTTCTGTCTCGCTGCACTGTTAGATAAAGACAAGGCCACGCAGGAGGCATAATCACCGGTACCAAGCAGGAGCTACCTGCAGGCTGCCCTGCTCCAAGAAGCTGGTTAAATTTGTCCTCCATCAGAAGGCAGCACAACCGCACATCCAGCACAGCACAGCCTGCACCTGCTCCACTTAGATCTGCTGTGGGTCACTCACTCTTCCAGGCACAGAGCACTGCAGGTCAGCATCACTACAGCCTTGTCCTGGGTTCGGCCAAGGTAGGGTTAATTATCACCAGAAGCCGGTTGTGAGGGCTGGGGCAGCCGCAGTGCCTGTCGGTTTGTGTTGCCCCCTTCCACTTTAGAACACTGAATAGTGTTGAAGAGGGCTCGGTAGGCATGGGACAGACCCCAGAACAATGCAATAATTTGTGTCTCCCTGGAATTCCCAGAGTGGCAGCACACTTCTTCCAAATATTCTGCCAGTTTGTCAGGATTCTGCACTTGCTCAGGGGTGAAGTTCCAAAATACCAGGGGTGCCCACCCTCCTAGGCATTTGCCCATGCTATCCCACACACCCCGCCACTCATAGCTACCCAGCCCTGGGCCAGATCTCTGGGTGATGTTCTTAACTCATTTTTTAACCCTAAACAAGACCTGAAACCCATTCAGGAGACAGAAAGATAGGAGCATGCTGGCTTGAACATCCCAAGGATATTCAAAATTCACAAAAGATGTTACGATCAGCCTGAAGGAGAGAGGAGGGGTGAAGGAGTGGGGGAAAGTATCTCCTCCATAGAGTGGATTCAACTATTAATAAATTCC
>Ga0181612_124738_pt1 | contig 18822 bp, 6 predicted proteins | sample HoacroProtozoa21_FD_119630 | JGI IMG/M metagenome (GOLD analysis project Ga0181612, IMG submission 119630) | Hoatzin crop microbial communities from Cojedes, Venezuel. Combined Assembly of Gp0051906, Gp0051904, Gp0051908 | reverse complement strand
CCTTTTCTCAGTGTCCAACAGTATAAAAAAAAACCTTTGGAGGAATCTTGCGGTAAGTTTGTTCAATGATAGTATTCTAGGATGTTTCTTTTTTCGTTTTGGTTTTAATTATAGCAATTGCCGTAATAAAACGTTCTGAGGTAAGGACTTGTGCATTCCATTCACTCACTGCCGTGTTTAATTCCTATCACTGTTCAATCACTTGTTACTTTATTTTTAGGGGCAAATTTATAGCAAGCTGCTGGATCACATGTACCCAAGTATTTGAAGTATCTGCAGCTGCTTACATTGCAGGAGATCCAAGCTGCATTCCTGTCATGAATCGTAGATTTGTGAGGGCAGAGCCACAAATATATATTAAAAAAATGCAGCTTACATGTCTCACAATCAGATTTTAAACAACCTTCCTAAAGTATCCGTAGTGCCAGAAGAGTTGAGGCGCTTGTTCACCCACGTTATGATCTCTTCCCTGGTACAGGGCATCTTTAGATACTCATTAAGAGCTTCTGCTGGGACTTCTACTGGAGATAAACAGAAGTCATCGTGTGACTGTAGTTAAAAAGGATAATTAGCAGGTAATTAACAGAAAATCATTCAGGACCAACTTCCCCAGAGGCTGCCACTTGCAAAAGCAGAGGCACAATGGATTTTGCATTGTCATTGATGTAAATTCTTTCCTGGAAGATTTGCTTGTTCAAACAGGATTTGCACCTGTAACTTAGGTGTATATGAGAACATCATCAAATTGCACTTGTAAGTTACTGGTGGTGAAATAGGTGAGACGGGAAAACCGTCATCTGAAAACTCGATCTGTGGCAAACAGATCTACATATCGGTGAATATCTCTGTGTGTGAATGAACAAGGCCAGTTTAGTTCATTCCAATTACAGTCTCTGTTCTGAGAATGCTGACAATTGCCAGGTTGCTCTGAAAATGTTTGGGACCAAAAAGTTTCTCAAATGCTATTGTGACTTGATAATAAAAATGAGAGTGATTGTTGTTAGTCACTAGCAATTGTTTTGTGATTCAGTTTTAGCTTCCAATCACAAAGAAAAAAAATATCATGTGACAGAGATATCAACCCAACCAATACAAATAGCGTTAGACAAACAGTTAATGAGCAACACGTAGTCTGAAATTAAAATTTTCCACCACTCCCTTTATTTTTCTTTCATTTACAGATTGAAATAATTCTGAAGGGAAAGAGGGTAAGTTTATACATGAGTCACTAACCAGAGAGGGCTAAACTGCTTGCGTAGTTTGAAAAGTTCTCTGTATAATAGGATTGAAATAACAATATAAGCATGTTCATTCAATGGGCAGCAATTGTAATAATTATAATATGAAAATGAGAATTGGTTAGAATCCCCTGTGATACATAAATAATTCTGTAATTTTCTTATATGAGACAAGAAGTCTCAAATACTACACACACAAGGCAGGGGAGACTGTTAGATTGTAGAAAGTTCCAACTTCAGCAAAAGCTATGTCTGTGAATCATTGTTTGAACCTCAAGATGCACACTATTTTATCCTTCAAAATGGCCACAAAAACATTTGTCCTCAATTTCTTTCATATTTTCCGTACCTTATACCTCTATCTGCTTTCTTGTCGAACCTATGATGACAGTTTCATTATTCAAACTTAATTTTCCTTCCAGGTCTTCTTTTTAACAAAAAATAAATGTTCAGTCCCATGTTAGTTTATAAACAAACTGTGGTCATCTTATTACTTGCACAGAACAGGAGATATCTACAATTTCTTGAGGCAGGGACACCATCCAAACATTTCTTTCAGATAATAAGAGACGACTGAAGAACAGTAAAGGGGATTTTCACAAAGCAGTGTTTTGGGAAGATGAGAGTAATGCTTTTTTTTCACAATTTAAAAGTCTCTGATGTGCATGCCTGTGTTCAATGCTGAAAATACACCACTTTTAACTTGTGCACATGTACTGAAATTAGAGCGTGTCAGCACTTTTCTAGGATCATGCATTTGAACAAATAGTTACCAGATAGATAGACACAACAGTAGTAAACCTACACCAGGATATCAGGAGCACAGTACATGATCACATGAAGTCAAGAGCATATGAGAATAACAATGGACCTATGCCTTTTTTTTTTTTTCCTTTTATTGTTTTGTGGATGCCTTATCTACATTACAGAAGGATGGACAGTTATGAGTTCAAACAAATACCACTCCTGAGCCCTTTCATGCAACTTGTCATCTAAGTTTAACTTCCCTATAAATCAGCTATTTATGTGATATCTTAATGTTGGGTTTGGAGATAACAACAAAATATAGCATGACTTTTGTTTAAGAATGCCTGTCTTTTTTATTCCTGAATATTATTATAAAGCTTTATATCAAGTTTTAAAGGCACAGACAACTTTTCAATGCCCATAAAATGCTATCGAATAATAATGACACATTATTTATTGGTATTGTAAAAGTGCTACCTGTAAAAGGGTTTTCTGAGCACAACAATGTATTACTGTCCAATCGACGCTGACCAGCACTTTTTCTCGGACAATTTTCCACAACCGGTCAATGTGTGCGTATTTACGTGGACACACACAAAAGCCCTGAGAGTCTTTGCCGATACCAAGAGCAAGCTGAGTGCAAGCCAGCTCTGCCTGGAAGCTTTATGACCCTGTTAGTAGGCAGTGCTCCTGAGCTAAAATACCCTTCCTTGCACAACAGTCTTTGTCATGGAGATAGGCTCTGTTGTTAAAGAACAATGTATGATTCTACGAATTTTCCTAAGGTTATTGTTTTGTATTGATGACAGTGCCTAAAGAAACACATGATATCATTTCCTTCAAATTCCTTATAAAACTTTGTTCAAATATTTGTTAAAGAATCGCAGGGCAAGCATTTTCACAGCTAATTTGAAAACTCTTTGATTTCTTTTCTCTCCAAAAATGTTGCAGTTAATCAAACAGCAGAAACAGCACCATATGTTGAATCTCAATAAAACTGGAGAATAATTTTGTAGAGAACAAAGAGAATAAAGATGAAGTCAATGGAACTATCCTAATTTAGACTGCAGTGTTATCAGGGCAAGAACCTCTTTTCCAGTAAGTCTGTAACACACCTATGGCACCTTTTCTCCTAGTCTGACTCAGACTTCTGACAGGTACTACAATACAGTCATGTTTGTCAGAAAAAAGTCACAAAAATCAGAGCATGTCCCTGTCTAACTCCTTAACAAAAAATCAATTAAACTAGTTTCTTACTATACTACTTTGAATTATTTGCAAAATGTGCTAATAAAGGAATAAATTGTTTATTACGTGAAGTCACAAAAGGATAATTTGCTTTATATGACGTTTAGTCAGTCTGAAGAACTCTGCATTTACATATCCTTGTTTCATTCTTTGTATTTAAAGTAAATGATCAATCAGTGCAGAAGAGACTAAAAATCAATAAAGCAAATACATTTTCCTTGTAACTTGTCCAAAGGTTATGATTTAGTTACAGTGCAACTTAAGTAGTCGGTTCAGTTACAGCACGTCCAACAGTATAACATCTTTTTATTGAACATGAACCATGTGGCTCACAAAACAAAGAGAACAGGGTTTAAAAATGTCAAGTCCAAAAAGCAATTCTGTGTTAATGGGGTTTAGTACACCCGTTCCCCAGCACCACATCTTTATCTGAAGCCCACATGAGTAAATAACAGTATTTCCATTGACTATAGTGTGTATTGAAACAGGTTTTTGAAATTTTATACAATTAAAAACTAGTAATAAAACTTACATATGAGAAACATTTATTTGCCAGATGCATTCCTCGTATGGTGTGTCTGTTGACAACAGTGACATTTTGCCATACAGAATGCAAGCAGAAGAACTATGTTAAGCAGGAATATCTCACTATGAAGAGGTAAAATCCACCTTTTCCTCGATTTGTAAAGCAGACTTACCACTCCAGTTTTTTAAAAAGTCATCTTTTCATGGAGGACATTCTTGTCTATTCCCTAAATGGAGAACTTTGAAGACCCAGTCCACTTAAATAATAACCACCATGCTGTATACAGATTTACGTATGTGTATACACAATCGTATATACACCAAATGTAAAATTCCCCCTCCTAAAATCAGTTGTAATTCCTGGCCTGGGAAGGCTGGCTAAGGGCAAAGGGAGAGGGAGAGAGATTTTGTTACCACAGGCATAAAAAAATTCTGGCATCAGCGCTTGCAACCGCAAAACAGAACAGAGGAATGATGGTTTACATTTTTTAAATTTTCAGGAGGACATTTTTAGCACCCTTTGGGCTTATCACTTAAAAATATATGCCATCTATTCCTTAAATAAAATTCCTACTTTTAATAACTTCTGCTTCGACCTTGCAAAACAGACAATGCCATAATCAATTATTGCCGAAGCCTTCCTTTAATCTCCTCTAAAATATTGCCTACTCCAGTGAAGAAAATAAGATGAGGATTCTGAAAAAGTCCCAAATGAAGTAGTAAGTGACTGGCATTCATTAAAAGCAGAATGGCTTGGACATGAATTTCCATGGGCCCTCTCACTGATGTCAGTCTCTACAAGTGAGACCATTGAACGTGCCTTCACTACAGCCTGAAGCATCCCAGAAGGGTCCAGACATAGCCAGCCTGAGGAAATGGAGAGGTTTATGTGATCCTGGGATCTGTTTTCTCTCTGTAATTCCTTAATACAGAATAGGTTTCATGTAGTTAGCTCATCAACCAAAAGACGGCGAGATCCTGGAAATTATTTGAATTTGGAGTCACTTACTGCCTGCCTAGGACCAAAAATGAAACTGGTTTTCTAAGTAACTGGAGGGAATTCACCTAAGGGATGGGACATCCAGGTACAAATCCCCACTTTAGAATCCTTTTATACCAAAGAAAATAACTATGGCAAGAGGAACTGAAACCAAGGAACTCAGCAGAAAACGGATTTTTGCTAGGCACTTGAGTGGCCTGGATCCAGCCTCTGCCCGCTGTCAGTAGAGAGCCTGTGTCATGCTCACCTAGTAGAACAGTTTCATTGTTGGTGTACAGTACAAAAGCATACCCTGGCTGCACATTTTTCCTGTACTTAGACCACATTTACAGGATCAGGCCCTTGATATCCCTAATTTGAGAATCCTGCTTTGGCTTGAAATTAAACAGCTTCTGTGCCTCTGGGCATCTGGACTTTCAATATCTTTTCACACTAAACATTAGTAAATATTTGGTAGGAATACTTCTTATTAGTTATTAATCTTCATTTGTACATAGTTCTTGCAGTGCTCATTCCCATCATTAAGGAATTGATACCTCATCAGGGAGACCTGATCGTTAGTATGAAGTAGGGAAAAGAGAATAGGGTGTGTGGGCCAAGATAAGTGAAGCAGCTAAATATGGAACTTCTTGTACCCCGTGTCTTTGTTTGGCCTTTGTACGCTCTGTGATGTTTCAGTGAAATGAGAGATCATGGTATCTTGTCAAAACATCTTAATATGGGCCAGCCAAGTGTAAAAACACAGAACAGAGCAACACAGCCATGACTCACGCAGGCTGGTAGAGTCAAAAAACTGGAGTCCAGGCTGTACATTTTTTTTCTTTATTCCTGTATTTACAATCTGTAAAAAAAAAATGTAATGCATTTTGGATCACAATGCAGTACTGAATTTGGAAGAATGCATGGAAGATTTTAAAATTACATGTCCCACAGATTCTGCAATGAGAAGACTTGGCATTCCTGGGAGATCATCTGCCAAAACAATTAATGACACTTTGGATGTGGAGGTTGAGCCACTGATGGCATTTCTTCCCAGAAAATGGTATGAAAGAGACATTTAGCGTCTTTGCTGCAAACTTTCTGCTCCATTCTGCCTGGAGCAGGGAGAGAATTGGTAAGGGTGCGTCCCATATATTTAAAGTGTACAGTAAGAATCTTCTAAAAACATACTGAAAACAAAAGGCAAACTTTAGGAAAATTTAATAACAAATAAAGATAAAATAAAAGAATACGACTTGCATGAACTTGGCAGAGGTAAGAGAAAATGGTTATCTGCTGGGGAGTGAAAATGTGAGAAGATAAAAGACTTTGAAAATACATCTTTGGTTTGTTTGGCTGCCTGGTATCATAGCTTTTTGTCACATTCGTTTTTTTAGTACTACTAAATTTTGTGAAGGGATCTGTTGCATTACAAGACTTTGATCATGAACTGACCTGATAGAACAGTACAAGCCTGCTCTCTTTCACATTACCATGAATTGAATACATAGCAATGATTTCTTTTTCTTTTGAAAAATCACTATTATTCCACATTTCAGCAGTCCCTTTCCTTTCCTGTATTGCAAGCCACTTTTAGTTATTCTGATGAGTCACAGGGTTGTGCTGCCAGGAGGTTCTGTTGCATAGCCAATCTATTATTCCGCAACATTTCACTTGATTTTCTTGTTGCTAGAACTTTGCCTACAATAACTTTGGCCCATTTAGTCTTGGATTTGTCCAATCCAGGTTTCAAGCACATAACAGACAGAGGAGATCAACAGCTTCCTGAATGTTCAATAGGCACCTTCAAAAGTTAAACTGAGCTTGATTCACCTCATTGCTGCCTATTCTAGCTTCACTCAATACTGAGAAAGCCTGAAGTGACTGTTAATATAGGCACCTCAGTTAGGTGGGATTAATACAGGTCCAGAGGTCCTTAAACCAGTACTAAACACCTTTTGTTAAAGATGCACTGTCTTCTACCAGATACTATGGCTCTGATACAAAATCTAATGGTGGAATGTTATATATTGGGCAGATTTGGTGTTCATAATGGCATCTGCGACCTTTAAATCTACACACCCAGAAGTCATGGCATAAGGTGCAGGACTGATGGAAAGTGTCTACAGTTAGCCTGGCTACAAAAATTTATACTGGGAGAAAAGTATATGAAATGTTTATCATGCAGCCCTGCAACCACCAAATCATGTTCAGATATATACTAGCGGGTTGCAAAGTAAATCAAAGTCTGAACAACCAAATTCGATTTGCAATGTTCTGTAGACGGCATAATTTGGAACAAAACATGCCAATATCTTTGGTTTTTTTGAGATAGATTTGGGCTGCAAAGATTTGCTTTCCTTCCCTGTGTAACTGGATTTGGCTTTGCTATGGAGGATCATTTCCTGATGAACTGACAGCTGATGTCCAGCTTATAGCAGTAGTCTTTATTACTGTGTAAATGAGCTCACGATATTACAGTTGCTGAGAACTCTTGGTTTCTTCATCAAAGTGGGTTTTTTACGTACAAAATCAATGGGAACATTTTCTGAACCTTCAATATTTCTCTTGTCATTTCCTTTGTACTTGTTTGTTCTTACTCAGTCCCTTCATCTTCTGGCATTGTTCTTGACTAATTGTAATGGACTGATCCTCACGTGTTGTCAATGGATTGGTTGCTGGCATATCTGCCAGTATCACCATCTACTTCAGTCTCTTATAAATTTTGGTGGTTTTATTCTGTGGAAATTTAATAAACAGACTGGTAATTCAGAAAAAAGATATGTCGGCAAGATGTGTGGGATAGGACAAGGCCTACTCTATATCCCATATTCTTCAAATGCAATTGTTTCTTTTCAAAGCAGCACAGCTGTTCAGAAATCAAGGACTATCTGTATGCCATATGCTAAAGCCAGATGTCAATATTGCTATGTGTGAATTTGCAATGCACTATTCAGAACAGTGAAACCATATTTCAGGGGAGGACATTGTCCAGGGAACTGAAGCGGGAGAGTTTCCAGCACAGCTCCCTGCCAAAGCAATAATAAATCCTTTCTTTAGGGATGAGGTAAAAGTTTTGCATTATGTGGAAAACTAGCTCTTCTTTCTTAACCAATAAAGCTGCAAAAACACAACTAATGCTTTAAAAAAGCGCTCAGCTCTCTCCGCCGCCTGGGGAAGGCACGGAGTCTGAGCAGCTCAGATGAGAACATCCACTTTATGTCAAATGAATCCCACCCTCAGTGTATAGTCACATGTGATTATGAAAGCACAGATTTACTATCCTTCTCCCCTACAGCGCATGCTGTATCTTCCCACTCAGTCCACCCCCCTCCATGAGACATGCTTTTCATATGTGTCTCCCCCTCTGATCCCTATAATCGGTCTTTGCTCAGCCAGTACTGCTGAGGTAGGTGGAAACCTACCACCACTCCAGGGGTGGCAGCAGCACTGAAGAAGCATTGTTTACTTGGCCACTTACTTTCCAGTCTGCTAGCATGGGCTCAGTTTTCTTCTCGCTCTCTATCTGAGCGCTGTCACTACAGACCACTTTGCTGGGTGGATTCAGGAGGTCACCAACAGGTCCTCTGTCCCTTGGACCACAACATCTACATCAGGGTTGGAGGTTGGAGTAGAGCCCGTACCAGGATAACCCGAAAACTGATATTAAAAAAATGGACACTATAATGAAGATCCTTTAGAGATCTACAGTTTTGATGCCATGAAATAATTTTTTTCTGAGGTAAACCAAATATTGGTAATAAAGCACAGAAGTTCCAGGCAAAACTAATAAGAAATGAAAAGAGAAGTGATGTGGTATTCAACCTTCTGAAAGACAATTATTAGGCAAGAAGAAGGGGCAAAACTCTAGAATACATGCTGGATAAAAGGAAATACATTATTGGATTTCCTTTTTTATTGACTGAAAATCTAGTGTCCCATCACATACTGAATTCTCTACAGTTCATTGTAATATAAATCCCACCCACTCTCTGTACACAGTGCACCTATTCATCATAAATGAACAACTATCCTTACACCATTAAATTTTGTACATTTACATCTGGGACTATTGCTGGCATGGAAGCAGCAAGACCCCCCAAGATGTGCTACGAGTTTCAGTAGAAAATTGTACACTGAATCATGAGCACTCGAAGTTGCACAAACACAAGTGAATGAGCTCATATTTTGAATACTTTCATCCAGGATGGTCTTTTTAAGTAAGAGAGACTGCAGGTGTCTTTATGTGCATTTAAATCAGTGGAGTACACAGAATTGCGTATAAGAATAATTCAAAGAGATTTTTCCCTGTGTGTATGCCCATTAATGGTTAAGAAAGACAAAACTTTCACCAAAGTTGAAATGAATGTGTTTTTGGATATGTATATAGCTCCTTTTATTTTTTTCTCTATACTGTGCAAAGGACAGAAAAAATTTACATTTTTCCTTTTCTGGAAGACACCAGCTGGTAACAGAGTGCTGAAGGAGATGAATTCAGAGGAAAAGAGATAGATGCTATTTCCAAGAACCGTGTATGGTTCCGAATTTCTGTTTGAAGGTTTTTACAGAACTTTGTTCACAACACTTTACTGTATCCTGACTAAAGCAGTTCTGGGATATGTACCCATTAGGATAGCTGTGTCCTGATATGTGTTAAAACTACTTCAGACCTTTGCCATCTGACTGAAAATGTTAACTTCTCAGGTGTTATCTTTAGCTTTATTAGCCAAAGAACAAAAAAGAATACATATTTGGCAGCACCCAGAAGAGTAACATCAAAATAGCCCCCAAAGAAGAAAATCGATCTCCTCTTACCGCACAATAAGAAACATATGAATCTGTAAGACACTGTATCTAAAGGCAAAATGCTCTAAAGCACCGGAGTAGCTTTACAGCCTAGGTCCTAATTTCAAGGACACACTTGCATATTTCCTGAAAATCTTATCTACAACTTCAAGCAACTTAGTGCCTGAACAGTTCAAGTCTCCATGAATGGTAGCTCTGATCCTCATACATGTTTGGACATACTCTAAGAAAACAACCATTCCCAAGGGATTTAGAGAAGCCTGCTTGAGTTCTGAGTTGATTAATGCAAACACTGGATAAAATGAGGTGCTTGCACTGCATGAATCAGCCCTCTTTCTGACAAGAAAATGGTTGGGATCCAGCCAGCCAAAGTCAGCATTGACCTGTCCCTTCTCCAGAGCTTAGGTAGCTAACCCAGGATCTGGGGAGAGGCACTCCTAATTACATGGGTTTCAGGCTGCTGTTCCCAATCTGAGATTAGGCATTCACAAAGGCAGAGCTTGCTTTTCTCAATACAGCCTGCCCTCTGCATGACAGTTTATTGGTTTCAGCACTCGTGCAGGATATTTGGATGTCTGAGCCTTTTTAACTTGAGGGAAGTCAAATCATATTCCTCCTTTCTAGAGCTGTGCCTTAAACTTCACGCTGTAGACCAGGTTCAGCTAGCCACTCTACTTTCTTCTTGTTAAGACTTTGTTTTTTAAGCAAGATCCAGATTTAAGACAGATCATTCCCCTACTTCTGGAAGGAGAACAACAAACAATTCAGGAACTTGTTAGTTAGGTCACTCAGCTGGGAAGGAGAGACCTGTTTCAGGCCCTGATCCTAGAGTCTCTTCTTTTTTCTAAATCCCATGTCTATCTCATGAAAACTGCATAAAGAGCCCTGGGAGGGGAACCAGGCATCTCCCTGCTCCCTGCAGAGTGCCCTAACTGCAAGGCTTCAGAGCTCCACGCAAGTTATTGCTCAGCATGCAGGACAGTGAATCGTCTTCTCAAGATGCCTAGTTTTCTTACTTGTCAGACTAGGCTGCCTGAACACCTGATTAAGGTACTTTTTGACTTATTTCCTGACCACTGGGCAGAAGCTTTGTAGGCACTGCAAAGATCATGTTCAAAACAGACGTTATTAAACTAGTTCTAAATCACTTTTGAAAGGTCTTGCAGAAGAATTTGTAGGTCCACTAAATGCACATGAAAACAATCACCCTGGGCAGTTTCTATTTTTGCATATTCATTTTGCCTCGGTCATTCTTGCATACGTTTCATTACTGGGAAACTGTACACTAGTTCAGTCATTTCCTAACTGGGTATGGTCTCTCCAATTGCAGACACTTATGTTGCCCAGGCAGCTAGGAGAAGACGTGATCATGAAGGTGTGCAGATGTGGCAAGGCAGAAGACCAGCTGAAAGTGTGCATGTCACCACACTTTGCAGGAGGTGACAATTCCTGACCACAAAGGTTGCATTCAGATTTTTCTCCTAAGGAGAAAACAACAGAAATCAAACCACTCATAGGGACACAATGCTGAAGAGGACAAAGAGCAAGCCTAAAAGAGTATAGCAGAGTGCAGTATAGCACTGAAAAGAATACAGTATTCATTCTTTGCTCTTGCCCCCCAGTGATTTTGCTGCCCTGCCCTCTGTACTTTATATTCTTTAGCCATTAAAGGAATTAAAAATTCAATAATGCACATTAAAAACTGCATCCTTGACCCGGAGGAATGGAAACAACTGTTAAGACTCTCTAAATTTTCTCAGAGAAAGCACACAAGAACATTTACAATCCTGCAATTCATCAAAAAGCAGCAAATTGTTTCCTATATATCTTTATTCTATGGATCTTCAAGGCTTGTGTTAGTTTTATGCAGAAGGTCAAATTAATTCCACGTGTACTTCAACACAGCAAGTGAAGTTTCATTGTGGCTTCATGTGGCCATATAGATTATCTAGACTATTCTTTAAAAACAACAAATTACCCTAGTTTAAAAGTATTTGTAATAAAACAAATAAGCTTTTCATCATGTTCCTTCCTGTGGCACATTAAAGCTGTGGATGTTGGTCTTTTATTACTACGTCTTAAACCTATGACAGGGTATTGGAAGTGTTTTGTGGCCTGTGGTTTGAGTGGGTGTTTGGAGTAGAAGTTCTGTGAATCCTTCAGGACTATCCTATCTTTTGCATGCCGTTGGAAAGGACTGGGCTTGGTAATCTAGGTGGTCTCTTCTGTCCTATGATCTTATCCTTATGTTTTTCAAACTTTTCACCATATACTGCACAATATACATCTTTTAGACTCTTGGACTAGGTTACTACTCTCAAACCACTGATGGAGAAAATGTAACTGTTTATTACAGAAAAAAAATGTTTGAAGGGTCAAGGACTTGGACAGTATTCATTTACAACAGTGGGATATTAATCAGAAAAAAATAGATCTCACCATAGGTTAAAGAAACATCTTTCTCAGTTCTGTGACTTAAGCTGTATTTTGTTCCTGCGGAAACAAAGGTATTTTTCCATGTAAGGCAAGTAGTTACTACTGTATCTAGCATCTATTTGAAACTCTATCAGGCCATACTATTTGTCTTTGTTAAATAGTAAGCCCTTTGGCTACAGCCTTATTTTCCCCACAGGTGTAAAAAATGCAAAATTGCAATTTATAGAACAAAAGATGACAGAATCCCATTTGTACAATACATCTAGATGCCAAAAGGTAATCTTATTACAAATAACACAATCTTCTCACAGCACTTGCTGGATTATTTTCCGGGTGGTCTAAAAAGTTGATTCAGAGAATAATGCCACAACAGCAACTTGTAGTTCCTAAGGCCAAATAGCCAGATGTGTCAATAATCAGTGCAAACTGGAAACAGATGTAGGTCCTTGTTGAATAATAAATGTAATGAAAATACTTCCTTAGCTCTCTCATGCTTTCACACACACAAGAATTTATGTCTTCCATATTTTTTTAATTGAATTTATTTGCCGCTTCATTTTTATGTCACCAGGATCTCTTTCAAAATCTCAGTCACTCCACGATGAACTAATAAAGATTAGTATACCTACAGCAATTGCTTAATATCTTGTCAAATTGGTTATACCTGATCATTTTGTCAGCAAAATTCCATATCATTAAGATGAAAACTGTTGAAGGCAGATGTGAAGGCCAAGTCGGGGTACTCTCCCATACCTGCATAGTTTCTGCACGTGTATGAAAGTCGTCACTACAGTTGATAAAACGTTCAGACCACTGGCAAAATCTCTTATATGACTAAATAGACTTAAGTATTGAGTGAAAGTCAGAAGAATTTTTCAGGAATATTTCATGCTATCAGGATTTTTAATAAGGTCACAGGTCCAAACTTGATCTGTAACTTCAGTCCTTGCTTGCAAGTGATGACAGCTCAGTTATGTGAAAATCTGCTTTAAAACAGAATACCGTATTCAAAATTTAAAATAAATACTTTGTGAGCTAAGTATTCAGATAATATTTGCTTAGATTGTGATGTTCAGCACCAATGAGAAAAAACCCACATCAACTTCTTAAAATGGCAGGAGTCATATTTTTCTTACCTAAAACAGTCTGAAGAATTTTGAATGATATTGCACCCTAGATTAAAAAAACCTTCTTTATTATATAGAAAACACAGCATTAATGTCAGAACTGCAAAGCCTTTATGCAATGCTTATGTCTTTAGAGACTAACTGGAACTATCACCTTATGAAATTAAACAGGGAATTGGGAGAAAAAAAATGTTATCTGCCTTGTTCCCCAGGTGCCAGCATGCTCACTGGTCTTCACCAAACCTTCACCAGTCATACCAGTGATGTCTGCATATGAAAAGCGCAAAGAGTAGTGAGGAAGGGCTCAGCAGTGAGTCATGGACACAAACTGAACCAGGGAGAACATTTTACATGCAAACCCCCAGAATGGTATTGGGGAGCTCATCGCTTTTCCTAAATATGGGTATGGGAGGATAACCAATGCTGCAGAAAGAAGTGTTGCAAACAGGTTATGCTATTATTTTCCAAAGCGCTTTCATCCTTCAGGCTCTGGCTACGGTCCACAAGCGGACAGATTCAGTGGCAGTGCCAGTTTCGGGAATTCCCACCCCACCCAGCTCCAGCTATTCATTCCTCTCCCTCCTCCTCCTCATTCCTCCCAGTGCTGCAGTGCCAGGTCCTCTCCGCTTTACCAGCACAATTATTAGAAAGACTGGGCTGTGAACCCCATTTTATCAGAGGTTTTCGTTAACCCAGACCATTTCAGCAATTCAGGACATGCGGTAGCTCCGAGAGCAGTTGAGTCAGCGCAAGTGATGGGGCTTCTGCTCTGGGATGAAAGCTAGGCAGGCAGGCAGGGAGAAGAAGGGCCAGACTTTTTAAGGTGGCATTGCCTCACAGCTCAGCTCAGAAACTGCAACTTCAGTAACAGCGTTTTGCCTTTCCGAGTTCATTGTTGATGAAATCCCAAGTGGGTCAAATAAACTGTGTGAAGGGTGTACTAATATTTATACATACACAAGTTTATCACCTTGCCATAGGAATGCCACTAACAGGCTATAGCCATACATCAGCTCCCATGTGTCTCCTTGGATGCTGACAACATGATAGAGAAAGAGAAGGTGGGCAGATTTAGGTAAACGAGAACAAAGCCGTGCTTGATTCTTGTGTTAAATTTATAGTCGTTAAGTAACCATATCCATGGGCAATTAGTGATGCGTCTAAGTTAAAATATACCCCTTACCCTAGTTTCAAAATCTTTGAACTCAAAATCAAGTGCAACAGAGGGCTAGATTTGATCTAAAAACATTAATTGCCGTACAGTCATAGGGAAGACAAAAATAAGAAAGGTTGGTCACATTTACCAGATGACTGCAATCCGGAAAGAAGTGACAGTAAAAAGAACACAGAGGTCAATGTCCAGAACCACCTGAACATGATTCCCCACGCATGTTGTTGCAAAAGCAAATGAAGACATTACTCAGATACACAAGTAGATTTTTTTTAAGCTGGAGTTGGCTGGTAGCATTATTGGTGTTTGTGACATTGAAAAGTCACATTTCCTATATCTAGTTTTGCTGCCCTCACTGAAAAGCATGTTGAAAACTTAGTGAGAATTCATGCCACAGTGATCTGTGGTTTAGAAAATACTCCTTACAAAATCAGACGAAAGCCATGCCCACAATCTCATAGCACTGCTCAGTCTTTGCTGCACAGACATCAGGGCTGCTCTATAGCACAGCGAGGCTCAACCACCTGACATGAGCTTCCACTAGGTCTCTGATTAAAAATCTGAAGCTTACTATGAGCTATTGTGGAAGTAGCTGATTTAGAAATTTAGGTCCCTTTCAGAAGAAATCTGGGTGTAGGGTTTCCTAGGGATTGTGGTGTGTGGCTCCCAGCTCCTCACCCACTCTCTGACTTCCCAGCCCAGGAATGACCAGAGGTTCAGTTCTCTTCCAGCAGGGAAGACACATCAAATTCACTTTCCTGCAAGCTGGGTATATGTCATATTGGGAGGATGCTTTATGAGAAACTGCTGCATCTCACTGTGTCTATTAACTTGGCCAAGAGCTCCTGCTCCTGCATCACTCTGGAGTATAGACATAGCAATGCTGAGTCTGAGTAAATCCGAAAAACACCTTAAAGACAAGCCACAGCTGTTTGTTGCCTCTCTGTGAAACAATGTGTGCAATACCTCTCTGTTTCACAAGGTTATTAATGAGGATAAACACCTCAAAAGTTGTCAGACATGAAGACAGGACCATATAGGTACCTTATGGAAGCAGGTAGGTTATAGCAGTCATGTGATTGATAGAGAAATTAAGCTAGGCAGATTCTGAAGCTCAAAGAGACCATGACAGCTAGCATGATGCTCTTCATTACGTAGAGCTGAAAGTGCACTGAAAATTGTTATAACATATTACTAAAGCAAAGACATCCTTCAGAAAGACTTCCCACCTTGCTTTAGAACTGGGGATCTGGGGAACTTGTCTGATGCTTGTATAGTCTATTACCAATAAGGGTTAATGAGCCTTGTGAAAAACATCATCTTATTTTCTGCTTAAACTGTGTTGACTTAACTTAGAGCTATTAGATCATGTAACAGCTTTGATAGATTACAGAATTATTGCAACACTGGCTGGAGCAATGCCTAAATACCTTTGAAAAATAAGTCTAAGCTATGTGCCCAAGGAGGCTTGTTGGAAAAGGAACCTTGACTTCCCAAGTCCTGGACTGGCACTGAAATAATTTGCCTTTTTTTTCTACTAGCCCTATGAATGCAGAACACTCACCCGCCTTTTGGTAAGTAAAATAAATACACAATATTCAAAGTAATATAGAATAAGAAAAAATACACTATTTCTATGCACAAACAAGAACTAAAATTGCTGCTTATCAACCTGAAAACCCTTTGAACATAGGAGTTTCTTTCACTGTTATCTTGTGATAAACAACGGAAAAGAGGAAGTCTTTTCCAAGAGAAGATGACTCACAGAGAAGAGTCTTAGGAACTCACAACATTCAGTACAGCTGGCAGTGAATAAAAATCTCTTTTTACAATTTTTTTTTAGATCTTCCTTGTTTCAATAGTCACAAAGCAGACCACACTAGCCTGTTATTTCCACAGTGTCCTTCAACACATTATTTTCAGCATTCCATGCTGATTAGGAAGCTCACATTCTTAATGGTAGCAATAAAAACCCTAGTTTCATAGGAGAAGTTAATTTGCACTGAATTCCATTTTGCCATATTTGCACTACTTCTAGTATTTGAGATAGCTTAGATGTACACTACAATGTAAATGTATCAGAAGGGTTTGATATCGGACATTTCTATCCGAGTTGGTCATCCTCATCTTCTCTTAGCATCAACTAAGAAAAGTAAGGCAATATAAGTGAAAGATCAATCTCGTACTTCTGTAGATAGGTGAAACGGGCCAAAAGAATCATATTCCTTAGAAGTTCCTGTTTGTCTCCACTGACTACAAAGTGGCAACTAGCTCAGATATTGCTGTAACCTTGGCTGCCTAAGGACAAAGGTGAAACAAAGTTTGTAGGTAGAGGTAGTATCTTGTATTTGAACAAGTATTAGTGTTGGTAAAAGTAGCAAAACTTTTGGTCTTCTCAGTCTTTCTGATTTGAAAAGGCCTTGTATGTCTGCGGCTTTGTCTTCTTTTCCAAGCTATAACAATCGATCTAATAAAATTTCAACCTCTACCTGTAAGTCTGGCCTTAGCTCAGATGGAAACAGCTATATCAGAAACATCTCCGTTTGGTCAGATTAATCCACCTTGACACTGATGAATGCATTTGTCAAGCTGAACCTTTCTTCAGTATCCAGATGAGCAATAATTACTATTTTACTTGCAAATTAGACCTCTGAATTAAATACAGCCCACCGAGAACACTCATTCTCAAAGTTCTTGTTTACACTTCTCTTACAGTCCTGTACCTTGCTCACCTAGTTTAACTACCTAATAAATATCTTACTCTCATAAAAGTTAGATATTCAGCATTGGCATAATGCTTTATGGGTAGGGAGGCATGATCCAAACAAAAAACAAAATGAAAGAAAAAGGAAAAAAAAAAAAAGGAGAACAGCGTCAGAAAGGCGGATTGACTCATTGCTTCTGATATTACTATGTCCAGAGACAAACTATTCAATCCAGAGAGACGTGGCATCACCCGATGTGTACTCTGGGCAAGCTATCAAGATACAACCCTTCCCACGTGTAGGCAATTATTCCTAAATCAGCAAGTATAATAATATCTATGGGCACAACTCTCATCTACATTTTTCACTCCTAGTACGTAATGTTCTCATATTTGTGTTTTCCCTTATTTGAACCTGGCAGTTGTTAACTTTTTTTTTTTTCTCCCCCCCCCAAATATCAGGTCTTTCACTTTCTCGAGGATTATGGAACTATTAGTGAAATTGCTTCACTCTGGAAAATTTGAAACACTGTTCAGTCGTTGCTATGGCCCTGATGAATTAGTGGACTTCTTATTGCAAGCTGTACATTATCTCCACTGTGCTTTGCTAGCCATGTTAAGGAAAATCTTGCAGGGAAGATGGTAGTTGGGATATCCGATGGGAAGAAAAATAAAGAGAATTAAGAAAGCACGGTCTTCCCTCTTTTTCATGCTTTTCAGAATGAAAAGATAGGACATTTTTTACTAAAGAGCTAAGTGAAGAAACCATTAATCCCTCTGAAATCGCCTCACGCTTCTGTCAAAACAGGATTTATTAAGAGCCAGCTGAGGTATTTCTGCAAAGCATTGCATAGTACTACACAGACACATTCACTCCAGAGACTGGCAGCAGGATCCTCAGACAAGTGACACGGAATGATCGCATCTGCACTGCTCAAGTGTAGCCTCTGTCAAAGAAAGCTCTGCACTTCTGAGCTGATGTAGCATACAGCATTCTCATGGTGCTCCCATAGCCCTTAAATGCAGCTAGCATTCTATATACGTATTTATATACATATGTAGGTACAAAAATAGAGTGAATACATATGTATGCATATTTATAAGTAGCCAATATAATCTGAGCTCTGCTTGGTAATCCACTCATCTTTTGTTCTTTTAGCAAGTTATCAAAAATAGGTGTCGTATGTCCTGAGGCATGGTATGAGGGCACTGGGAGGAGTTTGAGACTGCAAAGCCTGCAGGGATGTTGTCAGAGGACTGTCTAAGGCAGAGGGAGACAAACCTGGTGCAGTCTCATCCTTACCACACCATACCGGCGTTTTGTTTCAGAGGAACTACTTGCCTCACTGCAGAGAATGGCCTGGCAGCAAATGAAGATTTGTGCAACCTGGACTGTGAAGGAATATGGACCCAGAAATGAACTGAAGACCTAAGTTATTTGATAGTGTAAATGTATCCGGAGGGATCTGAGACATGGTCTACACAGGTTTGACAAATAAGAGTATATGACCTTACGTAGTGATACCCGTAAATGTAAAATTTCCACTTACTAGAGCGATTGTAATTAAACTAAAGTAGATCCTTGCTGCTTTGAGAAGACAGGAAAGCTCTAAGACAAAGAGGCTCCTAAATAACGCTACTTAGACAAGCTTGACTTGCTGTTTTGGGGGGACAGAAACGCTCTAAGATACAGAGACTCCTAAACAATGTTATTTAGACAGCTCGGCCTTGGGAGGGCAGTTACACCAAGCTACAGAGATAAAGAGGCACCAAGAAGGCAACAAGACCAGAGCAAAACAACATGGAAGGACATGGTCTTAAAACTGAGTTTGCGCGGAAAT
>Ga0181612_108760_pt1 | contig 18824 bp, 9 predicted proteins | sample HoacroProtozoa21_FD_119630 | JGI IMG/M metagenome (GOLD analysis project Ga0181612, IMG submission 119630) | Hoatzin crop microbial communities from Cojedes, Venezuel. Combined Assembly of Gp0051906, Gp0051904, Gp0051908 | reverse complement strand
TTTTAACTTAGTTTCTGACCAAAACTCTACCCATTCCATCTTCAGAAAATGAGCTTCTGTTGTTTGGGCTGGGAGGGTGCTTCAAATTAAGAACCTGAACTGGTTTACGATGCAATCAAGAGAGCCCCAAAACTGCCATCACCATCCAGTACAGCTGTGTGAGAGAACGCGTGGCAGGATGGATGGCTCTCCAAAGGGAGCCGAGACCCCTTGTTTGAGGAAGAGGCGCCCGACAAACCACCTGGTTCTGACTTTTGCTCAGGGAAGCAGGATGCATATGCATCACACAGGCAAACAAGTGTTTAAAAACACACGCTTACTCTGTGTTATTGCTTTCCTCCTCCAAATGGAAACAAACCTGACAACTAAACTTAGGTTCCCAAAAGCGGCCACATGACAGCAAAAGCCAGATAAAGTTAAAAAAAAAAAAAACCACCATGTGTTCATATAAGGAAATCAGAGGAAGATACTTTTGCACATGCAAAGAACACAAAGAAGTATGTTTCCAGAAGTATGTCAGCCTAGGGCGGTCATCAGGGAGGATTATTAGCAACTGAGTAAACCTGACATTCTTACAGCACAATGGGTACTTTCCAGGCAGAACTAAACTGGAGCAGGTGAAGTGGCCGATGCCTCAAAGCACTTCCAATCTTGGTTCACAGGGCTTTGTAGGCAGACGATGGGATTGTGGGCACAAGCCTAAGAGCCTATGATTCAATAAACACATCATCCAATGAGTCTCTAACGCCGACCTGTAACTCAAAAACTAACCCAAACATAGTCTTCAACAATGAAACAATTTCCTCTGAATCAGGTTTCGAATAAGCTTTGAATCAAGAAAGCAGAAATAACTACTGCTACCATTTGATCTACATAACAGCAATGTCAGATTCAGAGGAAGCTTACTTGCAAGAAGCAAGTTGCAAGTTCCATGCTAAAGTTAAAAAAAAAAAAAAGAATTACATCAATATCACTGTTAATTTTTACTTCACTGATTAGTATCTTTTACTTATTTCAGGTCTCAGGTCAACATTCCACTTGCACAGCAAGTCACACCAGTATACATGGTCTTTATCCAGGAACTAAACAACATTCCTACAGGACACGAATGTATTCATTGACAACCTCATTCCCCATGGGCACACACAGATCAAAATACAAAGTCCCACACCGTGTCAATACCGAAGTTTCCTCTTGGTTTTGGGCTTTATTAAGAAAAGCATTCCCGATCGCCACTGAGTTTCCAAAACTAAAGCTTACTGATTCTTGGAGAATAAATCAGATAATAAACACACAGAGGAATTGCTAGGAAACTACCAAACACTCCAAGACTTGTTAAATACACTGTGAAGAGAATACAACAGCTAGTCAATTAAAGAAGATCTAGCCTGCTTATTAGTTTTCAAAGCCAGTATGCAATGAATAAAAACTTTCTTAATCCCTAAAAATAGTTCTCATCTGCTAACGAGCACACAGACAGAAACAGCTACTCATGTGGCTCACGGCAAAACACGTCGCTGGGTATCCAGCACCAGTAAACTCATTCCGCTGGCAGCGCAACCGCCGGAGCGGATCAGCTGTGGGACGCAGAGCCCCCAGCTCCGCCACGGGCTTCCGCGCCGACTCCAGGCAAATCGCTTGGTGGCTTTGTTTCCCCTCCCTGCACTGCCTGCCAAATTGATTAAGGCTCTGATCCCGCTAACTAATTTTTCCTGGAAGAGCAATCCTACCGATACAACCGAACCCGGAGGTGAAGGACACACAGGTCTGCGGGCACCAGGCCCGGCCATGAGATGGCACAGCCCAAGGCACCACGTCCCACCCACGGGGAGATGGCTTCGGCCTCCCCCGGCACTGGGATGAGACACGGGGCCCTGGGCAAGGCAGCCGGCCAGCCAGAGAAGGCAAGGGTCCCTCCCTGCCCTCCAGCCCCAGGCACCGCACCTAGCTGGGCACCCAGCTGGCGATGGGCTTACAGGCATTAGCACGGGTGGTAGCCATGCGCCTCGGCAGCACCTTCGCTCGGCCCAGGGCAGCCAGAGCCGGGTGGCAGGCGGCAGGGGCCGAGGGTGGGGAGGGACAGCATGGGTCCTCATGGGCACCAACAGCGATGGGAGATGGTCTGAACCGCGGTCTCCAAGGGCTTCTTCACGGGAGGGACTGTAGGATGCACACACACACACTCACACACACACACACACACATTGTAAGGTCACAAATTTGGGCCAGCATCCCAATGTGAATGCAGCCTGCCTGCTCCCCACGATGCCACCAGGGAGGTGCACAGAAGGAGCCAAATCGTGACCTGGCTCTGTCTCTCATTAAGCAATTTAATTAATAGTACACTTCAGTATATAGGTAACCCGGCTAAAGATAACAGAACAACTCATGTGCCGAGCCATGGCTCTGCACAAGTAATTCCAGGGAATCTGAGCTCCACTCAGCAGGACTGCTCATACCAAATAAAGCCGAGCTCGGCCATTATCACAGGAAAAGGTTTCAGTCAGAGCTTAAGCATTCGCCTTACCAACACTTCGCAGGAAAACATAAAGTAGTATGCTCTGTTTACAAAGCTCATGAATAACATCCATCCAAAGCAAAACGCCTCCACATGTGATGGGAAAAAAGTTAAAGCATGAAGTTAAAAAGCCATGTTATTATTATTTTTTTAAAAACAAATCATGGTTGATCTTAACTGGAGACGTGCTGCCCCAAGTAACTCTACTCTTTTGGTATGTTAGTCCACTAAGAAACACTACATAGTGTTATTCAGATACATCTTTGTTGTTTCACGAACGTAGAAAAGCAAGCATCAGGTCAACAGATTTTTCACGAGTGATGACAAAAAAAAAATCCTTGTATTCCTTTTAAGTAGTAAAGTGGGGATTTTGCAGCCACAGTTATCTATATTAAAATGAACTTTACAGTACTTTCAACTCTTGTGTCAAATAGTTTAAAATCCTAACATCTTGAATTGCATTAAGATAACCACGGGGAAAGATATTATCTTCTACAGTGGGAACATAATACTAGATTATCTGGAAAAAGATGCTGCATGTCAGCACCTGCAAGAAGTACTTTTTTTTTGTCTTAGCATACACATGAGAGACTAAAATGTTCATCTGATGGCATGGACAAATCCCACCCAATTTATAATGAGTGTCAACTTTTATCCAAAGGTACTAAAATCACAGTAACCTGTATTTCATACCATAAATTTACATGAGTCTACAGTAGAAGTAACAGATGAAGATGAGAGCTACGCTTAGTTGATTTCAGAATTTGATGTAATTTGTGTTTCATACCATTTTGTCAAGGTTCTTAGAGATTCTGTAGTATGAATAACTAAACATTAAAATGTAATTATGTGGAAAATAAAGGATTACATTTACAAATGTCATTATAATGAATTTATAGCTAAAGTCCTGGTGCAGAAATATATTTCCCATACCAATTATAATAAAAATAGGCACCTCAAATTTAAAATTAAGAAACTAGACATGCTTATTTTTCTAGGATTAATTTAATGCAGTTGCTATTATACCTCTTAATTTCAGAGCTACAACCACTGCGTACTATTGAACAAGTTTGGATAGATGCGATTTAATCCCACGATTAGGGATAAATTAGACAAAAACCCTCAACACAGTACTATCTGAAACTTGTTCAATTATCCTCTCCCTTGCAAGCTGGGTATGCAATCGTTCAAAAACATTACATGAAATCAAACAAAATCAACCTGCTTTCTCTGAGCAAATAAAATGCTAGAGGAAAAAAAAGTTTAGTCCTGTTGGACTTCCACTGGCAGTTTGTAAGCGGGACAGAAACACACACAGAGAAGCAGATGTGGAAACTGTATAGAAAATTTGTCTCTGCAAAGATTAGTCTGTGGCGGCCAGCCAAAGAGCCACTCGACAGTTCACATGTACAGAATTTAACCATCATGGAACAACAAGTCACGTTCTGGGCTGATGAGCATTACCGCGCAACTGTAATTGCCTCCCACCTTATAGCCATCACACCATTCCTCTACCAGCGCAGATTCAAAACCCAACACCGCAAACGTGGCCTCAGTTAGGCGGCTGGGCTTGGGTTTTACAGCTCCGTCCACTACGCCAATGAGAAAGCCCAGCTCTTCCCAGGAACAGGCTGACAGCCACACACTAACTCCAGCGACACTACTTTGCACACAAAGTTTCTTCAGAGACAGAATTTTTTCAAAACAACATGCTCACCTTAGAAGTGATGAAGGGCGAGGGAGGAAGGGACTGGTGACTAACACACTGGATTGCTTACCAACCCCACCTTCGGAGACACAACAAAACCCAGCTGAATTAGCGTGTCTGCCCCTACAGAGCACACGAGGCAACACTCGGCTAGCTTCTGCCATCCCTGCGTGGCCCTCTGCGTCTCTGCCCTACTCACCCTATGAGGAGCTAGTCATTCGAGCTCCTTACAGTCAAGAAGGAACAAGCAATTCTAAGCAACAATTCTTCTGCCCTATTTCACGTTAGGCTCTGATGAATAGGAGTTATGAAAGACCTCCAAGTCTGTGAGGTGTATGACTCGGTATTCATTTTAGAAGCAGAGACCATCTCCTTTTAAACACCTTTACAACTGCTGGGAAGTTTGCTCAGCTGGGATGTCAAAGGCATATCTGTTCCTCTTCTAATTCCTATCAGTAGTCATTAACAATGGCAACAAGGTCTGACAAGAAAGAAGATCTCTCGTAAGCAGAGCTCGATATTCTCACACACTGCCAACTGAAATGCCATCAGTGTTTGTGGAACTGTTTCAGGCAGGTAATAGTGAGGGGACAAACAAAAGCATAATCAGACTTCTGGTTAGATCCACAAGCAAGAACCTGACTGCCATTCTAGGTATCAATGGCCAATACCAAAATCCAATAGCTTCTTCTAAGTCACTGAGTTACCTCCACCCACATGCCTGAACACACCATGTCAGAGTGCTCTCAAAGAGCTTAAAAGCATGCTTTTTTCTCTCTCTCACTTGGGAGAAAAAGCAATCTTTCCCAGTGATTAAACTGAAGAATTATTCATATTACAAATTTAAATATTCATGGCAACAGGGATAAGGACTCCTGTAAGTCGTGCGAAGTCATGTTCACTCTCCTTTTCCACTACAGTGGACATCTAATTATTCCACGAAAACAGCTTCACTAAGCAAGAACGAAAGCACTCTGCAAAGAATATATGGCTAAGATGCACGAGGGATTGGGGGGGGAGGTGTGAAGAGCGGAGAAGAGGACTGGGATTTTTTTTTCAGCCAGAATGGTACTGGATGCTGGTCGGTCCTTGGTGAGTGCTCTAGCCACGTAAATACCGCAGGCAGGGAAACACGAACACTTCACCCAGGCACTCTTTGAAAGACTGATCCTTGCCTCTATCACTGCCATAGACTTAGGCACCTAGTACCAAAAGAGGTTTGAGATTTACGAAGTCTTTATGGAGACTGGAGCATTCCTCCATCCTAGAGGAAGACATTTATCTTCCAGAGAGCACCATGTTTGAAAACACAAGGCTCTCCAACTTTCACAGTCAACTACCTGCCTGTTTTGCAAACTGACTTTAGGACTGCTTACCAAGGAGACTGAAACACCCTAGTACTACATATATTCATTTATGCACTTAACCTGGCATCTAAACGCACTGGGTGGTCACACAGTAAGCGTTAGGCTGGCTGCTGCAGCTTCTGGACTTTGAGGTCAGGAGATGTGCCCAAAGAGATGCTTCCCCTCACAGACGAGATATATGGGGAGAGAATGGAGAGAAAAGGGAAGCAGGGAAGGGCTAAGAGGAACAACCCGGCATGCACGGGAGGGCACTCTTTTCCCTACTGCTTTCTGTTGTTGTCACCTCCTCACTTACCATATCCTATGCGTCTGGTGGTAGGACAGAAAAATATTTTAAAGGAGGATTTGCAAATTTTGTCAATGATTTCCTAGAAATCTTGTGTTGACACCACTGTTGGTGTGAATCAGTCAGCAATAGAGGAATGAGGGAAATAAACCTAGGCAGGAAGTTGTAGACTTCACATTCCATGATGAAAAGACACCAGCCCCACCACCAAAGCCTCCAATTAGTGAAATGAGCAATACAGCACCTAACAGCTGTAGTAAAACAGGGTAAATACTCCTCTAGTCCAGCCTCCTCTCACTGACTGCTCAAAAGCAGCTGCTTAAGCAAATTTATAAAAAACATGACAAGCATACAGAGATACTTCCTGAAATTCTCACCTAGCATCTGATGATTTACCTATCAAGGACCTCCTGCAACTTGTTTCCCTTCCTGGAAACCTTCAGTACCCTGCAGCCTGGAGTTTGACACCCAAACTACAGGGTGCAAGAAGAACGGTTTCCTTCTGCGTGTTCTGAACCCGCCACATGTTAGCTTAATGCCCCCAGTAACGCTGAAGTCTTACTTCCCATGTACAGCCCATGTATCACCTCATGTTTTCCTTCCTTTACTCTCTATATTGAGAGATGCAGCAAGAGACCCTGCAATTCCCCCACAGGGGTGTTTCCTACCCACACCCTGAGAGTACAACGGAAGCGCTCAAAAGCACGGTGCCCAAGCGTTTCTACACAACCCTGCAAATTCAGATGAAAAGCTCCGTACAGCTGGCCAACGCTTTCTGCAGGATTCTCGGGAGAAGAAAAACTATGTTGTAGGTTACCTGACAAGGTTTCTAACACTCTCATGGGAAACCAGTTGTACCATATACATGGACTGAGGTAGAGGCAGGGGAAATGCAACTGCCTATGAGAAGAGAAAAACTCTCCACAGATGTCCAGTGTTTCTCAACAAAGCTCACTACTTTATTTTGGCCATTCACTTAAAGTTTGCTTTTCAGGACAAGAAAAAAAAAAAAAAAAAGAGGAGAAAAAGAGGTATTCTCTTTTTACATAATTTCCCCTAATAGGTTCTTAGGATTTGACGTGGATAGCTCCTATAATTTATTCTCATTTTAAGCAAACCTTTCCCCGGAGGTTTACACAAAGAAGATTTCCCCCACCACCACTTTTTTTTGAGGCTTGTTCTGTCCAAATTTAAAGAGTTTTCTTCCATGAGATCGTCCTTTTTTCACATTGTAGGAAGTATGAGCTGCTGTGTTTTGGCGAATATTGCTTAGAGAAAAAGTAAGAACGGTTTACTTTCTCAATTTTTTATCTTCTGAAGTATCATTTCCAAGCCACTAAACAGCTACATATTTCACTTGAGCTACTAATCTTGTTGCATATAATATTACTCCTGTTCTTTTAAAACTATGCCTTGTAGTTCAGATTGTTAATACAGTAGCACAAATTAGGTTAAGCCCTTAACCTTTTTCATTTATTAATTCCACTTAAACAATAATTCAAGCTTCTATATACAGACTTTTGGAACAAAAAAAAAAGTAAAATATTTCCATTAATCAAGCCAGAGCCTCCTTATTTTAAAGGCTTTTTATTCTGTAAACTTTGGGGGTTTTATATTGCTGTTGTTGGAAAACTCTGTTGATGGACCCTACAGTGTCAACCACTGTACACACATATAGGCACCATATATTTTTCTACTGACCAGAGAAAAGTAACTGAATAGAATTGTGATTATGACTTGAAATACTGAAATGTATTGCTCCTGTTAGTAACATAGAAAAAAACTATTAAAAAAAAAAAAAACAAACACACAAACACTCCAGAGAAGTGTTTGGAAACAACACTGCAAAAATAATTTGGAAGACTAAATTTGCAAGAAAAAGCTATTACACCAAAACCTTGTGAAAAGGCAAACTTCCTCATACTACCGGACCACTCACAAACCTTTCACAACGAGGGGTAGCTAAAACCAAAGCGGAGCGTTACCCACGCATCACACGTTAGGGACATGGCTCCCAGCTGCCGCTCAAGCCATCACCAGCAGGTTTTCTCCAAGCAGGGTGAGCTGTTGCTCATTGCATCACCCCTGAGCATGCTCCTTCCCTCTGTTTGCAACACACCGCGGTACTGACTCTGCTTGCGACACCCAGCCACCAGCGATAGCCAGGCTCACTATGCTGTCATGGACACGCTACACAACACAAGGATGAGAAACTGCCTATTTTCAGTGAGTAATTGTGTTTTTAAGCCTTAAAAATATTTCTGCAGGAATATTATTTCTGACTGTTTCAGTTACAAGTCTAGCTTATCGCTGGTCAAAAACATTTACAGATCTATTTCTCCTCATTAGAGTATTACAGTTGCTATTACGCAATCAGCTCTGGGTCTTGCTGTATTCAGCCACACTCCTTACCTCTGTGGCATCTGTTAGTAACACATAATGAAAACACATAAGTTCAGTCTTAGAAACAGATTCAGGTAGAGAGAAAACAGTAACAAACTTCAGATACTCAGAAGTGACTATGGCTACACCTGAAACGAGGTAAGAGGGCTCAGCTGACAGCCCCTAAGTCCTGAGCTGTAAGCAAGATTATTATGGGAAGCCACCAGAGATCCCACCACAGTGCTGAGGGACTCCCTCCCCGCCTGGGGCTGGGCTCCCCCCCAGATGAATACCAGGGGACAGGATGGGTGTTGGGGAGATGATGCAGACCTGGGCCTCTGGCTGTCACCTTCCAGGCCACCAGAAAGTGACCGCAGTGTCCGTCCCATGAGCCCAGGGCCTGGAAAATGTCCTGGTCCCAGAGTTCAACCACAGGATTTGGGAGACAGATTCTTTCCAGAACCAAGAGAGTCGAGTTTAAGCAAATACGTTATAATACCTTCACAGAGGACGATTAAAACATCTTACCCTTCTCTCAGGTACACAGTGGGTCTGTGATAATTTCTCCAGGTAACGTTTAGAAAAGTACTCCTAACCAGCTCGTTAATGACCACGAGTCAACCTCTCATTAAATTCCTTGGGACTGCAGGCTTGCAACCCACAGCTACGCTTGGCACACTGGTTACTGCCTGAAAGCCAGATTCACAAATTTAGTGAGGTGCCCTGTCCCTGTTGAATTCAACACCCTTATCTGTTTCAGCCCTAACACTTACCACTCCACAGCAGTCCACTAAGTGTCCTTGAAAACAGCCGTTCTTTTTCTAACACAGCTCCCCAACAGACTTCCTATTATGGTTTCCTTCAGTAAACAGACAAACCCCCTAGCAATCACAACAAAATCATGTCTCATATAATGTATTTGTAGATTTCTTATTTACACACTGGATTGCATTCTCCTTTGCATCAACTGCATTTCTGAGAAACATCAGAAAAATAAAAACAACCCACATTTTTATATTGCATTTTTAAAACAAACAGGGGCACCTGTAACTTCCTGCTCTGAATTTAATCTCGAGATGAATTAGCATTTCTTTCTGAAGCTGATACAGACTGCATTGCATGCAGAAGCTAGTATTATGTTAAAGACATAGAAGGAGAGAAGGTATTTTTGTTACACAGGCATCATAAATATCCTCCCCATATCACTCCTGGAGGCTGATGCTCTGTTGGAAAGAAGAGGCAAAAAGCTTCGGAAACTGTTTAGAAAAGTAATTTTGGTGGTTAAAATTTATCTTCTAAGAACACCAGTTTCAAAACTGGAACTTGGTTATAAAATAACCTGTGATAGCAGAAAGCATATACAGTAATTACCTCCTCTCTTACTCATATTTTACTCACATTTTTTTTTTCCTCCAGCAAGAAACACAGATTGTATTGAATGAATAAGACTGTTCCCAGCTCCACTGGATGCACCTTGAATCCTCCCCATCTAACAGTTTACTGCAGAAATAAAGTGAAGCAACCCCACATCCATTAGCTCTGCAAGACCAAACAGATGCCAAAGCTTCACTTTCTTAAAAGTCAGATAAAGAAGGTGAACGCAAAATGCCAAGTTTTCCCTACCCTAAAGAACAACAATATCTGAGACAGGCAATCAATCTCATCTTAGAAAACAGCTCTTATTTCATTGTTTTTCAGCCATGAGACCTGCAGTACAAAATGTTACCTTCCCCAAGGAAAAAGAAGATTATTTATTTGTTAAAATATGAAAAATACTACACTGCCAGAGCACAGTGTGCTTTCACAGCACTTTTCTCAAAACTTCAGAGACTTCTAAAAAAGACAGAAAAGTTAGCATAATTTACCTGCAATATTGCTAACTACAGAGCAAGAAGCACTTTCTTCTGTAGTTACAGAAGCTCTCAGTAAACATTTACACAGAGCTGTACTCTACTTTGTTTTTCCTCCTGCCTCAAGTTCTCTCACACAGGTGTCTGTTTTGCTTTGTTTTATGGCTCCCCTGATTTGCTGCCAGTAAATATGTTTATAAGCAACCAATGATGCTTAATTTTTTTAAAAAGGCTCACCAGTACCTCATTCAGCATTTTTGAAAAACAGATTTTACTTATAGAAATATATCTGACCACACTACTATGTAACTGACACCGTCATCTTTTTGAAATTCTATTATGTTGCCAGGACTGTTTCTATAAAACACATTGAAAACCACCTTTGTTACTTCAGATGGGATACTTGAGATTTTGGCTCTAGTCCCACAATGCTCAGCAGAGAATTCCCCTAGACTTCAGGGAGGCTTTCCAGTAGATGAAGACCTGCGTGTATTTTCTCCCATTGCCAGCACCCCAGCTCCTCAAAGCTGCTTAGGACATCTCAAATAGGTGTGATGAACACTTCAGGACATTGCATTTAAGAACTGTAACTTCCTGTAGGATACCGTGCAGCAGGTGAGACTTTATAAAGCTAAGATGCTGCACTGGAAGAATGTTCTGCAAAGAATGCAAAAGGAAAGACTGCAGACATCATGCACAAAGAAATACTTTGCAAAATATCAGTATTTTGCCAGAGGCGTCTGCGCCTTTAAAGCCCAAGTTTGTTTCCAAGAGCAAAGGCCCTGATATCACTGCATACTTCACATATTGTGATTGACCAGGAAATATACTGAAAAGCGCTCAGCCAACAGTGCAGCAGCTGCATAGCTAGAGAAAACACAAATCCCTTTTAATTTCACATTTACTGAACAAGTACAATACATCATCAGCTAACAAGAGTACAGCCTAGGTCAGGCAGGAATACTTAGCTACGCCAGCTGATCCACATATGACTATCGGTCTCATTTCAAGTCCTTCTGCTTAAAATAAGACTCCACACAGCAAGTTTGATTTCCCAAGCCACAGAGCCCTGGAAGTTGTGTGTTCCATTTATGCCAAGCATATAGGCTCCCTCTGTAGTCAGCAAAGACAGGCTTGTGCCAGTCTCCAAGTCTGGCTTTGACCAGCCTCTTCAATACCTGAAAGGCACCTGTATTCTTCCAGTTGACTACTTATGGAACTCAGGTCCTTAGATTCAGCAGGCTGCTGATAAGGTGCAAATGAGGTGTCTGCCAACTGGGCCAAACCTCTCTGTTCTACATAAAGAACACTGGATGAAATCACAAGAACATTGGCTGGATGAAAAAATCCACCATATACGTGGAAATCTGAAACAAGAACATGGACCCTTAGGACATACTGGAGACACTTGAGCTGGAATCTGCAACACAGAAGGTGTTAAGCAACTTCACTCCGAACACGTATGTTAAGGTCCCCTAAGATTTTGAAGTCCTGTGGTCATCCTGTGGGCTCAGACAAAAATATTTCTGCCTTATAATTATACTCTTGTGTCCATCAGACTGAAACAGGAGCCCAGCACAACTGAATTCCGCAAAAACTGTTAGGAAAAACACCGATAAATGCCCTCTTCTGGAATATCCTCCCTTGGCTTGCAAATAATCCCACCCTGCCTGTGCTAAACAATCCTGCCAAAACTCTACTGCAGCAATCACAAGATGCTGGTTTACAAGGAGGAAAAACCAACCAACCAACCTGGCGCACTAATAAAAGGCACAACAGTGTTGACAGTGTCTTCCACTTTGATGCTTCAGCCTCTCCAATTCTCCTCAAAAAAGTCTCTTCAGTAAAAAAAAAAGCCAGATTCAACCTATGTTTGAGATGAGAGACCACAGACACACTTTCTTGTACAGAAAGAAGACTTGGGCAAAATCATTTAACCATTTCTATAAATACACATATGAAATAAACCCAAAGTGAACAGGTTGTAAGTGACTGGTTCCTCCACATCACAGCTTTCCAAATTACAGTCCATGGACTACTTTATACTGTATCAGAGGTCCTTATTTTCAGTAGCTATTTTTAATTAAAGTACATTGAAAAAATTAATTGAAGTAATTAATTATTACTATTCCAGAAAGATATTATGCGGTCCCAAATGGCCCAAAAAGGGACCTAAGGCAATCCATGAAAGAGAAGAGAAATGGTTCCAAGCCTCCCTATTAATATCTCATTGCTGCTATGAAAAATCTTGGAAAGCTCTGTCAGATTAAAATTTACCACGTAACAGAAGCAGAGGACAAGTTTAAGAAAGCTGCCACCATATACACCAAGACAAACACATACACTAGGAGAAAATAACCTCTGGTAGCATCTGATCCAATAAAGAAACAGAAGTGCAGACTTAAGACAGATAGCAGTGCTGTTCATTCCAACAGCTACAGTCATAGCCCCACTATGTTATATCCTGTACTAACACAAGTACCACTTCTATCCAATGTTTTTCCTAAACTGTATCATGGAATTTGGACAGGTGTCTCCTGCTCCTGGATTAACTGACAATTACTGAATATAATTCTTTTTAGCACATTGCTTATTTTAACTAATGAGACAACTGGCTTTTATGTATGCAATACACTTTATTCCCTTCTTCCAGGTAAGAATTTGCTTTGTTTGCATCTGATGTAAATAACGAGTTCACGTATTTCAAGACATAATAAAATGTGAAATGTTTCTTTGACTACAGAAGCAAAATTAAGATCTTGCTCAGGTACACACGCACAAAAACATAGCTACACTAACGAGTAAGACAAAGCCACTTCACAGTCCAATAAAACAATGAGTTTACATGATAAAAAAATTAAAAGATTGAAACTGTATGTTAAATTTCTTCTTTGCAATAAAAGACTTGTCTAGTCTTTTGCCATCTTCAGCAGAACTTAGTAGCACTTTGTCTCCAGAGTGGATTGAAGAAGAATCGGCTGCTCAGGTAGCCCTTTACAAACGTACGAGTACAAAGAAAGTGGAAAACATCTGCTGAGGAGTGAGAGGAACAGAAAATGTTGCAGTATTTACTCTCAATACGACAACACAGCATTCACATGGCCAGTATGGCAAATTAAAGCTTGCCACGTTCGTGACCGATGAAGCAGACTCAAGACTTCGGGAACAATTTGAGACTCGCAGAAGATTCTCTCAATGACCTCTCGCAATGACTCCATCAAACAGCAGCGTGGTATCTAAACATCCTACATAGTTCATTCACAGCACAGACCAGCTCCCTCTGCGTTCAGGCACACCAGTCTGACCATGCTCACTCAAGCTGCAAGGTCTATTGTTTCCACTTCCTAGCATAGTCAAGCATGCATTTATTAAAATAAAAGTCCATCAACTTATTTCCTGAGGGATGAATTCTAATTCTACTAAAAATCAATAATGAAAAAGTCCAACTATTTCACTACAACCAAGTTCTGACTTTTTTTTTTTTTTAAATAATAGATGGACTATCTCATGTGACCGTATCTTACAACGCTTTTAGTTTACTGTCACTTGAACATTCATACTAACAGAAAAAAATTAAGAGAGGACCTGGACTAGAAATCACTTACAGTGCTGAAATACACTGGTGCATCTGTATCTGGAAATCATCCTACTGGCTAACATTCAACAACTGAGTACTACCAATTTATTTATTTAGAACCCACGCAATCTACTATTTATTTAAAAATACACCAGTTACGGTTAAAGTTAAAAGCTTATCTTGACAGGATTTTCATTTGACGTTTAAAGATTAAAATAGAACAGTGTAATAAGTCACCTTTCTGCAGATATCCAAAAGAAAGCAGTATTATCCTAGCACTCACTGGTGCACGTTAGAATCCCTCGCTAGTACTTGTGAGAATGATTGCTGGACTATGGGGATTACAAAGTCCTAAGTACTAACCATTTTAATTTTATGGCCATTTCTCTCAAGTATTCAGATCATATGTATAATGTTTATTCCTAATGCTCCTCCACACAGTCACTTCTCTATAACTGTTATTGAAGTCATGAGCACTAGTTCTTTAACTACACCACTGAGGGAATTATGTACCCTTGCATGAAGTTACTCAAGTTTGATTCCAAATCCAAAAATAAACGTTCAAAGTTTTACTCTAGATCAAAACTAATTAGTTGTAAATAATTTTATTATAAAGTGACTTTTCATAGTTCACAGCTTTAATATTAATCACCATCACAAATCCTTATCAATAATTTCTGCACAAGTTTGTTACAACAAAAGCGTAACTTTTCTTTTTGTTATGTTAAATAGACATTATTATTATACTTACATTTAATTAACTTTGACAGAAATAATCGCTCAGGACTGAAACCTGTTGTAAAAGATGCAAGTCCACCCTCCTATAAAGTTATCTAAATGTTTATGTTGCAAAGATGAATGACGTGACAACACAATCTGTCTTACAGAAGAAATTTAACTTTACCTTCCAGATCCAAATCTCATCATTCCCTTGCAAGAAGTCTTTTCTGGGTATCAGTGAAAATTTTGGTTAGACACATCAACTGACATTTGGTCTGCCTTTAAAAGTAAACTAAAAACACTCACTGGAATTTTTGAAAAAAAAACAAACCAACAAACAGTATCAAAGAAACTGGTAAGAAGACTACAGAAGAAATTCACACCGTAACTTCCCAGTAATACAAGCACTGGAGAAACCACAGCAGTTGAAGCTGTCAACCTGGTGATGTAAAGGTGTTTTAACCAGAAAACTGATCAGGTTTGCATCCATTGCTCAATTCTATTCTTATTTCTTTTAAACAATGCTAAAATGTAGCATTACCAGTTGTTGCAAATTAACTTTCTATAGCCTCAGTTATCTCCACCAATGAAGGTATACTAAGCCAGCATCATTATTGTTTTCTTGTTCTTGAGGAACTGTTCAACCCTACTGTCTCCTACATGAGAGTTAAGCCTAACTCTCCCCCGTAAGACTGTCAGATGTCTTGTTCAATTAATCTTGTGACTTCTGGTGAGCAAAAGCCTAGATCCAACAAAAAAAATAATCTTCTAAATTCTCATTCCATACATTAGTTCGACAACGCTACCCACTTTAATGAGGGGTTAACTGGACATTAGGACTGTCTTAAACACTGTTTTTAAATAATATACTGCCTGGGAAGACACAACGCAAGAGGGAAATCTAAAACTGTTTAGATCTTCTTTCATCAACGTGATTTCCCCACTGTTACTGGAATGATTTATTGATTTCTCTCTGACTGAAGAGAAGTCAAGTCCTCTGCCTCAAGTTGCACTTAACTGTGTTGCTCTTAGTCTCCTGTAAAGTACCTGTGAAACAGATCTGGAAATTCAGAGCCAATGAAACCATGAGTTTCATACCTTACACTCCTCATCACAGCACGTACCAAACAAATTTTAATAAAGCATCACTTAGAAAAGGATGGCAAATTCTCCACTGTGCTCTACTGTTCTTAAGAAACTTCTCCTGTTTCTGATGTTAGCAAGTTTGCTATTTTGGCACCACACTAAAGCACCCAGTGCCTCCATTTCTGACCCCTTCAAACAAAAAAAAGCTGCTCAACAATGTCTAATCCATGCGTCATGTAATCCTGCTTAATACTCTACAAACTCTGGGTAATATTTGGGTAGTTTTTAAATTTAGCAAAGAACATCCTGGCCTACTTCAAAGATACCCTCGCCTTGGGTAGCGTCTGCTAGAAACATCGCCCACACTCATTTCAGAGAAGAAAAGCAAACACACATAAATGCATAAGAAACAGAAGATAAAATAAGACATCCTGGTCTAAGGACATAATAAAAGCATATAATATTACAAATGACTGAAACGGGAATGCATTACGCAAGCACCAAACACACTACTCACAAACAACTCAAGAGACTTTCCGACACCGCTTCGGCCCCATTTACCAGCACGAGACAGAGCCCTGCGCCAGCACGCCCGACCCCCGGCTCGCCACGAGGGCAGGCCCCGCTGCAGGGGACCGGGGCGCGGCCAGCTACACCACGCAACCCTGCCTGCCCTCCACAGAGCCACTGACACGGGGTCAGCTATCGCTCCGCCGGAGAAACAGAAAATCTCTTCTCTCCGAGACATCGTTCGCTTTCTGCAGCATCGTTATATTAGAAGTGGCTCGCACTGCAAACACTACCAAAGAGGTCTAAATTAAATTCCATTGTAATTCTCCAGTATACTGTCCCAAATGTCCCTCCTGAGATCTCTCAGACCCTCACTGAAGGACAAATATGTTCGTATTTTGTTTAGGCTGTCAGGCAGACAGTCTCCAATCATTAGCCTCTCGTCAACAGTGATGCTGGGGTAGATTACAAGCGCGCAGTGCTTGTAATGGCAGGTGCATGGCCCTGGGGCTGCCATCTGCCAGGAAGGAAGCGTTCTCCTCTAGGATGCTGAGGACATTGACAAATAATGTAAACAAAACACTGAATCTTTCCTAATCTATGGGCTCAAGCTATTGCATTACTCTTCTGCAATGTAGATGTTCCCAACAGAGGTGGGGGCTTAGGTCTGGGGCTTGGGTTGGGGTTTTTTTCCTCTTAACTATTTCTGTGATTGATCTACTGAGAAAAAAAACCCACACTAAAATAACTTAAATTTAACTGACACAGGCAAATCTGGATTTGAAAACAAGAAAAAAAAAAACGACCCTAGTATCAAAGATTTTCATTTTGGAAAGTATTTCCCCACTGTTAACTTGTAATGTACCTACTGCCCTTCCCTGTGCGCAAGAACTGGATTTTTTAAATTACTATTTTTGATACACCTATACACAATTTTGGGCCATCATCACCGACAAAAAATTGAGGACACCCATTTTGAAAAAAATATTTCTTGGAAGTAAAAAAACCCAGATTACAGCATAACTCCGAGTACTGTCTTTGGTCTTTTAAATCAATTTCCAAAGGAATTTCTCATGATTGGATTGAACGTCTTTCCTAAACAGTGCTAGTTTAGTGGTCCATGTTTCACTGCAGCTGCCAAGCAAAAACTCCACGCAAGTGTGCACGCACTTACCAGAACGGCCGCTGTGATCACACCTATTCTGCAGGAAAGTTACTCATTACTGTCAAACAGGCAATGCAGCGGAGATTACGTGCTGCTGCTGTCTCTGAGTGAGTCTCAAATGTTACTGTATGTGTTAGCACTTGAACACTTCATGAAGTGTATTTTTCACATGGGCCTCTGTAAAGAAGTAAGCAATCTTCACATTGATTTATCTGTGTTTTGGACCCGGCTTGTAACGCCTAAGCCTTGAAACCTTGCTTTAGATACAAACCCTTACAACCCTACAACTAAAGGATCCATCCTACCTAAATCAGTGTGGAAACTGCAAATACAATCTCAAGCGTTAATCCTGGTTTCCTCCACAGCTGACTGAGGTGCAGGGGAAGATCTGTGCTACTTTATGACTTGCATTTAGAAGATGCGGGAGCAGTCACCCTTTGCTGGTTCTGATTACAGCTGCTGGTTCCTGAGAGCACCTGGGGGACTAACCAAAGATGCACACAAGCTGGACAGCTAAAAGCAGTTGAGACAAACACCAGTGTAAAAAAAAAAAACAACAAACAAACAACAAAACCAAAACAAAAACACGAAAGCAAATCAACACCACACAAAACCAAGAAAAGTTTTCCTTTGAAAAGGCTGCAGGAGAACTAGCCTTTTCAACAACCCGCAGCAAGGCGACTGCTCTGCTGAACTTGGCTTTTCAGGGCTGCCACTCTTGACCCCCAACATCCATATACACAAAACCTTTAAAAGTACCTACATGCCAGACAACAGACACACAAACAAAACATAACGGAACTTTGGGGTCACTACACCATCTTCTAAAAACTCGACAGATGCTACTGATTTCCTCCTCTGCACAGATCACATCTAAGCAAACACTGTAACAAAGGACAACAAAAGACAGAGTTGTGAAACCCTCCTAATTACACGCCCTAGTGTATCAAATCAGTTGCTATACTAACTTTAAATTGCTATTACACACACTGCACCAACATAAGGTTAGAACTTCCACAAACTCTGCTGAGGTGTATCGTGACTAATACACAACACACCTAGACACAAAGAGAAAACATGTGGACGACCAGTACAAAGCATCCTATCCATCAACAAACTGGGGAAAAAAGCACCCCCAAATATAGCCACTTGTTTATGTGTCTATTACTCTAAAAAGAAACATAGTAATGGTGCGTTAAGAGAAAATCTGATACAAGCAGAAAATACCTGGATGTACCTATGTTGCCACTAAACTGCTGAATAGGGGGGAAAACTAGATTATGTAAACTAACTAATTTTTCTGTGGATGCTTGCAGTGTTCAACTTTTAAACCACTTCAGCACTCCAGTGTAATTATTGCTATTTAAAAGTAATAGTAAATCAAGTGTAAAAAACCTCATGTTATTCCCTCCTTATTAAAAAAAAAAAACAAAAAACAAAAAAGGCACCATATAAAACACGTCCTAATGCTCTTTCTGTTCAAACATTCCTTTATCCATTTTACTTACAAGCGAACGTTAGTCTCTGTAGCTATCTTGAAAGAAATCAAGTAATCAGAAGCAATCATCAACCTAAGCATTTCCTCTGCCTTGAGCAATGACTGTACTGGTTCATTTCAGAACAAACCCACCATTCAACTTGGTCTATAAGAATTT
>Ga0181612_157838_pt1 | contig 18828 bp, 11 predicted proteins | sample HoacroProtozoa21_FD_119630 | JGI IMG/M metagenome (GOLD analysis project Ga0181612, IMG submission 119630) | Hoatzin crop microbial communities from Cojedes, Venezuel. Combined Assembly of Gp0051906, Gp0051904, Gp0051908 | reverse complement strand
GATCTTGCAAGGGAGTAGTAGAGCAGAGGAGGAGCTGTGACTCAGACATGGGGATGTGTGTGAGTCACGGTGACTCTTGGTTTGGTAATAGCTTGCTTAAAGCAGCACTTAAGATCTCACAGTCCATCCCCACAGAAAGGTGGATATTTGCAGTGGATACAACTTTAAAAGCAATACAGCAGATGGCTCAGAAAAAGGATGAGCCATGGCATTTTGCTGTTTTACAGGTGAATTAGAAATTAAATGGATATGCTTTGATTCCTTTCCCATCACATAGGCTGATGTCAGTATTTAAATGAACTCTAACCCTAGGTATTTTGGAGCTCCAAGTATTTGGGAAAAGCACACCAACATAGTCTAGGTGAGGAGGGAACTTTGAGGAGTAATGATAGTTTGGGGGCTTGAGATTTTTGTTATTTTCATTGTTTTTATAAAGTATTTGTCAGTCATGTTTGCAGAGTGGGAATTCTAATGAGTAATTGGCATTGCTGTTGTTTATTGCTTTGATGTGAAATCTATTTTGTTTGTTTGTTTGTAATTCAGCCCAGCAGTGGATTACTGTTTTATCCATGTCCGGTTTAAAATATTTGCTTTAAGCTTTCCACATGCAAATTAATCTTGATGTGTTTGTAAAAGGAGAAACTGTGCAGGTTTCTATTTATATGATATTAAAGATAAGGGACAAGAAGCAATGAAAATGGAACCAAATATTTACAGTTGGGAAAAAGAGGAACAGGAGCATCTAAAATGATATTCTACATGAACCAAACTAGAGAAAAAAGGGCTGTAAGAACATAAAAGTATTTGTCTTTGCCTGCCTCTAGGAGATATTTTTAGATGTAGCAGAGTTTAAAATGAAATTCAGTTTGAATAAATCCTAGGCATGGGCTACATGAGAATGCAGATAGGAATCTCTGCAGTCTTTACTCTATGTTGGAGATGTTTGTATATGAAACAGATGTTGTCCGGTCTGTGATTTCCCCGAGGAGCTGGGAGAGGTGTGGGTGGGAGCGTGGCAGGGCAGGTGCTGCCTGCGGAGATGTCCCACGAGCCGCTGCTGCAGCACTGCCCTTGCCGTGGGGCTGGGGGCTGCAGCGGGGCGAAGGGGACGTGGCTGCGCCTGGGAGACCCCGGCCCACGCATCCAGCGGGAAGCATTCTGCAGAGCTATCTGGACCCTGCCTCGCTGGTAATCTGTTTAGGGATTGCTAGTTACTTCTGTAGCATCCAAGTTTGTGTTGGCCCCAAAGAAATCCAGAGCTGCAGCTTGGACCATCTGGTGTGCTTATTCCTGAGCTTCCAGACAAAAATGAGCTGTTGGTCTTCAAGGACGTCCTAGCTGGCTACAAAACACTTAGATAAGCCTGGCCAACTCCCCAGCTTTTATTTCAGCGAAATTTCCCATTTCAGTTTTATGTGTGCGTCTGAAATGGGGTTGAAAGCCACAGACTTGAATGACATTTCGTGGAGGAAATTGCACAGCTTTTAATTTGAGGAGCATTGCACGGATGCTTTCCAGAGGAAAGTGGTGCCCTTGGCTGGCAGGAGCTCAGCAGCCCGGGCTGTGCCTCTGCGGCTTCTGCCAGTCCTGCTCCCAGCTTCGACAGCAAAGTGCAGAAAAGAGACGAGGGCATCTCCTCGGCTGTGTTTCCCACTCCTCGATTAGGGACATCTCAATTGTTACAATTCCTTGGTGAAATCATTGTCATAGTCAATGAAATCATTGTCAAATCGGTCTGTCCCCAAGTGATCCAATGATGTTTCAACAGCAGAAGACAGCTGAGGGAGTTTAGAGGAGAGCATTTACTATCAAAGGGATTCTGATCTTTTCAAAAGTTTTAGTGCTTTAAAAGCCATTAGAAAACAAATTATCATCCAGATACTCTATCATATGATTGCTTGTTTTGATGGTTGAAAAGAATGACTTTGGAAGCAACATTTGTACATTTGGAAAATGAACAGAAGATATTGAGTGCTTTGTTCCTGGGTGATCCTATTATAGTCTGTATTCTCTTATTTTTAGTAGAAATACCAGTTCTATCTGAGGTGAGGTTTCACAGTTACTATAGTGCAAGTGACACCAAGAGAGGAAAATGTCTCTGTTTTCTTCTACACCTTTTAATTTAGAGAAGTCTAAAAATATGTTTTCTCAAAAAGGCTGATGTTTGGGTTGTTTCAGTCTTACATTTTCTCTTTTTGTTTGTCATTTGTATATTTTAATAGCATAAGTATTATGCTTGTTTCTTCATGCTCTGTTCATGCCGTAGTCGGCATAATTAAAATTAGCTATGTGGTTATTTTGGTATTACCTGTAGATTGGGAATCTCTTGCATGTCTAGTTACGTGTAGCTAAAAGTTCTTGCTCAGTGGCCCCAAGGTAAAATCTTGTCAGCATTAAAATCAAGCCAGGGTCCTCGTGGAGTTCAGTGGCCTTGTATTTGTTTTCCCCAGGAGACGGCTACACCAGCAACTGTTGATCCCATCAGCGTTCTGGTTTTCCCTAAATTGATTATAACTTATGGGCTGTGGAGATCCCTTGAAACAAGGAGTCCCCTGCCCTTTGGGATCTTGCACATCAGTTAAACCTGTGTTTATTAATACTGGCAGCTTCGACTGACCTCAGCCACATCAGTGAGAGCTGACACTAGAATAGTGACTATTGAGTGTCTTGGAAAACTGAGTTTCAGGTATTTTCCTGTATGTCTTGAGGATTTGTTTGTTTCTTGACCACTCTTGTCCCAGCGGGCTCCAACTCCCATCACACTGAGTTTTGTAGGAGCTGAATGAAGTCCTCGTGTCTGGAGCCAAATTAATCTCGGAGCACGTGGCTAACTCTGAAGCGCAGTTTGTAACGCCTGCTGGATTGTGCTTAACGAAATTTGTAATGTGTTTACCGGTCCTTTGCCAAAACTTAACTGTATTCAAATAAATAACAGCGTTGCCCTACACAGTAATAAGTTTGGTTAAAATCAGTGCAGTAAATACAGACTTTACCATTAATTGCTTTTCTCCTATACTCTTGAAAAGTACACTTCAAAAATAAAAGTGCTTTTCTGATTGATGGCTGTCCTTTGCTGTGCCATTTTGAGGGTGACCCTGGTCTGCTTTGACACTCAAGCAGCTTAGATTTTGCTCTGGAGTAAAATAAACTTTTATAGGCAATATTGTTTTAGAGTTTTGCCTTTTATTTGAATTAAGCTAGGCTGCCTTTCCTGAGGTGGCTGCCTGATGCATAGTGAAACCACCAAGCCATGGTAAAGAGGCAGAGCCTTGTCAGGAATACATCTACCAGTGTCAGCTGGAGCAGAGTTAACGGCACTTCAGCTAACACGATTCCTTAATTAGCGCATTCAAAATGCAGTGTTGCTAGACACTGGCTTAGTTATCTTTTCTCTGTCCCAGTTTACTGTATTGATGTGTTTTCACATCTAAGAATATCTGAGCTGTTTCCATGATACGTTACACTTCAGTTTGCACAGAGCACAAGTCCCTGTTTGACAGAGGAGTATCTGCATTATAGCCACTAGCACAGAGGGTCTCTGGCATCTTGACCGGGTATTCATGACTGAGGAGGGGGTCTGGTGCGAGAGTTTCCCATCTCATACGATGAACCACAGTCCGGGAAAAAGAAGTTATGAGGGAATTTGCATCTGTGACATCCAGCTTGACTCCAGCTTACAGGGTTCATTCCTCACTCCTTCCAGGCTGGGACAGACTTGCTGCTGTTCTGCACTCTCCGCTTTGTGCTCCCTTGTTCTCATTCTGTGTGGGTGCTTGATTGGACCAGGCAAATCAGAAAACACAGAAAATACTCAAAAGAAAAATATATTGTTGAAGGCCAAGATAAAGTTTTAAGGGCTTGGAGAATTTCCCAATGGCTTTTGCACCAATGCAGTTTGAGCTCTGGCAGAAGAGTTGGGGTAGTTTTCCTCTCCCTTTGGCAGCATGGGCATTAAGGAGGTGAGCTGATGGGTTTGCACTAGGAAGAGCGATTGCAGTCTCCAGGATGAAATGTTTTTCTTGGGTGTCATGCAACAGGTCAATAATAAACAGGCTGTGGCTCCTCAGAGGAGCCAATGGTGAAACCAGGCTCCCCTGCAGTCCTGTTCCTAGTAAGCCCTATCTGGAGACTTGAGAAATAGGAAGCAGAGAAGGTAGTGGCAAGGTCTCCTCTCAAACAACGCATGGTTCCTAGCCCCAATGTGTCAGGAAAGTGATTGTGCAGAGGTGAAGAGGCAACTTTGACAGCTGGCAAGGAAAACCTGTGGGTTTTTTTTTTAGGTATTATTTTTAATAATCTTTTTTTTTAAATATTGTGCCCCAATTACCCCAGGGAGGCAGCAAGGCTGGGAGAGCACGTGTTGCTCCAAGAGCTGCTCTGCTGTGGTCCCCCACCTGCTGAATCTCAGCGTGGGGTCTGTTGTGCTTGGCATGTGGTCTGCTGGTACCATGTGGTCTGTGAATCTCTCACTGCACTGTCGGAGATCTGCAACAACTCAAGCTGAGTTTAGTGGAATTAATTTGGATTTTCTCCAGGATAGTTGGCAGAATAATTTGGTCTAAAATAGCTTTGTTATTACCACCTATGGCATAGCTTATTGGATGCTGTGCTTAATATTAAGAGCTTAATAAGGAGCTGAGTAGGAAAGGGTTTTCCTCTCCTGAAAACTCATTGTGATTTCCACCTCTCTCCCAATATCCTTCTTTGATTAGAACTCTTCAAGGGCTTTCCTGGGAGCACTGGAGGGCAGTGGAAGAAGGATGAGGCGCTGCCAAGCAGGAAAATGCAGGTGTGAGGCTTGGACACCCTGCTCCAAATCTGTGCCTTGTCCCCCTCCAACGTTCGAGCCTATTTGTTATTGCAGGGTTGGTTGCTCAGACTTCACCATCCCACTTGGAATTACTGACTCATCCGGGATGAAATAAATATTTCCTAATGGAGATTTATAAAAACTGCCAGTCCTACTGAAAAAATTTAGCAAGTTGACATATCTAATGGAGGTAAAAAGCCTCATCAGAAACTTTCTGCCATCTGTGGTTTGTTATTCCTACATAAAATGTGTATTAGCTACTTGTTTACTTCCGCTTTTTTGGGATTTATAATGAAAAGTGATGCCAACACCTTTCCTCTTTATAAGGAGAGACTGGTTGACAGCAATAGCAGGTTGATCCCAGATTTCAGGTGGCTTTAGTGCTACTTACAACTGTAATTTATGACCAACATTTTTCTGTTGGTTAATACAGGGATGGAGATATAAAATACCAAATTAAATATTTATGTAGGTAGCATATCTTCGTGAATATTTCTTAGTGGTAAGGAAATACTGTTTAAAGAGCAATACATTGCAGTTCAGTGGGAATGACTATGTGAAAGCTGTCAATGTTTTGAACAAAATCTGTGGTTGCCATAAAGTGGTAGTATTACTTATTCGCCAAATCTGTGCTTTGGGAGGGAGCAAAATGTGTTAGTTAATGATACTTCAGTAGTGACAAAGAATTTGTCTAGAAAATTGGCACATGAATTGAAAATATCTGGTTATGGAGATTAAGCATTTTAGGGGTTCAGCGTTTCTTCAGTGTACGCATTTAATTCCAGCTAAAGGGACAGAACTTGTGCATGCAAGCTGAATAAAACCAGACAGAGACTACTAATCTTGCTATCATATATAATGCGGAGATCTGATGATGCTCAACTTTCCTCATCTGCCAATTACAATTACAAATGTCTTTGCAAGAGAGCCCATTTCCTTCCTACTGACTGACAGCTGCCCAGTGGATCTGCATGCATGAATCCATTTTGCATGCAAACACCTCAGATAAAAAAGAAAGTGTTTCTGCAAAAATTTTTAGATCTGCCGTATGGCAAGAGTTGCAAGAACTGATTTGTATCTCTGCTCTCTTTTGCCCCACTTACCATAAAAACAGCTAACAAAAAGAGAGGAATACAGCTTAATAAAGTCCTGTGAAAAAGATAAGAGCAAAATTAATCTGGAAAATTATCTGCCTACTATAAGTTTTATTGACACTTAATTTTTTCAAAGACATTGAATTACAACATACTGATTGTATAATATTAAAGTTTAAGAATATATTAAAATTTAATGAAAATGTCTTAAATAGCAAGCTGAAGAGCCAATGCTATCTAATTTCTTTTTTGTGTCTGATGTATCTACAGCTGAAATTTTTGCAAGTCTTTCCCTTGTCTCTAACAGATACCAGAGCAGGATTTTAAAGGAGCGGGTCTGTTTACTAAAGGTCAGACACATTTGTAATGAAAATTTCATTCATCAAGATGCATTTATATTGTGAAAACAGCTTACTGCTTCAGAATGGATTTTTCTCTCTCCTTTGTCCCTCCTGGAAAAAAACAAACACCCTTGAAAAGAATGACGGTAACATTTCTCATGCACTCAAAGGTCAATTCATAATATAATAGCCCTGAGGGCTTACTCAGCTGGATGAGGAAGCTGTGCTCTTGCTAAGTGCCAGTATACAGAGAGGTATGTAGGCATTAATGCCTGTTTGAAATAATTCATCAAAGATGGTTTTTATGTTCTTGATAGTGAAATGAGCCTGGTGCTGAAGAACCTGGTAGAGAAAAAAAGCTTACTGGTGGATTGTCTGCTTTGAGGGGTTGAGGAGGTCTGGCTTTGTCTCTCCTGGTATCTGTAGAATCATGTAATTATTGTAGTTTTTCCTCAGAAATGGGTTTGCTTAGTTTTTAGAAATGTGGTCATGCCCAAAAAACCTGTTACTGTGTTTTCATTTAAATAAATATTTTTTTTAAAAAATCAAAGTTCACAGACAACTGTCAGAGCCTGTCAGAGTTCAAGGAGCATCTGGACGATGCCCTTAGTCATATGGTTTAGTTTCAGGTAGTCCTGTGGGGAGCAGGGAGCTGGACTTGATGGTCCTTATGGGTCGAGATACTCTGTGATTCTAACTCCCAGAATACTTCAGCAAAAGCCTGAAATCCCTGAAACGACTTGCAGCTTGGGCATTTTATTTTATTTTTTTTTAACTGCCCTGCCTTGCTCTTCATGATCCCGTTGCATGGTCTGTCTCCAGCTGATGGAAATGCGATGGACTGTGGGAGACAGTCACAGGAAGGAATGTGGCATTTAGGGTAGAATTAATGAGTTAAGCTCAAAGTACAGCTACTAAACGCAGTAATGGTATTTCTAAGTTAATTTATTTGTGATAGCCAAAATAATTGTATAGCCACTGTAGATGAAACAGAAGGTTTTCGTGGTGTTTTGTAGGTAGCTGGGGAAAGAGGAGCCCAATTTACACTTATCTCACACTAAGCCGTTATTAAGAAAGGTGAATTATTTCCAAGCTGTGCTGCTCTCCCAACTCTCCCTGTCCTCTCTGCTGCTACCAGTAGTGCCCAGCCCTGCTTTGGCCTTTGCTAACAGAGCATCTCACTCATTATAATGGTTTCAAACTTTGTGCCTGCTACCAGTATTGCCCAGAGATGTGATGCTGTGGGCATTTAAAGCGAAGCCTGTCCCAGGAGGAGCCTGCCTCTACCTGGTGTGAGCTAGGCGAAGTCTGTACTATTTTTATAAATGCTTATTTTGTGTCTGATTTGGAACATGCTTCCATGCACAAGCAGCTGCCCCTTTTTCCTGCAGGAGCATATCCTGCACAGCAGCAGCAAGAGCCGGTAATAAACTGAACAGCAGTTGAAAGCAAACTCCCAGCTTGTGTCCTGGAGACATCCCCTCCCTACTGCCGGTGGCTTAGCTGCCAGCGCCAGCATCGCAGGGTTTCTGCACGAGCGTGTGTGCGTGTGCAAGGCGGGGATGCACAGCTTTCACAGGCAAGAAGAGCTACGTGTCTCCTTCCTCACACGTGCATGCAGCTCATGTGCACGCCGGCATGGGAGAGCCAGTTTCTTCTGTAACAAGTTAAGTGATGCTCTAGGGTATAACTGAGCCTGCTGATGCTGCGGGCTGGGGTGGGAGGGGAGCGCAGGGAAGTCGGCCACTTCAAAGCTCTCCGAGATGACGTTCCTACCAAAGGAGTTGGTGTTGGTGGTACGCTGAAGCGATTTGTTTTAATGCTGTGGATCTTGAACAGCACTCCTCCCCCTTGTAAAGAGAATATTTGTTATGCATTTTTGAGTCTCAGGCATGGCCATCTGCTAATGTAGTGGAGTAGACACAATAAAGGAGGTTTATATCTTTTTAGGTTATGTTACTTCAGGTTCTGTTTTTGATGCAGTAGGAGCCAGCACAGCTGAGCTGAAAGACTCTCAGGAACATGCCATGCATTTTATAGTGGATGCAACTCAAGAAAATTTGCTGAAGGACTAGAATTAAAGGCAGCACATAACACAGAATTTGAAATTGCTATTGCCCTGCCTTTAGCCAGGGGTAGTTTAGCAGCTCTTTTTTACGTAAGAGACTTGAGACACTTTTATTCTGACATTATGTAGTCTGTGCAGTGCAAGTTTATGTATGTGAACCACACTGAGATGTGAATGGTCGATAGCAGCACATCTTTTAACAACATAGGCATGAAAACCTTTTAATTGCAGTCCGAAGGAGGGTCTGTCCTGCTCAATTTGTCTCCTGACACATGGTAGACTCATATCCGCATTAAATCAATAAAGAAAGCACATCAATAATTTTGCGTATAGATGAAACTTCAGCTGTCCAGAGGTTCAGTTTCTTTGCCTTTACTATAGGCATCACTTGGCAAAGTTTGGAGCTCAAGGCTGTAAGGGACGCCTGGGTAATGAGCTGGGTGTGCTGCTCGTGCAAGCAACCACACTGTTTATTCTGCATTTGCCTGAGTATAAATTGCTCTCAAATCCGAGGTGTTTCTCACTTTCCAGTGACCTTGCAGTGGAACTTGCTTGAATTCAGTCCAGCATGGGACAGGGCAGTGGAAACGTGGCCCCTTCCTGAGCCCAAGGGTGCGTTGTGGTTGCTTGGGCTGGGCAAAGCAGTGCAGCCATCCCTGTGGCTCCTCCGCAGCCGGGCCTGGCAGGAGGGGGACTGAGTGCCTCTCGGTAGGTTATCTCCCATCTCTGTCTTTGCTGCCTGATGTCCTTGGGATTTTTTGTGTGTTGTGTTTTTTTTAAATTAATTTTTAATTTTAACCTTCTAACCTGCGTGCTGGAAAACTTCTAGTTACTTGCTTGAAAGTCTCCTGCAAGACCTGCATCAGCTTAAATTTTGCATTTCTCTTGTGTATCTCTACATTTCTTCACCTCCTGTAAGACATCATTATCTTTGCTTGACTCTCTCTTTCCCATTCACGGTATGCACTAAGCTGTTTCTGAAATGCTTTTTCTTTTTAAATGTGATTATCCAATCGGGAATGCGGAAGTGCTCTCTTAATCCTAGGAACTCGATGAGAGCTGGGCTAAGAACAAAGTCTAAGAGCTCAAGATGAACTTTCTAGATCGTCTGGGGAAAAGTTGTGGAGAATGGGCAAATATTCACCTGCTGAGAGCTGTAACTTCAGAGTGCAATTTTAATTCATGCTTGTCTTTGCCCCAAATGTTCACAATTCAAAATCTTTCGCTACCGTGATGCCTCTCAAATACGTCAGCCCTTTCTACAGGAGCTCTTCCAGCTTCCTTTGTTGTTAATTTGGGTGGGTAACACCCTTCAGAGACCTGTTCTTAGCCTGGCAACTTTGCACAGAACACGTTGTTCCTGAGATAAACTTCATCAGTGACAGCAGGTTGGTTTTTTTTTTTAATTTTTTATTTTTTTCCACCTTTTAACCTGCATGCCAGAAGACTTCTAGTTACTTATCTTAAAGTCTCTTGCAAGATCTGATTCAGTTTGACTTTTTGCAATTCTCTCCTGCAAAGAAGGAAAGCAACTGTAGTAGGATCATGGCATCCCACTTTGATTGGTGTAAACTGAGGAGCGGTAGGACTGGGACTCCTGGCTCATAGCACTCTGGCGCTATGAATTTCAGCAAGTTAATTATGTATGACCGGCTCTCCCTGCCATGTTTCTAATTAGCTGTGGTTTATGCCAAGCCTTTCCCTGTCTTCCTTCTCTGCTACAGTTTTGAGATTTCCCTGATAACCAAAATAGATGAGCTGGTGTATCTTGTGATGTCTGCGTTGTTGCTTCTTTTCTGTTCTTCCCCTTCCCTTTCCCTTTGCCCTGATTCTCTGATCCGCTGAGCAGCGCAGCAGGAAGCAGGGTTCTGAAACGAAGACCAGCAAAGAAAGATGAGCACAGAAAATTGCTCTCTCTTTTCTGATGCTCTTTCTGAGTTTCTGCATGCTTGGAACGGGTCCTCATTTACCTCACTTTCTTGTTTTTCCCATTGTTTTCTAGCAAGCATTTGGCTTGTGCATTTCTCTGAATTCTACACAACATCTGCGCAATAGATTCATGCGATTCTCTGTAGCATTAATTTGCTGTTTTATCCTGCGTTTTTCATGTTTATGTGGCTTTTGCTTTCAGTTGTGTGCCCATCAAAATGCTCTGCAGTATTCAGCTTCTTATTCCAGAACAGACACATGATTAGATAGCAAGTGTTTGATTAGACTTTGCCTAGCTGGCTACGTATCTTGGTATCTGTAATACATGTCTGGTCACAATTAATAAAAGGGAATATACCCATATAATTACATAGTCTTGTTTAAATATCCGTAACCATGAATGACAGTAATAACTAGTTAAATAAGAGTATTAGTGTATTACCTCTGTGGGTGGAAGGATCTTCTTAGAATTACACGGAACAATTTGGCATTGCTCACATTAATAGCATAGCAGGTGATTCTGCAATGAAAATTTTGTGTAGTAATTGGTCTGTTTGTTCTTTTTAGCTAATGCATTTTACAGCAAGTGCAATAAATACTTGCAATTTATAACACATGTTCAGAAGGAAATCTCTGGTAATAGAAACTGTTCAATTATCATATGCTTCTGATATTTTTAATATCCCCACAAAAGGTAAGTACACTTGCTGAAGTCACAGTGTAGATAAATGACCATGGTGAAACCAAAAATAACAGGAGTGTATTCAGGTAATGCAGTAGCCCCCCGCAATATTAGAATGTAATTCCTTCAGATAGCACCATCTATAGAAAGAGCAGTGGGAAAAGCAAACGTGTGATTCTGGCATTGGAAGAATGCTACTGTAATGACAAGGCATCTTGAAATAGTTACGCTTTCTTTTTGTTTTGCCTCTGCCTTTTCCTTTGAAGGCATCCGAAAGAATCCGCAGATGCAAACAGTTCTTACTTTTTGAGTAGCACCGATGTTTCGCAAAGCTCGTAAAAATGTATGAGCCTTGCTAGGAGTGTTGCTAAATGAAGGGAAAATTATTCCAGCTTTTCTTTGTCCTGCTGAGAGACGTGTGAAGGTATGAATGAGAATGGGTGTTGATGGACAAGGACCAGGACCTTGAATGAAATTTTGTCTGTATCTAAATGTAGCCTGTGTCCAAACCCGTCTGACCTTGTGATTTCAGTTTCCCCCTTACCCGAGAAAACTCCATCTGAGAATTTTACAGGTGTAAGGTGAGGAGCTTTGGAGGGCAGATAAGAACAGGGTGTGTTTAAAAGATCTGATCTGAGATTTTGTGTGGAGCAAGAAAAGTATCTGTTCCAGAGGCTCAATTACTTTATTACTAGGGGCATCTGATTGGAGTGAGTATAGTCTTGGCAGCAGGGCTGACTGGAAAAACTCTGCTTCATCGAAATGCAAGTTGTGGGGATTTCTTCATGAGTTTGTTGAAGTATTTTCCTGAGGGGATAAAGTTCTCCAAACAGAGCATGCTTGCTTTGAAATAGCATTAAAATTTGGCTTGAAGAGTTCAGCTTGCTTTCTATCCTGAAGATGTGAAATGGCTCTGAATTCTGTTAAAAGGCATCTCTGAGGAGGGAAACAGGCCCCAAATTAGTTTCTGCAGATAAGCAGAAAGGATTCATTGTGAGACTGCATGATGTAGTCGGACGGTCTATCAAGAGGAGATGGATTTGCTGAGAGGGGGGACACAGAGATCACTAGGCTGTGGGAGAGATGAGGGGGAAAAAAGAGCAAAAATAAAACTGTAGAACACAGGAAAATGTATGCTGTGGTGGAAAAATATAAGAGAAGACAGTAGTGCTGTGGTTTCTTTTGTAGTGATTCTCTTCATAGTAATGTTTTTCCCTGTGGGATGTCCACAGGGACGAAGGATAGGTGTATCATTGATTTTCACAGCCCTGGCTCTATTCTGCCATCCCTCCTCTTCAGATTTTGGTGCAAACAGCATCACTCATATGTGGCAATTACTTTTCTGTGTATCTTGTATGTGTTTCTGTAAAAATAAGTATGAAGTACATACAGGTAACTTTGTGTCCAATCAAAAAAAAAAAAAAAATCACCTTTGTGTCTTTACTATGAATTTAAATTGAAAACTGTGCTGGCAAATTTCAGCTTCAAAAGGAAAATGTTGACCAGGTTGGTTTTTGGTTTTTTTTGTAGTTGGTTGGTTGGTTGTTTTTTTTTTTCCCCAAGTCCCATTTTCCTTTTCATAAGTAGCAGCTCCAATACTCCAGAGAACTGGGCTGGGCACCTGTGTCCCTCTCCCGCTCCACCACTTTTGCACGGATCCTCCGGATCTTCTAGAATAAGCAAAGGCACTTTGTGGCACACTGAGCTTTTCCAGCCAAGGTCTCTGCCTCCTCTGCTTGAATCATTCTCTCTGGCTGTCTGCAGATCACTCTCAGCCTTGAAATCCACCTGGGTATTTTCCTCCTGCTCGGAGATGTGCATCCTCACATCCTCTGTTTGTGTCTCATTGTTTCAGATCTTCCTGGGGGAGTTCTTTGCCTTTTTCTCTACATGTTTTTTTTCATTTTGTTTTGCATTAATAATACTGGAAGGAGTCGGGGGTGGGGAAACGTAGGGGAGGAAGGAAGCTTCAATTCTTCTGGAGTTTTTCCAAATCAGTTCATCATCATTAATCTTCCAATGTTACTTCCCTCCCTTAAAGCTTCTTGGTTCATTATTGCCATGAAATAAAGAGGAACGCTTTGTTCAGTAGCAAGGGAATTTGTGTCTGTCAAGGAAGCAGCTTTTTGCTCCAAATTCCATGTCTAATTTTGCAGAAAAATATTGTCAGCAAATTGTTTGAGGTATTGCAGTGAAACACAGGGCTTATGTTACCAGCAAACATTCATGCTATTATGTAAATCTTTGCAGAGTGGTATTATCAAAAAAATAAACAAAAGGAGCAACTAGAAAATATACCTGAAATCAGGATGTGATGGGCACAAAGAAGAGCTGGCTAGTGACACCACAGAACAATTAGTTGTCTGCTTAAATGATGTTTCCATTTCATTATACACAATGAATTTAACTATATCTATTAATTATTGAAAAGTAACTTTGAACAGAAGAATAATGCTTTCCCCATATGTGTAATCTGTGCTTGCAAAGCAAAAAATCCCAGCGGTTCAAAATGGAAATATATTGGCATGCTCAGTAGCTCTCCTCGGCCAATGTGTGGAGTGCTCGGTGTTTGATTTCCTCCATCTGGCCTTCCCAGCTGAGTTTGCTTGGGACCCACTGGCAACGGTGCCGGCAGCACCTTCCTCGGTGCATGTAGCAGCACCTTCCTTGGTGCACATGGCTCTTTAGGTGTTGTTCAAAGATGCTGGTGTGGTAGTACCCGTGGTGGGATGCACAGTGAACCCTCTGCCAGCTTACTCTAGGCTTCCTTTAGCCAGGGCTGAGGCCCAGGTACTCAAAAGTATCTGGTTTCTATCTGGAGGCCAATAAATGCAAAAGATTATTTTTGGTTGCACAGAGATAAATACCACTATTCTGAAGCTCGCATTCTACCCAGCTTCTGGAAAACAATTCTGTGACCATATCTCTATTCCAAATGCTGCTACGTTTATCATAATTGGCATTATATTTAGAAACTAGGTTGTCATGTTCTAGCATTTTGAACTCTTTGTCTTCAAATCTTTTCAAACATTGCACAGATCCCTGGAAAGACCTGGATCTAGAAAAATGAGTTAAAATTCCCAAGAATCACTTCCGTACCACGGAAGCTCCAAAAAAGTAGTTTCTGAGCTGCACTTGGGTTCTTCTCCAAATATTTCTTACTGGATGGGGCCCAAAGAGCCTAGTGTCCTGAGGACTTCACAAATCCAGTAAAATACTCACTCAGCACAGCCCACATGCTACCAACTGCCTCCCCCAGACATATGGCTATGTTTTTTGCGTATCACTATATAAGGTTAGAGTAGGGCAGAAACGCTTCCCCCTCCTGCTCAACGGAATAAGTGTGATAGTTTTTCTAAATTGAAACAAAGCCAACTCACACTCAGGAGCATGACTAATGCAATGTAACCCGAGGGGCTTCTACGCCTGTGGAGCAGTCGCTTCATTGACTTCACTATGTTTTGGAGTTGCTGACTGTGACTTGCATTTCAGTCTTGGTGGTTCAGGCATGTCTAGAAGCTCCCATCAAAGGCCAGATGTCTTGGTGCAGACGATGAGACATGAGCTTGTAAGATGGAGACTGGTCATCACAACTCTTCTTCAAATTCAATATGGAGTTTTTGGTACATGTTACTGTTTCATGGGATGGAATTCTCTTCTCTTCACATATCTTCTCTAGTAGCGAAATTCTTCCAATGGCTGCAGTGCCTCTTTTGCCATGCTGGGTAGCAGAACCAGAGAGAAGGCAAGGGTAATGCTTACAGTAAAATTTTTGCATTGCCTTTCTCTTTACAAACATTCGTTTGCTTTAGTCTTACATGAAGAAGTCTCATATGATTCAGGAATGCTCTATATAAAGATTGTCACTACTGCCATTTAAATCCTTTTGCTGCTGGGAATTAAAAGGACAATTGCAATAACACCACTGTGTCATTGGCAGAAATATATTATGTCAGCATTCAACAGCTGCTGGCAGACAACATGTGGGAAGGCTGGAGTGGCAGGGCAGAAATGGGGCCTTGTTGCTTTGGGAAAGGCACCATCTCTGCTTCTTTCTGAACTCCGCTGCAGATGGGAGTTGTTGCCTTGCACTGGGACAAAAATACGTTGCCTGGCTGAATGGAGGCTTTTCATTCACGAGCGCTGCATCTCCAGGCCCTGCTGAGTTTCTCGCTTACTGCCTTGATTTGGGAACGAATAAACACTGTGTGCCATACTGCCTTTGCAAAGCTCCTCACTTCTGTGTTGTTTAATCAAACTGTGTCCATGATCTGATGTGTCCAAGCGATGTGCTTGTAAAGGGTACCTAGAACATTGGAGACTTATAAATAAATAGAAATTATAGGAAGAGATTGAGCCTACCACACTGCTGCTGCTCCCTGGAGAGCGAGTGGCACCATCCTCTGCAGGTTTCATACCTTGGCTCTGCTCCTTCAGCGGTATTTCAAATATTTGGTCTTTTACAGCTACTGAGCAGGCTTATTCTTGCAAGCTTTTGGGAACAAAATGGTTGAAGATGGACACTGTTATGATTAAGAGGATTTAGGACTGGGCTTGAAGATTTGCATTCTCATTCAGCCAGGGTCTTGCTGTGCAAGCTACAGAGGGTCACTTGATCCCTCTATGCCTTGATGCGCTTTTGTGATAAACAGATAATGGTGCTTTATCTTGTCTATATAGATCATAAATGATAAGGATGTGGACTTCTGTATATAAATGCTTGGTAATGCAGATTTCCCAGCCATGACTGGGACTTCTGGTTGCTACTGTCCTACAAATAAGTAACAGGATGGCAATTTCTCTCGCATGGCTATAATGAGAATCCAAATGTAATTTTCATAAGGAAACATTTAGGGTTTCGGTTCTGGTTTTTTACATGCTAGTCATTAAGAAAGACAATGTTTCCTAGTCAGTGCTGTCCTACTTGAATCTTGAAAACATTATATTCGTTGGGGGCTGGGTGGGAGGGGGAGGAAGAGAAGTTTAAAACTTTCATACTTAGTGGATCATGTATGAGTCTCATAAGTTTTATTCATTGGTTTTAATAGATCTGCTTAAGAAGTGTTGCTCTGAAATGCCTCAGGGTAATTAATGCTATTTCTTACATGGCCTTGACAGTTCTGCAAGAATTCTTTCTAAAAGAAATAATCAAGGAATAAGTTATTATTTTATCATATATAATGATGTATTCCAGGTATTGGGGTGTTTGAAACTAGATAACTAAGCTGAGAGGAATTTCTTAAAGCACTTGTGAATGAAAGTTCCCTGATGTTTTTCTAACTAACCTTACAAAAATAAAATACAGCCAGAATCTACTCTCCTATTCAGACTACAGAGCAAAGTAAAGATGGTTGAAAGGAAATATGTGGTTCCCTTCCCTATCACTGATAAATATGGACCAAATTAGGAAAGCATTGAAGTATATACTTAGAGGAATGCTGAAGTGTTTTCATCAGGTCTAAAGTAGTGAATTAGAGCAACTCTTACCCTTGTTCAAACCACACTGATGTCAGTGGAAAGACTCATTAACCTCTGAGGATTTTGCATTAGATCTGTGTGTAAAATTCTGGTTCCTTTGAAGTCAGTGGCGAAGCTTCCATTAACCTGTGCCTAGGACTTCATTTATTATGCAGTAGGAATGTTCCCAGCATAAAACATATGATCATGTCCTGATAGGTGTAAAGAAAATTGATGCTATTCATTTAGGAATATCCAGCACTACCTATTAGTAGGAAGTCTGGATACCGAAAAAAGCTAATCTAATTATATGAAAATCCTTGCTGCGTAACGAAATAGAAATGGTTGCCCCATGTCTTACTACAAATGAAAGATATCAGTATTTGAAAACACGTTTGAATGTATTTTAATATGTACTTGAAAATATTTTTTTCCCTCAAACTGCTGGGTAACCATTATAATCTACTTTTACCAGCCATAAAGCTTCATTTGCCTTTCAGTCTTCAGTTTTTTCTCTATTCTCAGTAATGTTTTGGAGGCAACCTGTTCATGATTTGTAAGGTGTTATAATGAAACCTGGAAGTTCTGCTCACTCCATGTTTCTGAGTCATTTTATGTGAAAACCTGTGAAAAATAAAAGGAGTCTGAGACTTTGAGGACAGACAAAATTGGTCTTCAAAAATTAAGGAACAGCAATTGCATCATCTGGAAGAACATGGTTAGGGCTAGAATTTGCAAATAGAGACTGATAGAATTGAATGCCTTTAGCCTAAAGAAGCCACAGTGAAGTGATGAAATAGCACCCTGAGTTATTTTCCTTCTGAGGCGAGAAAAGTATTAAGTACCAGTATAACAGTAGAAAAATGTATCAAGGGCTGTGAAATATTACATAGTGAATAGAAAAACTTTCTAAAATGGCTATAGAGTGGCTAAATTATGGACATGTATGCTAAATTATACTATAAGGATACGGAAGTATAAATATTCCAAATTTCTTTTAAACTGTACTCAATTAATTTTCTTAATGGAGAAAATGCTATTTCATATAATTTGTATGAAAAAAATCCAAACACAACAAAAATAGCCACCCCTCAGAGATGAGCAGTTTCCGCTGTTAGAAGTATATCTCAAGGATGAGATTTTTTGCAAGCCCGTAAAGCACTGGTAATTCTAACTACCAAAATAGAAAAATAAATGGAGCTTCATATTCAACAGGGCTTTTAACCAATGCTTCCAGAGGAAGTCAGAGGGCACCCTGCAGAGGTCTCTAAGAGTGGGGTTTGAGGAGACTTGCAACACTGCCTCCTCGCCTATGGAATGTTTCTGGAAGTAGGCGTTGCCGATGCTGGGAGCAGGTCTGCATCCTCTGGAGGGGCAGGCCCACACGGCAACTTGGCTGTGAGCACAGGTCCTCGAGTGAATGTATTTCATAAAATGCAAGCAATCACATCAAGACATGGCGTGCCTTGTCTCGTTTCTACATATTCTGTTTCAAATAGGATGACACACTTTGCAGGTAACTCGCCAACATTGCACAGAGCGTTGATGCAGTTGCTGAACTGGAAAACTCATTCGCTGAGTCTTAGGAGTCCTGTACCCTGATGACTGGGAGCTGCTGAGTGTCCTAAACTGATACTAAATTTGTGAAGAGCTGAGGGTACTCAGTAACCCCAGAGATCATGTCAGGAGGATATCGGATGAATTAATTTTGGAGGACTGACTGCATGTTCTGTGATAGCTTTCTGACTTTCACTGCCTGCTCTGCATTCCCTAATTCCCACTTAAGAAACCTACATTAAAACAGATGACATCAAGTGACATCACATATTTGAAAACATTCATGAACGTGACTTTGAAACACTCCATGTGTTTTAAAAGATGATGAACATTATCTCCCTGTACGAACCGGAGCCTTTTGTACTGAGAGATCTCCCTGTAAGTCTTCCCCATGTGTCTAATAAACTCACAAATGAAGACATAAATGCAGGTCTTCAGAGAAGCCAAATGACTGAAATAAGATAGCCAATTAATCTGACTGCACATTTACCAGTTAATGAAGTGTTCCTGAATTCTTCAGTGCTGGCAAAGAACCTATGTTGGGAAGTATTTCTTGCTCCAAGGTATCCATTTGCAAAAAAAGCCCTGAATGGCAGCATCTGCTAAAGAGCTTCTCAGTGCCTTCTCCCAGTTCAGCTGTATATTGTTCACAGTATATTTTCTTGACTGGGCTACAGTAAGCATATCTGGACTGTATTTCCCAGGATTGCTTATGAACTGTCAAGTAAAACATTAAGAAATATCAGAGGAAAGGAATCACAGAATCACAGAATGGTAGAGGTTGGAAGGGACCTGTGTGGTTCATCTAGTCCACCCCTCCTGCCGAAGCAGGGTCACCTACAGCAGGCTGCACAGGACCTTGTCCAGGTGGGTCTTGAATATCTCCAGAG
>Ga0181612_106697_pt1 | contig 18829 bp, 12 predicted proteins | sample HoacroProtozoa21_FD_119630 | JGI IMG/M metagenome (GOLD analysis project Ga0181612, IMG submission 119630) | Hoatzin crop microbial communities from Cojedes, Venezuel. Combined Assembly of Gp0051906, Gp0051904, Gp0051908 | reverse complement strand
TCTATCAGGAAGGCATGAAGACCGCTGAGATCGCGCAGGTGCTTGATGAAAAGGAAACGACGGTACGTTCACATCTTGCGCGCGGTCGGGAAAAATTAAAAGAGATCCTGAAGGAGGAGTACGACTTTGGGTAAATATAATGAAATCATGGAGTACATCACAGTGACGCCTGACATGAGGACGCGAGTGCTTGAGAACGTCAGCCGGATCACTGCTGCCGAAGAAAAAACCAGGAAAGTCATTCCGTTCACCAGGTGGCGGAGAATCGCAGCCATGGCGGCCTGCTTCGCTGTGCTTGTGATCGGCGGACTGGCTCTTCACAATATCCGTCAGCAGCCGGGAGTAACACCGGTGGATGTTGCGGAGGAGAGCATTACCGAACTTTCCTCACTTGAGGAACTGGAAGCTGTGTACGGATTTGACATTGAGGAGATGACATATCTTCCGTTTGAAGTGGCGGAGACAGTCTACAGTGATTTCTTCGGGGAAATTGCAGAAGTGGATTACTTCAGCGCGGATGATGAGTCCGTGACATTCCGGAAATCTGTCGGAGCAGAGGACAACTCCGGTATTTATGAGGAATTTGAACAGGAGACCTCGATAGAAATCGGGGAATGGGATGTAACGCTGAAGGGATCAGGGGAAGAATACAGTCTCGCAGTCTGGAATGACGGAACCTACAGTTATTCCGTCAGCACTGCCGCCGGCTATGGCGAGGAAGTCTGGCATGGCATGATTGAGGGATTGCAGTAAAAACGATTCAGCCGTTAGCAACCTTCGGATGATCCAGTTACGGAAAGACCGGCATGGAATCCCGATTTGCATTCAAAGACAGCTATTCGTACTTCGGATACCAGGTATTTCGTAGATCCGTCCATCGCAACGGCGGCTTTGGGAAATGGCTCCATGGATTTAGTCAATGACCTGGAACTTATGGGGCTGATATTTGAAAATATGTGCATCAGAGATTTAAGACATTAATTGCAATTTCAAGTTGGACACCGATGCAAAACTAAGTAGCATGTACCTTGACAGCTGAATACACATGATCGAGGAATCCATCAAAGAGCTCCTCTGGAGTTGCATACCCCAAATGTTTCCGCGGCAATCCGTTCATCTCATCTGCAAACCATAGGATCTGCTCCTCAGAGTAGTTTTCAATAGACCTTCCCTTGGGGACATACTTTCGGAACAACCTGTTATGGCGCTCGTTCTGAGCCCTTTCCCAGGAGGCGTATGGATGAGCAAAATAAACACGAACGCCTTGGCCTTCCAACTCTGACAAGCGTCCGAACTCGCTGCCGTTATCGGCGGTAATAGTTTTGAAGATCTCTGCGAAGTAATCCTTGCCGAATTCTTCCCGCAGGACTTCCATTGCTACCATTACGGAGTCGGCATTTTTGCTGGGAATCTTGACCGCAATATAGAAATCGGTCTTCTTCTCTACGATTGTGAGAACGACGGATTCCTTTCCCGCCTTGTGTCCCACGACCGTATCTATCTCCCAATGGCCGCACTCCGTACGATTTGAGGCAATCTTCGGACGGGCATCGATACTAGCCCCCAGGGTTCGTTTGTGCTTTCGATGACCATGCCGTTTCCTTCGTCTGCTGAGAGCTTCGGGGATGCTGAACGGGTCAATCGGCAAGTTCCCGGCCCATAGCTCATTGTAAAGAGTCTTTGTGCACGGAATCTGGTCTTCTGGGAAGAGCCCTTTGCGTTTTGCATATCCTACGCAGGCATCCAGCGACCATTGGCGCTCTTGAATTTGGCGAACCATCCATTCCAGAAAGGACTTGCAATCCTCCACTTTATGAGCTTTATGGCATCGACTGCGATTTGCTTCGTAGTTTGCCTGACCGCGTTTTGCGGAGTATTCGGGATGACGTCCCCGGCTTCCTTTGCGTGTGCCAGTACCTCTCTTCAACTCATTGCTTATGGTCGACGGCGAACAGCCAATGGCTGCTGCAATCCGTCGATTAGAGTAATGGAGCCTTTTGAAGATCTTGATGCTGCAGCGATCTTCAAATCTTAAGTGCTGACCTCTTTCACGATCCGGTGCAAACGTGGTAGAATTTGAATGATCCATGGTGGTGTTCCTTTCAGTAGGTTTTGTGTGGATACTTAATTCTACCAAAAGGGAGCCGCATGGATCTCTTTTTTATTCAGTTGTCCAACTTCATCTTACAATTAACCGTAAAATCTCAAAATCAGAGCAGAATAAAGATCTGAAACACCCGCGGAGCCTTGTAAAAGAAGGCTCCGCGAAAAAATACCAGTTTCGTTAGCACTCACCTCTTGACAGTGCTAACAACGGAGCGTATATTAACATACAAGAAGGTATTGAAAGGAGCCTTCCCATGAAAATAAAAATGTGGGAGGTATGTTATGAACATCCAGAAATTCACACAGAAGTCCGTCCAGGCTATCCAGCAGCTTGACAACCTGGCATATGAGTACGGACATCAGGAGATCGGGCAGGAGCATCTGGTCAAGGCGCTCCTGACCCAGGACGACAGCCTGATAAAGAAGCTGATCGAAAAAATGCAGATAGAGCCGCAGCTCTTCGAAAAGGCCGTGGACGAGGCCCTGGCCTCGAAGGTCAAGGTGAGCGGCGGCAAGCCGTACATCGACGCCGACCTCAACAAGGCCCTTGTGAAGGCGGAAGACGAAGCCAAGCGCATGGGCGACGAGTACGTGTCGGTGGAGCACATTTTCCTGGCCATGCTGAGGTATCCGTCGGCGTCCATGAAGGCGGTGTTCAAGCGCTTCGGCATGAGTGTAGAGACTTTCCTTAAGGCCCTGAGCACCGTGCGCGGGAACCAGCGCGTAACGAGCGACAACCCGGAGGCGACCTACGACACGCTGAACAAGTACGGCACGGACCTAGTCGAGAGGGCGAAGGCCCAGAAGCTCGACCCCGTTATAGGGCGCGACGAGGAAATAAGGCAGACGATCCTTATCCTGTCGAGGAAGAGCAAGAACAACCCCGTCCTCATCGGCGAGCCGGGCGTCGGCAAGACGGCCGCGGTCGAGGGGCTGGCGCAGAGGATCGTCGCGGGCGACGTCCCGGACAACCTGAAGGACAAGCACATTTTCGCGCTCGACATGGGCGCGCTGGTCGCGGGCGCGAAGTACCGCGGCGAATTCGAAGAGAGGCTGAAGGCCGTCCTCGAGGAGGTCAGGAAGTCGGAGGGCAGGATCCTGCTCTTCATCGACGAGCTGCACCTCATCGTCGGGGCGGGCAAGACCGACGGCGCGATGGACGCCGGCAACATGCTTAAGCCCATGCTCGCGCGCGGCGAGCTGCACTGCATCGGCGCGACCACCCTTGACGAGTACAGGAAGTACATCGAGAAGGACAAGGCGCTTGAGCGCAGGTTCCAGCCCGTCATGATAAATGAGCCCACGCTGGAGGATACCATTTCCATACTGAGGGGGCTCAAGGAGAGGTACGAGGTCTACCACGGGGTCAAGATCAAGGACGCCGCCCTGGTCGCGGCCGCGACGCTCTCGCAGAGGTACATCACCGACCGTTTCCTGCCCGACAAGGCGATCGACCTGGTCGACGAGGCCTGCGCGCTCATAAAGTCGGAGCTCAATTCGCTTCCGACCGAGCTCGACGAGCAGCAGCGCCGCATCATGCAGATGGAAATCGAAGAAGCCGCGCTCAAGAAAGAGGACGACGCCTTAAGCCGCGAGCGGCTGGCGGCCCTTCAGAAGGAGCTCGCGGAGCAAAAGGAGGACTTCGCCGCCAAAAAGACGCAGTGGGAAAATGAAAAGGCGGACGTCGAGGGCCTAAAGAAGTATCGCGAGAAGATCGACGAGGTCAACGCGCAGATAGAGATAGCGAAGAGGTCCTACGACCTTGAGAAGGCGGCGCAGCTGCAGTACGGCGAGCTGCCCAAGCTCAAGAGCGCGCTCGCCGAGGCGGAGCAGAAGGTCGCGGGCAAGGATCTTTCGATGGTCCACGAGGAAGTCACCGAGGACGAGATCGGAAGGATCGTGTCGCGCTGGACGGGAATCCCGGTCGCGAAGCTGACCGAGAGCGAGAGGCAGAAGGTCCTGCACCTTCCCGAAGCCCTGCACAGGCGCGTCGTCGGACAGGACGAAGCGGTACAGAAGGTTTCGGACGCGATCCTTCGCTCTAAGGCGGGCATAAAAGACCCGAAGCGGCCGATCGGCTCCTTCCTCTTCCTCGGCCCCACCGGCGTCGGCAAGACGGAGCTCGCAAAGACCCTTGCGGCGAACCTCTTCGACGACGAGAACAATATCGTCCGAATCGACATGAGCGAGTACATGGAGAAATACTCCGTCTCGCGTCTCATCGGCGCGCCTCCCGGATACGTCGGCTACGACGAGGGCGGGCAGCTCACCGAGGCCGTCCGCAGGAAGCCCTTCTCCGTCGTCCTCTTCGACGAAATCGAGAAGGCGCATCCTGACGTGTTCAACGTCCTGCTGCAGGTGCTCGACGACGGGCGCATAACCGACAGCCAGGGCCGCACGGTCGACTTTAAGAACACGATAATCATACTAACGAGCAACATCGGATCGACCTACCTGCTCGACGGCATAAACGCCGACGGCACGATCAAAGAGGAGGCCAGGGAGGCGGTCGAGGATGACTTAAGGGCGCACTTCAGGCCTGAATTCCTGAACCGTCTCGATGAGATCATTCTCTTTAAGCCGCTTACGCGCGAGAACATCGGCGGCATCGTCGAGCTGCTGCTGGCGGACCTCAACCGCCGCCTTGCCGACCGCCAGCTGACGGTCGAGCTTACCGACGAGGCGAAGGAGCTCGTCGCCGACCGCGGCTACGACCCGGTCTACGGCGCAAGGCCCCTGAAGCGCTACATCCAGCAGCACGTCGAGACCCTCGCCGCGGAGCTGATCCTTTCGGGCAGCCTGCACGAAGGCTCGGTCATAAGGATCGGCGTAAAGGACGGAGAGCTCGCGGCCGCGTGACCTTAAAAATAAACAGCAAATGCGATGCAAGACCCTGCCGGGGCAAGTGCCGCGGCAGGGTCTTTTTGCGGGAAAGGCGATCGATGGCCGCGCCGCGATAAGCGGGAAAGGAAATCTTTGATTTCCGTGGCTGGAATTAGGCTGTGACGGCGCTGCGGTTCCACGCGGCCGCCGCCGAAAAAACGCCGGCAGGAGAAAGTCTAAAAGCTTTTGTATTTCCAAATGTACAAGGTTGCAAAAACTATATTTAGTGGCTAAGATGATTTTCGCAGCATAAATAAATGATTCAGCTTAGAGGCGGCCCGGAACGCCGGCGCCCCGCGGACCATGGAGCGGGGGGCACGGGACGGCTGCCTGGCAAGGTGACGGAGGAGTCGAGATGCTTAATTTTGAGCAATGGGAAGGCTTTGAAGGACGCAAGTGGAAGATGGAGATCGACGTCCGCGATTTCATCAACAAGAACTTCACGCCTTATTATGGAGACGAGAGCTTCCTTGAAGGACCGACGGAGGCGACGGACGTCCTCTGGGGCAAGCTTCAGGAGCTCCAGAAGGAAGAGCGCGCAAAGGGCGGCGTGCTCGAGTGCGAGACCGAGGTCGTGCAGGGGCTTACCGCCTACGGCCCGGGATACATCGATCCGGAGACCAAGGACCTCGAGAAGGTCGTCGGCCTCCAGACGGACAAGCCCTTAAAGCGCGCGTTCATGCCCTACGGCGGAATCCGCATGGCCGTCCAGGCGGCGGAGACCTACGGGTACAAGGTAAATCCCGAGGTCGTCGACATTTTCACGAAATACCACAAGACGCACAACGACGCGGTCTTTGACGCGTACACTCCGGAGATGCGCCTTGCCAGGAAGAGCCACATCATAACGGGCCTTCCCGACACCTACGGCCGCGGCAGGATCGTGGGCGACTACCGCCGCGTCGCGCTCTACGGCATCGACTACCTCATCGAGCAGAAGGAAGCCGACAAGCTCAACGTCGGCAGGAACCGCATGACGGGCGAAGTCGTACGCCTGCGCGAGGAGCTCGCCGACCAGATCCGCGCCCTGAACGGCATGAAGGAGATGGCGAAGATCTACGGCTATGATATTTCAAAGCCGGCCAAGGACGCCCGCGAGGCGGTGCAGTGGCTGTACTTCGGCTACCTCTCCGCGATCAAGACGCAGAACGGCGCCGCGATGTCGGTCGGCCGCGTCTCGACCTTCCTCGACGTCTACATCGAGCGCGACCTGAAGAAGGGCATCATCACGGAGTCCGAGGCGCAGGAGCTCATCGACCACTTCGTCATGAAGTGCCGCATGGTCAAGTTCGCCCGAATCCCGTCCTACAACGAGCTCTTCTCGGGCGACCCGGTCTGGGCGACCCTCGAAGTCGCGGGCACGACCCTCGACGGCGTGAGCATGGTCACGAAGAACGACTACCGCTTCCTCCACACCCTCGAGAACATGGGCCCGTCGCCGGAGCCGAACCTCACGGTCCTCTACACCTCCAAGCTCCCCGAGAACTTCAGGAAGTACGCCGCGAAGATCTCCGTCGACACCAGCTCCATCCAGTATGAAAATGACGATGTCATGAAGCCTGTCTGGGGCGACGACTACTCGATCTGCTGCTGCGTGTCCGCCACGCAGACCGGCAAGGAAATGCAGTTCTTCGGCGCCCGCGCGAACCTCGCAAAGTGCCTTGAGTACGCCATCAACGGCGGCTATGACTTGAAGCTCGGCCAGCAGGTTTCGCCCTGCTACCAGAGGCTTGAGGGCGACTACCTCGATTACGCCCAGGTGCTCCGCAAGTTCGACGCGACCATGGACTGGCTCGCCGACCTCTACGTCAACACGCTCAACCTCATCCACTACATGCACGACAAGTACTACTATGAGGCAGCGCAGATGGCGCTCATCGACACCAACGTCCGCCGCACCTTCGCGACCGGAATCGCGGGCTTCTCGCATGTCGTCGACTCGCTCTCGGCCCTTAAGTACGGTAAGGTGCGCGTAATCCGCGACGAGAACGGCTACGCCGTCGACTACGTCAACGAGGCCGACTTCCCGCGTTACGGCAACGACGACGACCGCGCCGACGACATCGCCGTCGCGCTCCTCGGGCGTTTCCTCTCGAAGATCAAGATGCGCCACACCTACCGCCGTTCCGAGCCGACGACCTCGATCCTCACGATCACCTCGAACGTCGTTTACGGCAAGTACACCGGCAACCTTCCCGACGGACGCCGCGCCGCCACGCCGCTCGCCCCGGGCGCGAACCCGAGCTACGGCGCAGAGAAGAACGGCCTTCTCGCATCCCTCAACTCGCTCGCAAAGCTTCCGTACACTTGGGCGCTCGACGGCATCTCCAACACGCAGTCGATGAATCCGGACGCGCTCGGCCATGACGATACGGAGAGGCGCGACAACCTCGTACATGTCATGGACGGCTACTTCGACCAGGGCGCGCATCACCTCAATGTCAACGTCTTCGGACGCGAAAAGCTCATCGACGCCATGGAGCATCCTGAAAAGCCGGAGTACGCGAACTTCACGATCCGCGTCTCGGGTTACGCCGTCAAGTTCATCGACCTGACGCGCGAGCAGCAGCAGGACGTCATTTCCAGGACGTTCCACGCGTTCATGTGATGCGGGCGTAATACGGAATAGCAAGAAAAGACGGCGGAGCGGGATTGGCCGCTCCGCCGTTTTGTTGAAAGTGAACCGATGGACGCCGTGCCTGCGCGGGCGGGCGTCAGAGCTTTGAGCTGCACTGAGCAGGCTTGCCGCGGTAAACGGGACGGGACATCTTCGTTTTCAGCAGGCGAAATTAAGCAATGACAGAGGAGCGGTTTCCCGTAGGACTGTGCAGGGGCGGTTTTGCCCCCGAACAATCGGGAAGCGGACGGCGTTTTTTGCGTATCGGTCCGCACAAGGATATTTCAGGCGGCAGGGTAAGGCAGGAGGCATTATGGCAGAAAAAGAGATTAGAGGGCGCATTCGCTCCGTCGAAAGCTTTGGCTCGGTCGACGGGCCGGGCGTCAGGTATATGTTCTTCATGCAGGGCTGCAGGATGCGCTGCGCCTACTGCCACAACCCCGAGACCTGGAAGGAGGACGAGGGGACGATGCAGCTTACAGCGGCGGAAGCCTTCGACAAGGCCTACCGCTTCAGGCAGTACTGGAAAAACGGCGGAGGCATCACCGTCAGCGGCGGCGAACCTCTCCTGCAGCTGCCCTTCGTGACCGAGCTCTTTGAAATCGCCAAGGAGCACGGCGTTAATACCGCCGTCGATACGGCGGGGCAGCCCTTTGCCGAAAGTTCCGATTTCATGGACGGCTTCAAAAAACTTTGTGCCGTCACTGATCTTTTTATAGTTGACCTCAAGGCTTTCGACGGCGAAACGCATAAGAAGCTGACCGGCTGCGGCAACGAGAACATTCTCGCTATGATGCGTTTCCTCTCCGACAGCGGAAAGCACATGTGGATAAGGCGGGTGCTGGTTCCGGGCGTCACCGACTCGGAAGAGGATTTAAAGGCGACGGCGAAATTTATACGCGGCTTAAACGGCGTGGGCCGCGTCGAAATCCTTCCCTACCACACCCTCGGCGTCGTCAAGTGGGAGGAGCTCGGGATAAAATACCGCCTCGAAGGAGTGCCCGTGCCGACGCCCGAAGAAACCGAGCGGGCCAGGCAGATCCTCGGCTGCGGGGAGTATCAGGGCTTCAGGGAAAATCAGCCGGACTGAGCTATTTAAAATAGCACCTTAAGGGAGCCGCGGGATGCCCGCGGCTTCTTTTTGAATCAGGCGTTATGTGTTATGATAAAGGCCGCCGCGGGGGCATTCGCGGCGGCCTTGCACCCTGCGGCGCATCAATGCCGCGGGAGGAGGGAGGCGCCGTTCGTGGGCGTGATATGGCCATGGCCGGCGCCTAAAAAGTATAGGCGGGGCGTGGACTTAAAGAGTCCTTTCCCGCAAAAAAAGGCGGCGGTGCTTAAAGAATTAAGCCCCGTCGCTCGTTATTTATGTTAACGCAGGCCGAGAATATTGTAAAGGGATTTTTGCGGGAGCCAGGCTCTCAAGGGACGCCGCGCGGCGTTTTTTTTCCCTGCGGGACCGTGCGGCGGACCGCTGCGCAGTCGGGAAAGGGAGGCCTTGATGAGCGCGCATGGCGCAGCATGAAACGCTTTACGCGGGGAGGATTTGCCGTGAAGTCTGGGATAAAGACCGGGATCTGGAACTTTGGATACGACCTTTTGGTGCTTTTGAAATGGATTGCGGTGGGGCTCGTCATGGGCGCCGTCGTCGGCGCGGCCACGAGCGGCTTCGGATATCTTATTCAGGTGGCGACGGATTTCCGCCTTGCCAACGGCTGGATCATATGGCTGCTCCCCCTGGCGGGCCTTTTGATCGTGTTCCTCTACAAAGTGCTTGAGGGCGGCAACGACCTTGGCACGAACGCCGTCATTGAGGCCGTGCGGTCGCAGAAGAAGGTCCCAGCCGTGCAGGGGCTTCTCATCGTCGTATCGACGGTGCTGACGCACCTTTTCGGCGGCTCGACGGGCCGCGAGGGAGCCGCGCTTCAGCTCGGCGGCAGCATCGGGAGCGTCGCCTCGCGCGGGCTCCGCCTAAAGCAGGGCAGCAGCACGATACTCGTCATGGCGGGGATGTCGGCGGCCTTCTCGGCGCTTTTCGGCACTCCGCTCGCGGCCGTCGTGCTTCCGATCGAGTTCGTTAGCGTGGGCGTGATGTACTACGCCGCTCTGGTGCCCTGCGTCGTCAGCTCCTTCACGGCGCACGCCGTCGCTGTGGCGTTCGGGATCCACGAGAACCACATCACCCCCTACGCGGTCGCTGACGTTCCGGAACTCTACTCGCCGAACTTCCTGAAAGTGGTAGTCGTCGGGATCGCCTGCGCGGCCGTCGGCATTTTCTTTTGCCGCTTTCTCCATTTTTCGCACGGCTTCCTCGAGAAGGTTCTCCCCAATCCCTACATCCGCATAGCGGCCTCGGGCCTCGCGGTCGCCGTGCTCACCTTCATCCTCGGCACGCAGGACTACAACGGCCTCGGCTCGTCCATGATCCGCGCGGCGTTCGATGGGAACGCCCCCTGGTATGCATTTTTATTGAAAATATTATTCACGGCGCTGACGCTGGGCGCGGGCTTTAAGGGCGGCGAGATCGTCCCCTCGTTCTTCGTGGGAGCGACGGTCGGCTGCCTGCTCTCAGGAGTCCTGGGGCTGCCGGCGGCTCTTTGTTCCGCCTGCGGCATGTGCGGCGTGTTCTGCGCGATCACGAACAGCCCCATCTCCGCGCTGATGATTTCCTTCGAGCTCTTCGGCTTCACGGGAGTCGGCTATTACGCCGTCGTCATCGGCATCAGCTATATGCTCTCGGACTACGTCAGCGTATTCTCCGCCCAGAAAATCCTCTACTCGAAGACCGAGCCGAAGTACATAGACCGCCTCTCCGCTGACGCCTATGCCGCGGAAAATGCAGATTCTAAGCGGTGAGAGCCGCCGCGCGTTGTTTACCTCAAAGTCCTGTTGTGCTAAGATATGCGTGGCCTGCACTTTTTGCGGCAGGTAGGATTAGAGAGGAGATTTATATGGGAAGTTATATTCTTTCGTGCTGCTCGACGGCTGACAGGCCGCTTTCATTTTTTGAGAAGAGAGATATCGCTTTTACCTGCTTCCACTTTGAGCTCGACGGCCGCACCTACGCCGACGACCTCGGAAAGTCGATGAAGATCGACGAGTTCTACCGCCGCATGGCGATGGGGGCGATGCCGACGACCAATCAGGTAAATGTTGAACAGTATACGGAGTTCTGGGAGCCGTTCCTGAAGGAGGGGAAGGACATCCTTCACCTGACGCTTTCGTCGGGCATCACGGGCACGCTGAACTCGGCGGTCGCCGCGGCCGAGGAACTTAAAGTCAAGTACCCCGAGCGCAGGCTCGTCGTCATGGACTCGCTCGCAGCCTCGGCGGGCTACGGCCTCTACATGGAGCTCCTCGCCGACAAGCGCGACGAGGGAGCGGACCTCGACGAAGTCATTTCCTACGCGGAGGAGATCAGGCTCCACATCCACCATTGGTTCTTCTCGTCCGACCTCACCAGCTTCTGGCGCGGCGGGCGCATCTCGAAGGCGAAGGGCATCATCGGCAACGCGCTCGGCATCTGTCCGCTGATGAACGTCAACAAGGACGGCAAGCTCATCCCGAGGCGCAACGTCCGCACCAAGAAGAAGGTCATGGTCGAGCTGTTGAAGGAGATGGAAGCTCACGCCGTGGACGGAAGGAACTACAGCGGAAAGTGCCGCATCAGCAATTCCGGCTGCTACTCCGACGCGCAGACCATGAAGAAGCTCATCGAGGCCAACTTCCCGAACATCGACGGCGAGATCGAGATCAGCGATGTCGGAACGGTCATCGGCGCCCACACGGGCCCCGGCACGATCGCGGTGTTCTTCGTCGGCGACGAGCGCGGCGAGTGATTCAAGGCAAGGAAAATGGGCGAGATAAGCAAGATAAAGGCTCAGACGCACAACAGGTTCCTCAACCTCTACGAGTTCGAGACCGTTAAGAAGACGGGCCGCCCTGGCAGGTACTTCGTGGCTTCGCGCTCGGAGACCATCGAGGGGCTCAAGGCGTCCAGCCATGAAAATAATCCCGACGGGGTCGTGATGTATGCCGTGACGGAGGACCTGCAGAAGGTCCTTCTCGTCAGGCAGTACCGCTACCCGATCGACCGCTATGTCTACGAGCTGCCGGCCGGCCTGTGCGAGCAGGGCGAAAGCTACCGCAGCGCGGCCGTGCGGGAGGTCTACGAAGAGACGGGGCTGGCGTTCAGGCCTATCGAAGCCGACCCCGCCTACGAGACCCCGCGGTACATGACCGTCGGCATGACGGACGAGAGCTGCGCGATAGTCTTCGGATATGTCTCGGGCGAGCTTTCGGACGCGCACCAGGAGGAGAGCGAGGAAATCGTCCCCGTTCTGGCCGACAAGGAAGAGGTCAGGAGGATCCTCCGCGAGGAGGCGGTCGCGGCCTCGTGCGCCTACCACATAGAGCGCTTCCTGACGGACGCCGACCCCTTTGCATATATCCCGAGGATGTCGCAGGAGCCCTAGCAGGGGCGCCGCGGCAGGCCGCGCGGAGCGCGGAGCCGCGAAGAAACAGCGGACAAAGGCGCGGACGGATAAGACAAGTGCCTGAAGCGGTCTTGGCGAAGCGGGATTCGATGGGCGGGAAAAAGCGGCCTTAGGGAGCGCCGCCGCGAAAATGCTGCGTGCCTGGCGCCTGGGACGGGCTTTGACGAGTCGGCCATAAGGCCGTCAGGGAGGAACGCTCTAAAAGGCATGAGGCTTACAGGTCCGGAGAGGAAACGCAGAAGGGAACCATTTTCAAAAAAGCGCGAAAGCGCGAGGAGACATAAAGATGCAGATTTACGAGGAACTCAAGGCGCGCGGCCTTATCGCGCAGGTCACTGACGAGGAGAAGGTGCGGGAGCTGGTGAACGCCGGAGAGGCGACGTTCTACATCGGCTTCGACCCGACGGCGGACAGCCTGCACGTGGGGCATTTCATGGCGCTGTGCCTTATGAAGAGGCTGCAGATGGCGGGCAACAAGCCGATCGCGCTCTTGGGCGGCGGCACCGGCATGATCGGCGATCCTTCGGGCAAGACCGACATGCGCAAGATGATGACGCCCGAGACCATCCAGCACAATATCGACTGCTTCAAGGTCCAGATGAGCAGGTTCATCGACTTCTCCGAGGGCAAGGCCCTCATGGTCAACAACGCCGACTGGCTCTTGAACCTCAACTATATCGACTTCCTGCGCGAGGTCGGGCCGCACTTCACGGTCAACCGCATGCTGACGGCCGAGGCCTACAAGGCGCGCTGGGAGAGGGGCCTTACCGTATTCGAGTTCAACTACATGCTGATGCAGGCCTACGACTTCTACCGCCTGTTCGTCGACTACGGCTGCAACCTGCAGTTCGGCGGCGACGACCAGTGGAGCAACATGCTCGCGGGCACGGAGCTCATCCGCAGGAAGCTCGGCAAGGACGCGGAGGCCATGACGCAGACCCTCCTGCTCAATTCCGAGGGCCAGAAGATGGGCAAGACGGTCGCCGGCGCGGTCTGGCTCGACCCGAACAAGACCTCGCCCTACGAGTTCTACCAGTACTGGAGGAACGTCGCGGACGCGGACGTCCTGAAGTGCATCAGGCTCCTCACCTTCCTCCCGCTCGAAGAGATCGACGCGATGGATTCCTGGGAGGGCGCGAAGCTCAACGAGGCGAAGGACATCCTCGCCTACGAGCTGACGAAGCTCGTCCACGGCGAAGAGGAAGCCGAGAAGGCGCGCGCGGCCTCGAAGGCCCTCTTCGGCGGCGGAAGCGGCGCGGAAGCCCCGACGACCCTTCTTTCCGCGGACGATTTTGAAAATGCCGAGATCGGCGTGATCTCGCTCCTCGTCAAGGCGGGCCTTTGCGCCAGCAACGGCGAGGCGAGGCGTGCCATCCAGCAGGGCGGCGTAACGATCGACGGCGAGAAGGTCGCCGACGTGTTCGCGAAGCTCCCGCAGGAGAAGTTCGACGGCGAGGGCGTGCTGCTGCGCCGCGGCAAGAAGAGCTACAGAAGGCTCAAGAACGCGTGATCAAGTGAAAATAAAAAGCCGGCAGCCCGTTAGCGGCGGCCGGCTTTCAATGGATAAGCGTCAAGGAGGCAGATATGATAGCAGAAGGCATGAAGGCGATGGTGAACGGCAGCTCGGCGATCAGGGCGATGTTCGAGGAGGGCAAGAAGCTCGCTGAAAAGTACGGCGCGGAGAACGTCTACGACTTCAGCCTCGGGAACCCCAACGTCCCCGCCCCCGGAGCCGTGAAGGAAGCCATCTGCAGCATAGCCCGCGACGAAGACCCGCTCATGGTCCACGGATACATGAACAATTCGGGCTACGAGGACGTCCGCGGGGCGATAGCGGACCACTTGAACGGCCTCTACGGCACGGACTACGCCGCGAAGAACATAACGATGACCGTCGGCGCCGCGGGCGGCATGAACGTATTCTTCAAGGCGCTCCTCAATCCCGGCGACGAGGTCATAACCTTCAGCCCCTTCTTCGTCGAGTACCGCTCCTATGTCGGCAACTACGGCGGAAAGCTCGTCGAGGTGCCTGCGGTCGAGGGGACCTTCGCTCCCGACGCCGAAGCGCTTAAAGCCGCGGTCACCGAGAAGACCCGTGCCGTCATCCTCAACTCCCCGAACAACCCCACGGGAGCCGTCTATTCGGCGGCCGACCTTGAGGCGATAGCCGCGGCCCTTCGTGAGAAAGAAGAAGAGTACGGCGCCCCGATCTACATTTTCTCGGACGAGCCTTACAGGGAGATCGCCTACGACGGGGTCGAGGTGCCCTGGGTCCCGTCCTTCTACGACGACACCGTCGTCGGCTACTCTTACAGCAAGTCGCTCTCGCTTCCGGGCGAGAGGATCGGCTACCTCGTGCTTCCCAACAAGATGGAAGGCTTCGAGGAGTTCGCGTCCGCGGTAAATATCGCGACCCGCGTCCTCGGCTTCGTCAACGCGCCCTCGCTGATGCAGCGCGTCGTGGCGAGGTGCTTAGACGAGAAGACGGACGTCGAGTTCTACGACGGCAACAGGAAGCTTTTGACGGAAGCGCTCGGCGCCTACGGGTACACCTTCACCGAGCCGAAGGGCGCCTTCTACCTCTGGCTTAAGACCCCCGAAAGCGACGAGGCGGCCTTCGTAAATAAGGCGAAGGAAAAGCACCTCCTCCTCGTTTCGGGCAAAGGCTTCGGCCTTGCGGGCTGGGTCAGGATCGCCTACTGCGTGTCGAGGCAGACGGTCGAAAACGCCCTTCCCGCCTTCAAGGAGCTGGCGGAAGAGTACGGGCTTTTGAAATGACGCGAGCAATCCCCCGCCTTTAAACCGCGTGAGGCGCAGGTATGGACCAGGGGGACTTGCCCGAATCGGCGTGAGTTTAAAGAGCCCGCCGATGGAGCAGCAAAGCTGCCGGCGGTTAGTGAGCATGCAGCGAAGCGGAATGCGGATTCCCGCTTTTTAAAATGATTTGAGCCCCGCGGCCCCTTGCAAAAGAGGGATTTGCGGAGCGGAAGGAAGGCTCTTGAGCTGGGAAGAAAATATCAGGCGCGTCGTCCCCTACACTCCGGGCGAGCAGCCGAAGGATAAGAACGTAATAAAGCTGAATACCAACGAGAACCCCTACCCGCCGTCGGAGGCTGCCATGGAGGCGCTTCGGAGCATACCCGCGGACGCTTTCAGGAAGTACCCTGACCCGAACGTGACGGAGCTTCGGGACGAGATAGCGAAGTTCCACGGAACCGCCCCGGAGAGGGTCTTCGTGGGCGTGGGGTCGGACGACGTGATCGCGATGCTCTTCCAGGCGTGCTTCGCCTCGGAAAAGCCGATACTCTTCCCCGACGTGACCTACAGCTTCTACGAGGTCTGGGCGGAGCTCTTCAAGGCGCCGTATGAGACGGTGCCGCTCAAAGAAGACTTCACGATCGACGAGGAGGGCTTCAAGCGGCCCAACGGGGGAATCATTTTCCCGAACCCGAACGCGCCGACGGGGATCCTTATGGGGCTTGACGCGGTCGAGAGGATCGTGCGGGCGAATCCGGACAGCGTGGTCATCGTCGATGAGGCCTACATCGACTTCGGCGGCGAGAGCGCGCTGCCGCTCATCGACAGGTACGGCAACCTCGTCGTCGTAAGGACATTTTCAAAGTCGCGCTCGATGGCGGGAATGAGGATCGGCTACTGCGTCGGGCAGGAGAAGCTGATCGGATACCTGCAGGCGGTTAAGTTCTCGTTTAATTCCTACACGATGAGCGTGCCCGCGATAAAGATGGGCGCGGCGGCGGTCAGGGACAAAGAGTATTTCGAGGACTGCTGCGAAAAGATAATAAGCACGCGGCAGTATGCCGCAGAGGAGTTTTCGCGGCTCGGCTTTAAGCAGACCGACTCGCGGGCGAACTTCCTTTTTGTGAGGCATCCGGACATCGACGCTGTGGAGCTGCTTACGTTCCTCAAGTCGAAGGGGATATATGTGAGGCATTTCGGCGCGGAGCGCATAAAGGACTACCTGCGCGTGACCGTCGGGACGCCGGAGGAAATGGACGGGCTCTTTGAAGCGATAAAGAGCTTCATGGGCCGCTAAGGGAGGAACACATGCTTAAGAAGTGTATCATTGCGTTTTTGATTTCCATGGTGCCGATCATCGAGCTGCGCGGCGCGCTGCCGGTCGCGCTGGCGAGCGGAGTGCCGATGGTCGTCGCCTACATCATCTGCATCGTGGGAAATATGCTGCCGGTGCCTTTCATTTTCTTCTTTGCCCGCAGAATACTTGAGTGGGGCAAGGACAAGAAGTACACGGGCAAGTTCTTTACCTGGTGCCTTGAGAAGGGACACAAGGGCGGAGAGAAGCTGAAGGCGACGGCGGGCGACAAGGGGCTCTTCTTCGCGCTCATGATCTTCGTCGGCATCCCGCTTCCCGGCACGGGCGCCTGGACGGGCACGCTCGCCGCGAGCATCCTCGACATGGACTTTAAGAAGTCGGTCATCGCGGTCATGCTCGGCGTTCTTATAGCAGGCGTAATAGTGTTCATCCTCAGCATGCTGGGAATAACGGCATACAAGGCGGTCGCCTGAGCGGGCGGAGCCGCGCAGGCAAGGATTATAAGGGTCAGCGGAACCGGTGCGGCTTGAACACGGATTTTGCGTGGACAAGCCACTAAAGCCGGAGAAGCTGCGGCCCCGCAAGAGCGCGGGCAAGGACTAGGCCCGAAGGACGCCGGCAGAACGGTTCTTTCGGCGGCAGCCGGAGCGGGAATCCGTGCGGACCGGAAGTGCTGCGAAGGCGCAGAAGCCGCCGTTTCGCAAGAGCGCGGCCGCGGGCAAGGCGCGGGCAAGGCACCGGCCCGAAGGATAGGAGAATTTATGGTCCCTTGAAGAGGGCGGAAGGAGGATTATGTACGTCGGTGACAAGATTTACCTCGCGATGAACAACAAGCCGCTGTACCTGCTGCCGTCGATGTCGAACCGCCACGGGCTCATCTGCGGCGCGACCGGCACGGGCAAGACGATAACCCTCAAAGTCATAGCGGAGTCCTTCTCCGAGGCGGGCGTGCCCGTCTTCCTCTCGGACATCAAGGGCGACTTGGCGGGAATGTGCCTGCCCGGCGCCGACAGCGAGAACATGCAGAAGCGCATAGCGAAGTTCCATCTCGCCGAGGCGGGCTTTACCTACACGGGCTACCCCGTCCATTTCTGGGACGTGTTCGGAAGGAAAGGCCTTCCCGTCCGCGCGACGGTCTCCGAGATGGGGCCGCTCTTTTTGTCGAGGATACTCGGGTTAAATGAAACCCAGGAAGGCGTCCTCAACATCGTCTTCCGCATCGCCGACGACCAGAACCTGCTGCTCCTTGACCTGAAGGACCTTCGGCAGATGGTGCAGTTCGTGGGCGACAACGCCAAGGCCTACAAGACTATATACGGCAACATCACCGCCGCGAGCATCGGAGCGATCCAGCGCGGCCTCTTGAAGCTCGAAGAGCAGGGCGCGGAGGACTTTTTCGGCGAGCCCGCGCTCGACCTCGCCGACTGGTTCGCGGTCGACTCCCAGGGGCGCGGCTTCATGAACATCCTCAACTGCGAGGAGCTTTTCCTGCAGCCCGAGCTCTACTCGACGGTCATGCTCTGGATGCTCTCCGAGCTCTACGAGAACCTTCCGGAAGTCGGCGACCTCGAAAAGCCCCGTATGGTCTTCTTCTTTGACGAGGCGCACCTTCTCTTTAAGGACGCGCCCAAAGAACTACTCTCGAAAATAGAACAGATCGTGCGCCTTATCAGGTCGAAGGGCGTCGGCGTCTTCTTCATAACGCAGAAGCCGACGGACATCCCCGACACCGTGCTCTCGCAGCTCGGCAACCGCATCGAGCACGCGCTCCGCGCCTACTCCGCGACCGATCTGAAGGCGGTCAAGACGGCGGCCATGACCTTCCGCCAGAATCCGATGATCGACGCCGTGGAGGCGATCCAGCAGCTCGGGACGGGCGAGGCGCTCGTCCAGTTCCTCGATGAGGACGGCGTGCCGATGATGGTCGAGCAGGCGAAGATCCTTCCGCCCAGGAGCCTCATGGGAGCCGCGCCCGACGGCACGGTCGAGGCGGCCTGCGCGGCCGACGCCTTAAACGGCAAGTACGCCGAGGCGATCGACAGGGTCTCAGCCTACGAGCTCCTGACGCACCAGGCGGAGGCGGAGCCCTCGGGCTTCGACGCGAACTTCTACGAGGCGGCCGGCTACACCGCGCGGCCCGAAAGCTACGCGCCCGCGCCTGCGGCGGAATATCCTGCGGGAGCCTACGTGCCCGACAGCGGGGGGACGATCGACCCCGCGACGGGGCAGCCGCTCTATACGAACCCCAAGGTCGGGCAGGTCGTCCAGTACGACCCCGTGACCGGAAAGCCGGTCTACTACGACGCCTCCGCCGCCTTGAACGGCACCTACGAGGAGCGCATGGCGGCGCGCGACGCGAAGATAGCGGCCGCGAGGGAAGCCCTGAAGAACAAGAACGCCGCGGCCGGAAACGCGGCGGCGCAGGCTCAGTATGCGAGCGGACAGAACGCCGCCGGGCAGAATGCCGCGGGGCAGTACGCGGCTGGACAGTATTCGGCAGGGCAGTACGCCGCAGGACAGAATGCCGCCGGCCAGTACGCGGCAGGCCAGTACGCCGCAGGACAGAATGCCGCGGGCCAGTACGCGGCAGGCCAGTACGCCGCGGGACAGTATGCGCCGGCGCAGAATGCCGCCGGCCAGTACGCGGCAGGCCAG
>Ga0181612_121927_pt1 | contig 18832 bp, 10 predicted proteins | sample HoacroProtozoa21_FD_119630 | JGI IMG/M metagenome (GOLD analysis project Ga0181612, IMG submission 119630) | Hoatzin crop microbial communities from Cojedes, Venezuel. Combined Assembly of Gp0051906, Gp0051904, Gp0051908 | reverse complement strand
GGCACGTATGTCCCCTCCGGGTTATTGTCGCCCTTTGCTAACTTTTAGTGTTAAAAAATTTTCAGATTTTTTTTTAACCTACAGCTGTGCTTTTCCCCCCCCCCCCCCCCATATTAGTGTCTATTGTTAGTGAAAGAGCTGTGAAATAAAAAGCTTTTTATTTAATTAAATTTTTTGAAGTATCTCCAGATAAAGAAATTAAAAAAGACAAGAAAACCGAGAAAATTAAATTGATACCGTGAAGGAAGAAAATTGCAAAATACTTACTGGGCAGTCAGAGTGTTAATCATTTGGAATGAAAACTCTTAAGTATGGAAGGGAAAAATATTTAAGCTACTACTGAAACATCATTTAAAACGTTTCTTTCAGCTAGAGTATCTGAAACATCTTTGCATTCTGATTTTACAAAAGAGGAACCTGATGTTCTCTTTAGAAAAGAGACTGCAAATCCAAAACAATCACAGACAGTAAGAGTTTCTTACCTTCGTTTCTATGACTTGCAATTAAGAGAATTGTCAAATTTTCAGTGTTTCAAAATTTGTATTTTAGTTTCATTTAGTCACAAACTTATTTTTAATTGACTTTCCACTAATACCGAGTGAATTAAATAATGCCAGCTTCACTGTTTAGTTTTTGTATGACCTGTTAAAAATTAGTTTACTCTGAATTTCTTTTTTAAAATAATCTTTTTTAAAAAAAATATTCTTAAATAAGCACCAACTTGTGCTTCTCATGCACATCTTCATTCACTTTTGAATGTTATAGTACACAAAACCACAACATTTAGAAGTAAATATCTGCTGAACTGGTGCTTTTTGCTCACTGTTTGGGCAATGCAAGGGAAAATGGTTTTTGAAGGAATGTGATCTCATACATATAAATGACATTTAATGAAGTTCAGGTCATTGTTGGGAACCTGTAGTTCTGTTTGCACCTTTGCCCTTGTGTTGAATGGGTTCAAACTTGAGTCTTAAACTCTGTTTTTATAGAAAACAAAGTCTAAAGAAATGACAGATGCAACAAAATCACTAATTAGTAAAATCAGTGACAGGTATAAAGGAAGGACTGATGAGAAAAACAAAGCAAGAGACTCCTTGGGTTTTAACAGGTATAATGTGAACTATTTACTTTTGTGCTTATTCTCTTTGTGTGTGTGGCTTTGTCTGTGATCTACTCTTCTGTCTACAGTTATTTCACATCCTGCTTTCGTCTGAATCGTTTGTTGACTTCTGATAAACTCTAGTCTACTGAAGATTAGGAGACTAATAGTCAAATAGTTCCAGTAGCTGAAATAACTACAAAGGCTGTTAGAAACTCTGTTCAGTGGTCTTTCTCTCATTCACTCACTCACAACACGTTTTGTGGAGAGAAATTAACTGGGATTATTCATGGGCACTGCACATGTTGGGTGTCATCATAGTTTGGGGGTCAAACTTGGATTCAGTCATCAATTTTCTGTTTATCTGAAGTTCCTGGTTCTGTCTTCCTGACAGTGTAAACTGTTAGAGAGTTTAAATTTAACAAATTCTTAAATAGGAAAATCAGTCTTACCTTGCTGGAACGGATGCTTGGAAATATACTTTACATATAATTACATGCTCTCCATGTTTGATTGTAGCTGGATGACAAAGGACTGGAATAGTTAGGCTACATCACCTTTTAAGCCTTTTGGATAGGGACTTGGAGGTCATGCAAAACCTGCAGTATAGCTGTGTGATCTGGCATGAATTTTTCTAGAGCACAAAAATAAAAGGGGCTGATCTCTTTTAATCCACTTCTTCTTGTATTTCAATACCTGAATAAATTTGTTGTGTTTGATAAGGCTGTTATTTGTATAAGTAGTATTCTAATGCATTTATTTAATTAGCATTTAACAAAATGTATCCTTATTTTTTAGGCCACATTTAAATAAATCCTATGTCTCTAAGGTAACATATTATTGATTTTGATGGAAATTTTTTTCATATCAGATGTATGTACCTATGTGGTGGTAGCTAGTAGATGTAAAGTGAAAGTTCACAAATATAGCTGAATGTTAAATATCTATAGATGTTAATTATGCATTGACTGTATATAATTAAAATACTTTTTAATATATTTACTTACGTGGAATAATATTTTTACAGGCAATTATCAGCCAGTGAAACCCAAATTAATTTCTGTATACATATTATATAATTGAATCTGTTCCTTTTGAACATGGCAAAGTTAATTATTTAGAATAAAATTATTATTATAGTAAATGAGAGTAGAGAATTCTTAAATAGAATTTAGGCAGGACACAGAAATGAGTCTTAATGTTTGGGGGGAAAACATTCTGAGGTTTTATTGATACTCTTAAAGGATAATTTCTACTACCTCTTGTCCTCTTTTGCCATATTGTACTGTTGCTAATCAAGTGGAAGTCTGAGCAGCTGCTAGTTTTTTTCATATGTTCATGATGAAGAACTTGCTTTTTGAGATAATGTTGTGCATGAATGCATAGTCCAAATCTGACATATGAGTTAACTTTATGTATAGGAAGAAGTTCAGGATAGAAACCTGAAAACCACTACTTTTCTAAATGTAACTGCGGGTCATACTACGTAAGTAGTTAAAACATTTTTCAAACAATATTTCTAGTTACTCATACCGGACTTTGTCAAATGTTCATTAATTCAGCCACAAAATTGATCTCTATGTCTCTTTGACAGGGATGATGTCTACAACTTCAACATCAGTGGGTTCGATGAGCCTACAATAAAGCTTGGAGTAAGAATATAACTGAAACTGATGTGTTATGACTAAGAGTATAAAGCAGCTCAATCAGATTATGTCTACTGAAAGTATAGTTAACGTCTAAAAAATAAAGTTATATCACTGAACTAAGTAGGGAAAAAAGTTTGCCATGTAAATATCTACATCACTTTCAAATGTGTAATGGTATACACTACCCTAAAGTTCTGGCCAATTAAAGCTATTGCGATGTTTTCCTGAACTAAGAATAAAACAGGTTGTTAGGAGTATCATTATTTTTAAATTATCCTACTATCCTGAAGGCATTATTGCCATCGTTCCAATGCCCGTTGTAAAGACATCTTTGCCAAAGTGTTTGAGGAAAAAGAAAATCTAGCTAAGATAAAAGCAAAAGACGACAAAAGATAGTTTTGCTTCTTATGGCTCAGAGAAGCCTGCTGCATTGGTGAAGGTAGTGGAGCAAGTGGATGGAATCTAGTGTGTTAGTTTGAGATATTGAAAGCTTCAGTCAGATCCAGTTGGTTTTAACTATCAGCTTTGTTCTTAAATCATTTCTAAGATAGAAACTAATTTTTGTAAGTTAATTACTGAGAATAAAAACTAAGCAAAAAAGCCCTTAGCTGTTACTATCTGATGGCCTGTTTAATTTTGTTTAAATTGTATAACAAGTGAAAACCTTTATTTGTTTCTTATTTATTTGCATTTTTAGATCCAAGAATGCCATGTTACTGAACTGAGTGTTTGTACAGATTCAAACAAAAAAGGGTAGGGATATTATATTGTGTCCTAGTCTGCTGATTATCATCAAGAATAGTACTGTCTGCAGTCTCCAGCATTCCGTTATGAAAATCCAGGGAATATATGCATGACAATAATATCTTGACTGTATTGTTTTTTCAAGCAATAAACATAGCTGTTGTGGTCTCCTAGGCTGTTTCATGATTTTCCTTTGGGAAGTTGATAAAAGGGAAAGAATGTGTTTCATGAAGAAAACAGCTTTAGTTCTCTTCATGAAATACTGCGGGGATATAAACTCCTGAATAGAGGGGGGTAGTTTTTTGTTAATTATCAGCCTGCAAAGGGACATGTTGTTAATGTGTGTTCTTACTGATCATTGGCAAAAAAAGGAGATCCTTTAGGGTTTAAGGTGAACAGATATTTCCAAAATGGATGTGAAAACAAAAGTAGGTAAATTTGTTTGAATCCTTAATCCACATATCACATGAATAGTGGAAAAATTTAGAATAATTATTTTTAAATTTATCATTTAAAGGTCTTTTTTCTTTTTCTAATCAAGGAACGCAGATGACCATAAAACTAGCACTGAAGTGAAAGGAAGAAAAAAAGTAAGGCTCAGATTTTTTGTGGATCAGTATACCTTGTCTTCCTGTCTTTAAATACCAATTATGTAAGTAAAAGGTAGATTAAAAGTAAATTGATTACTTCAGAACTTTTTTTTTTTGTAGACTAAAACCAATCAAAACAAAAAGCATCTCTTTAGTGACACAGACACAGAATACAGAGGTGAAGACAACAAGACAGACATTAGTTGGCTACAAGAATCAAACAGAAAATCTAAAGGCCGGTTAATTGATTACAGTAGAAACAAAAATTTAGGGAAACAAATAAACACAGACAAAAGTAAGAATTTTTTTTCATATTTCTTAATAATGCTGCAATAAGTTTGTCCATAGATATTTACTGCACAGCATGTAATGTAGTGTGTTGCAGATACAATATGTTTTTGTTGTCTTATTTCCAAGTGGAAGGAATTTCCACATTAGTTCTAATAACTTAGAAAAGTTAATTTCCAAAAAATCTGTATTTTAACATGGAAAATTGTTGGTGAATGGGACAGGCAGAGGTTGTTGTCAACAAAAAAACCTGTCTTTTAAAAATAATGTGCTGAAAGCAGTTTACTGAATGAGCAAGTGTGTGGGCATAAAAGTGATTCCATGATTTTACAGCTAAAACTCTAAATGTCAAACATTTGAATATTTTGCTGATTTTTTTCTAATTTTATGTATTATAACAGCAGATAAATTATGTAAACCTGCTTGCCATGTGGATAAACCTAAAGGCAAAAATGCAAATAAGAAAAAGGTAAATATAAATTTACAAGTAGATTCATAATACATATTCAAAATGTTTTAACTCACTACAGAAACTGTTTTTAAATAGGTTTTCCTAAATATGTGCCATTTCTCCATGTTTATTTCAAGATAATGTGCTACAGTTAGTTCTTTTCAGGTACTATATTCTTTTTACATAGCATTTAGCTAGTATTTCAGGCATAATACTAGCTATGAGTTAGAATGATTATTATACATTGATGCTTTTGTAAGTTTTATTACTTAAAATTACTATGTCTACTGCTTAATAGCCATCTACTCCATTGAATATGTTGTTAGCTTTTCAATAAGGGTTTTCATGTGTCTAATGTGTTTAACTGAATTTTAATACCCTTGAGATTATAATTTCTTTAAATGAATATATGTAACAGTGAAACTGCAAAATGAAAAGTGTTATACATATTAAGAAAGAAGAATAACTGCAAAATATTGTAAGCATATTAAAGTTGAGACTATAATAGATTATAAGTGATTATGAACATGTTAATAAAGGTGGTTGTAGATGTTTGTAAGCCACAGTTTAAAAAAAAACAAAAATAAACAAACAAACTAAACACCAAAAAACCCCCAAACCTTCTCCTGTGCCCTCCAGGCTACACTTTGGTGTCTCAGACTGTACAATAATTATTCAAATCTCTTTAATGTTAGTAGCTTAAAGCTACAGACATGCACTCAATGTAATTCATGCATAGACAATACTGCCACGTGTAGGTATTGATTGTGATGTCTAGCCCTGAACAGGGCTTCAAAATTGAGGAGGGTGTCAATTGACCAGTGTTGAATCGGTCTACTTATGAAAATGTGTGCTTTTTTAGTAGTGAAGTTCCCCTGACGTACCCAAGCAAGTTCAAAGTGCCTACTTTCAGGAGGTAGGGTGCCACTACTGCGTAGACTTAGATGGAGAGCATCTGAAGCCCAGGAAGTCACTGATAGACTTGACCCTGGAGATCAGTAAGCTCAGAAAGTGTCCCATTTTGCGTAGAGCGCTTTTTAAGAGAGTAGGGGGCAAGAATTCTAATCTCTCTTAGTCTGAGAGGTGTTGCACTTATATTTTTACATCCTTTCTAATGTCAGGTCCCTGGGGCACTTTCAGTGAGAACCTGCTTTGCTCTATTTCTGAACATGGACTGCTGTGCAGAGAGTGGCAGTAGTTGTGATGTAGAAGGGGGACAGATTGAAAGGAAGACGGATTCTAGTCTAGTGGTTAAGGAAGTCAGTTCAGAGGTGATGATCAAGGATACTGGTTCCTGTTCTCTATGCAGGCTTTTGGTTTTGATCTGTTTCAAACCAGTTACAGTCTAATTTAAATGGGTGTGTATTTCACAGAGCAAACTTTGGAAACCCACTTCAGCTTTGCTGTAGTTCAAAAATGGCATTTATTTTGCCTTTTCACTTTTTTTGACTCTGACATTCATGACTGCATTGTGCCCTATCTACAGCAAAAATTATCTTCCTAAAATGCTTAGCAGACTAGTGGTTGGACTCTCTGAGCTTTGGTAAAGTTAAACTTTTTTAGTTGTTTTGAAATAATGGATTTAAAGTAGTTAAACCACATCACCTGCCATTGATTCTTATTTATTTATTAATCATTCTAAAATAAACTGAAGATATTTTTATTCTTCCAAAGATAAATGAATGTAAAAAGCAGAATGCAAGAACTGATGAAACGGTAGAACAAACCACCAGACAAAAACGACCTCGAAGAGCAGCATTAGCAAAAAATTACAAAGAGCCTTCCAGTTCAGAGTCAGAGAGTGAAAGGAAATCTTCAGCATGCAACTCTAAGGAGGAGAAATCAAAAATACAGGTATACAGTTGCACTTTATTCTTAAAAATCCACTTCTGCCATATTTTTCAAAAGAAACTCAGGTCTACTTTGTACTTGAGCACTCCTGAATTTTAAGTGCCCAACATGAGCAAGTTGAACTGAATGTTATTTATTATTTCTAGTAGTGCCCTTTTTTAATTAAGAGTATTTATCTGCTAAGAAAATCAGTCCTAAATAATCTTCTCAGTCATAATACTATTTCAGTTTCTGTTTAGGAAATTTATACTGCTGCAAAGAACTACTGTCCCCTTTATTTTAAAAACTTTAAAATATTTTTTAAATTTCTGGTAAGTGGGAGGTTTTAGTGAGCCAAATTGTGTGCTTTTGTATAATGTGATTTTGATAATGCTATGCCTATTCAGTGTACAGTAGAAAATGCTGACTTGATAGAAGGTATGTTAATGCATTGCTGAATACTCAAATAGGATTTTTAGTAAATTAAGCAATGACATTGGGTGCTAAAACAGTTTCATTCTTTTAGCATAACATTTCAATGTATATGGATAGGTCTGTAAACTTCACTGAAGCAATGGTCGTTGCCTCCAATAGTTAAGAAGTTCATAAGAATAGAAATTTGGGTGCTGAATTAGACAAATTCAATCCTTATTGATATTAGAACACCTGATATCCTTATGAATTTAAGTACTTCTAATGATGTTCCTTTCTGGACCTTCTGCTCCTTCAAGGGTACATATAGATAAGATGCTCTTTACTTGCATATACGTATACTTCTGCATGTTTACAAATAATCTTTCCATAAAATTTATATTTTAATAGAAACATATGAATGGAGAAAACAAGGATGATAGTCAGCAAAAGGAACTCCAGAATATTGTATCTATGGAGCCAGAGAGAGTAGCTAACTATGTACATAAAGCATTTATTAAATCAAAGAATTCTGCAGAACAAAAGGAAACTGAAATGCCTTCATCTGAGAGTTCTGCATCTCTTGAGACAATGAGATGTAAGCATTTTGACTTTATATTGACAGTAATACTGTATCAAAAGTTTTTAGTTGAATGAGGATTATGACAGTAGTACAATTTTACATTTATTTCATGCTTTTGAAATAAGAGATATCCCCTAATTCAGTGTGTACCACATAATTTAAGGAATTATATTAATATATCACTAACACTTTTATAGGCTGGTACAGTTATTTGACATCAGCATAATACAGAAGTGCAATACTTAAGTGTTAGAATGAATCTGGTAGCCCCTAATATAATGCGGAGAGTGCAAGAAGTGCAAGTGTAGCAAATCATATGACAGTGCTAAAAGTAAAATTCCACACATCTGAGACTTACAAATACCTAAAGTTGGAACATTTAGCAATATGTGGCTTTCCTTAACTTTTTTTCCCTTTCATTCCTCATGCTGACAGTTAAGTAACTGTTTTCTAGGTGCTGAAAGAATATCAGAAGGAGATGTTACTCAAGAGCATACTTACAGTGAAAGATCACCTGATCTTCAGGATTCAGAGCTAGAAAAAAGGGAAGCGTTAAACTTTGAGAAAGGAATCTCTCCAAATAATTTCTGTCCACAAAAAAAGAATATTCAAAGTATATGTCTGAATCAGTCCCCTGAGACGACTGTTAAAAAGTTAACGTTTGGAAATAAAATTTTCTCACCAGTTTTAACTGAAGCATCTTTGGTAAGAACATTAAAGTTATTCCATAATTATTTTAACTTACATTGTTCCATTCAGCTGCCAGCTGTTTTATGCTTATCTCCTTTCAGTAATGATTTTTTTTTGTTAATGTGTAGCTCAGCTTAACGACATACAAAACTATCAGTGGAAAACATGGAAAGGGATCTGTATCTGAAACACGTCATAATAATGAAGATTCAAGTTTCAGACATTGCTTTTCAGACACACTTTCTACGAAAGGAAAACTACAAAATATCACTAAACCTATTACCAAAAGTAAAGAAGAGGTATGTTACTAAATGCTTTGTTATTCAGAAGAGAGCTGCAGCTTTTCGTCTGTTTTATCTACTTTGCAGATAGTGAGGTTTAAGGGAAATGTATATTTCTTAATGTTAAACACTGTATATCATGTTTACTTGTGACCTGCTTGGAAAATTGTACTGGTTAGTTTTTTTAATATTTGAGATAAATTAGGGAATCCTTTATCATACCGATACAAGGAAATAATTGTATCCGAACAAGACCTGTTATAATTAATATCTTAAAAAATAACAGGAAGTAAATATTTTCTTCTTGACTTTCAATAAAAAATAAATGGTTTTTCACAAATTAAAGGGTTGTGACATCTTGCATGTAAAAACTTTTGAGATAAAGTGCTTTGATAGTTTTAGCATTAATGTGCTAGTCAATATAGCAACTATTGTAGCATTGCCAAATAAATAAAAACTGCTGTATACCTTCAAACCACTTCTCGTAAGTACTTTTTCTGGTGAGAAAAGCACTAATGACTCCTTTAAGAAATAACTTTGTGTCCTGTTGCAAGAAACAGTTAGACCTTATTGGTCATTTGACTTACTGCTATCATTAATTATTAACGTGGTGAAGAGTTTGTTTATTCTTTCATCTAATGAGACCTAGTAGTAATTCGTGTAGTGTTTTTTTTCTTACTGTAGTTGTGTTCGTGTCCCTAGTTTAATGAAAAGCAATATAAATGTGGATTTCTCATGAAGACTTATAGAAGTGTTTTAATTTGGAAGCTAATAAATCAGTGACTTTTCTTTCAGGATTGTGTACCATCATCTCCATCGTCTGTTTCCAGTGGAAGTAAAGTACAGTCTTGGAGTGAAGAACCTTATGGCCCCATGCATGAGTCAGGTACAAACATTTAGTTTAAAGCAAAAGACTTTCTATGTGTCTTCATAAAGGTTAAGAAAAATGTTTATTTGGCATAAAAATATAGCACAAGTTTTTTAATCTTATTTTCTTTTCTATATTTTCAGTATTATTCCATTTTTACTCTTTTTCTCATTTTGTCTGCTGTTTTCATTACCCCCAAAAAACCCCAAAATTGGGCTCCAAAGTGCAGTTAGTGTAAAGAGTTAGTTGTGCTTCTAAGAAGGAGTTAGAAGCATTCCTACTGATACTGGAAAAAAAATGGAGCTAATGGTACTAACAGGAAAAGAGGGCTTAGGGTGAATCTGTTTAATGAGCAAGTCTTGCATGGGTCAGAGTTCTGTGTTCCCTTGAAATCCTGTTGTTCATTTACATCAAGTTCTCATATCTACTGAACTTGCCCTCCATTAAATGTAATGCTTATTAGTTTTTGTACAGTTCTTAAGTTTTAAAACCAAGATACATACTCCTAGAGTTTGGATCCAAAGGGTGAATAAACTCTTGACTATTCTCCCATGTCATTGTTCTAAATAATCCTAGAATTATGCATTGTTTTCATGTTTATTAAAGGACCAACTATACAGACATTTCTCAAACGAAGGTACCACAGTGATACAGAAAGCAATTCTGATGAAGTAGAAACATGCAAAAAGGAGGGAAGGAAAGGAAACAGAAGAATGAAGTTGCAGCCTAGAAAATTATTTAAAACAGATGATGCTGTTACTTACAGAGGTTAGTATCGAGTGAAAGTTGAAAATAGTTGTGCAAAAGTTTAAAATAACAAAGTCTTAACAAGAAAAGATAATATACATAAAAAAGCATTTTACATGTTTTAAAGAAGAAAGAAATACTAACTATCTAGAGACTATATCCTTTTAAAAAGTCAAAAAATTGATATGAAAATAGAAACAGGTCTCAGCCATCTAATTGGTGAAATTGATCTATATATAACAGAAGCTGCTCTAGGCCCTGTTGTAACTTCAGATAGGATACTTTTTCATACTCAATGGTGACATTATCTTTTTTTACTTCTTTTCAGTGTCTGAAAGCATATCTGCTGTATCTGTAAATGATCTCTCTGTTTTGGATGGGGAAATCTGGGAACCTGGTTGTTCTACTATTAGTATATGTCAGAAGCTCCAAAAAGAATTTACAAAGAGAATAGAGGCAAGACATTTCATATACAATGTTAGTTGTCTGTGTGGGTACATGTGTGTCTGAATGATAGCTTGTCTTACACCACAGAATTTGCTTAAAAGGAAATGAAAATAGCTATGTGCATAGAACTTCAAGGAATGACAGAATTCGAGTTTCCTTTTCCACCTATTTCAATTCCTTTATGCATCTAACTCTCCAATGATTTTCTTTCCCAGGTCTGTTGTTTCAAAACAAAGTATCAAGCGGACTGCATTTTGATTTTTTTTTTTTAATTATCAAACCTTTTTTTGCAAAAAGGAAAACATGAGCCTGAAAAATGCATTTGTTTAAGACAGCTGTAAGCACACATCATTCATTCCATGTGTACTTGCTCTATTTTGAGGAAACATAGTTTTCAAATAATGTACTTCTAATTAAGTTAGGTAGAATTTTATCAAAAACATAAACCTATGTTTATTTACATTTAATTAACAGAAAGCTTTTCCTTAAAGGATAGGGAGATAATAAAAAAAATGGGGTTTTTTTCAGTATGATCTGTGATACTAAGCAATTACAGTACTAAACATACTACAGGTTTTTTTCCTAAACTGAAAATAATCTGAATTTAATGTTAAAACATCCTCATAGAGCCGCTCACAGAAAATGGAACATTTTACTAAGCAATCATTAAGAGCTGCCCATGAGCATTTGACAACAATGAGTTACCAGCTTCATGAATGCAGGTCTGTAACAAAAGCTTTATTTTAAAACACCCTTAAAATGCAATGATTACCTTCTAAAAGTAATTCATTTTGTTTTGGTAGGATCAGGCAGCTGGACAAATTTCATTTTTCTCTCCTTGAGGAACTTGAGAATTTTGAAAAAGACTCTCAGTCCCTGAAAAACATGGAAAAAGAATTCTCGGTTTGTATTTTAATTGCTTGATCACGGAGAAAAATGAATTCTTATGGGATCTATAGATTATTCATATCATCTTTAACTTTAGATTATTCATTCTGACTTAAAAAGCCTTTATCGTTTTCCTTAAAGTTGGATCAAATTTCAAATAGTGAATTTGAGGTGTTAGGATTGGCTAATGCTACGTTCCTAGAATTTCTAGATCACCACTATGTTCTTCTTCCTGGAATAAACTAGTACCACTACTTTTAACGGGCTGTTTACCCCACTTCATGAGACTTTTTTTCATGGCCTGTACTTCAGGAACAGCATATAGGCATTTGAACCTGAGTTGCTGTGTGTTCTATGACAAGCCAGTTGACATTATGGGTCTGCTACTTGCTGTAATGTAAAAATCAATATACAAATAATCATGTAAACACAAGACTTTATTTGCTTTTTTTCTTTTACTCTGAAGGCATGATTTCAATTATATGGAAGGTCTGATTAAAATACTATGCATATTATTTTTCATCATTTTGAAACTGTTACACAGAACAGATTTTTGGTGAAACTGGTTCCATGAAAATAGAATTCCTGAAGTGCCTCATCCTGTCAGCTAAGCTTGTTATTTTTTTTTCTCAGACTTTTGTGGTGACTGTGTAACTCCTACCCATTCTGTACTGAGTCTGTGGTTGTAGGTTATTTTATTCGTATTAAGTATTAGTCAGTTTTAGTTCAGAAAATTTTAGTTCCTACTGATTAGCATCTATTAATTTTTTTTCCAGACCTTTTGGAAAAAACATACGCATACTTTTAGTACATACATGAAAAATGAGCAACAGAGGTTAGTAGGCTTCATTAATCCTGGGATGAGATTTGTGTTTTGTTCATTTCAGATATATGTTAGGCCAACTACTATTCTCTATGCAATTTCTCTCTTCTATAAAATAGAGGTAGTAGATGAGATGAGAAAATGAGATTAAAATGTTACATTACAGGAAAAATGTAATTATTCTCTATCTAAATTTCTCCACATACCTGGGGACTATTCCAGTAGTAACAATGATGGCAATATTTGTTCAAGCTTTTAAATACAGATAGCCCACAAATAATGGGATGTAGTCATGATTTGTGGGGAAAGTTCATATGCAGCAAAGCTGTTTGAACTGCCTTTTATTTCTTTAGAGTTCAGATTCTTAAAACTTCATTTGAAAAGAACATCTGCCATACTGTTGACTATGAAGAACATATCTTTACTTCAGAGGTATGATCAGCTTTTCTTTCTTTCTTGTTTTTAATAATTCTTCAATTTTACCAACAGATATCAGTATTGACGTTTTTCCCAAAGAAAGTCTTTATCTTCAGCATTGTATTAATACCACATATTTGTAGTTTTACAGTGTCATAAAATATCCTTTAATGGAACAGTATTCAGTGTTTTAGGCCTAGATTTCACCCATTAGAAGGTGTGTGCATTCATCTGGAAAACTGCTGCAAGATTTATTCTGTCTTCTGTGGCTTTGTTTACCAGTGTTAATCATCCAAGAAAGAACAAATTTAAAACACACATCCTTTTCCTTAGGCAGGTGGATGCATCTGCATCTGCGTGTCTCAGTTATAAACCATTTAGGGACGTAATTGTCTTCTGGAAAATGGGTTACCAGTTGTGAGCAGAGAAGATGCATTCAGTATCTTTTTATAGATGCATCTGATGAAAGAAGACATAAAAGGACTCCAAGAGAAACTACTTAAAGAAATGGTAAATTAAGTTACCTTGTCCGCATTTTTGTTTATTTTTTAACTATAGCTGCTTGAACACTAAATTACTAAAAATTGTAATTTCTAGTCCCCCATCAAAAATGAAAATGAGTCAGAATGCAAGTATCACTGATGTTATACTTTAAACCTTATCTGGGCGATAAAAGCAGTAGGTAGCTATGGATATACTGGTTTAGTTCTGAGTCTTAATATGTTGAATGTCGACATGGAAAAGAAAAGTATCGTATTTGGTATGTTAAAACAGCATATACTATGCACCAAAATTACAATACTTTAAAAAAAAAATCAACTTTATTTAAAGTATGTGATAAGTGTAATGCTTTTTGCACAGCAAGAAGAGGAACTGTGTAATGTTCGCAGAGGATTGCAGACATTGTTTCAATCAGAAGACAGAATTCTGAACTAATATTTTCCAGATACTTTCCTGAAATTCAAGGTGAATATAAACACTCTTTTATAATGTAAAATTTGGCAACTTTTTTTCTAACACTCAAGGAAACTATTGTAATGAAAGCATATTTTCCATAATAATACTAAAATTTTGGTGGATAAGACTTCTTTTATGTGTGAGATTTGGAATTATTTTACTGAATCTGCTAAAATGCAGCATGTAAATTTTGGGATTTTTAGGACGTGCTATTTTTTAAGAAGTCCTTCACAATTTTTTTAGGTTGTTTAACTGACTTTCAGAGAAATCACTTCTAATTTCACTTTGAATGTATCTTTTGGGTCTGTGTGTACAAAATATCCCTTTTGTCAGATCCAGAATACAGTCAGAAATTACTTAGGGATCAAATCGCCTGTTTTGATCTCAGTCCTTGTTGTCTGTAGTGTTAGACTTCAGTAGGAGTTTCTAAGAGAAAACAAAACTCTAAACACTTGTGGTTGAACTGTGTTGCAAATAGTTGTATTAAATATTGCAAGAAAAATATATATTGTCTGTCTTTTTTTTACAAAATTACATCATTAATGTTTTGCTTTAAGTCAGTAATATGTATTTGCATGTCAGTCAAATAAAACTTATTGCTGTGCAAATATCTCGTGTAAGTAGATAGCAGGAGGGTCTGCTACCCGTGGCTCAGAAACATATCCTACATACTAATACAATCTATTCCATATACTTAGATTTCAGAAGATTTCCTACGAAAACGACCAGTGAGTTGTAATTTACACTTCTCCTTTTTGCCGTGTAGAAGTTTTCTGAATATTTATGATGTGCAACTTCTAAGCTACTATTTCTTTCTTTGCTTTTAAATTAAACAAAATAGTACCTTGCATTTTGTAGTTCCCTAGCGACCTTTTAATCTTTTTTTAACTTGCAATCCTGCATGTATATGGTGTAAACTTTTCAGGCTGAGAACAATACCGTTAATATTTTTCATTTAAGTTCTCTTAAAAAATGGGGATTAGAAACCTACAGCTTATCAAGAAGTAACAGATGTAGAGCATAATTCAGAATGCATGTCCTGGAGCTTGTCTACGTTACCACATGCAGAGCTGCCTCTTCACTGTGAAACTGCCTCCAGGTTGGCAGTCCCCGGACCCCAGGAGCCTGAGCTCACTCAGCACCGCACTAACACGACTTCGCAGCTTCTGGAGCAGGGCTGAAGAGGGTCCAGGCTTGTCTGTAGCTGATGTTATGACCACAGAGGCCTCAAAAGAATGTATTAGCCAATTCTGGAGTAACGGCTCTGCACAACTTTATAGCCCTTTTTTTACATTCCATTATACCTCTTATTTTGTCCTTTGGTTGTCTTTAACATCATATACACTTCCCTGTCACTTCTTCCATTATCCCCTCTACCCTCTGAACTCTTCTGTTTTTCCTCAGTTTCCTTTCTACATTCCTAATACTGCTTTTATTACCAACATACCTTTACTTACAGTAGTGTTCTTTAATTTTCTTTCTCGTATGTCACTGAAACCACTCAGTAGATCTCTCAAACTCTTATTTATTGTCATTTCAGCTAGTTCTGAATGCATCTGTTATGCTATATTGCTGCTATTATTGTCTAATATTTTTTAAAAAGTCTAATAGACTGGCTTTCATCATTTTAGGTTGTTGGCTGTTACTTAAGTCTAATGTTGATTTGACTTCCTTCAAACCCAACAATCACTTTTTCAGAATATTTGCACAGTAGAAGTTCCCGGCTAAACCTCACCGCTGTGTGCATCTCTGGTGGTACTTAACCAGTTTCCTTTCATTAGCTCTTTGTTGGCTTGCCTGTGCAATTTATCTGTCCCTACAGGTACTTCATATATCTTTGATTTATCCTTCATTGTTTCTGAGAGTAACCATTTCATAAGGTTTATTTTTAGAAGGAAAAATGGCATGATTTAAAATAAGGTGGAAGACTCTTCAACAGAGGTCCTCAAAGTAAATGGGAAAATCTATTGATTTCTAAATTGTCTGTATCTTTATATAGTGACTTTAAATTAGAAAGAAAAGTCCACATTCACAGATTGTTGCCTGAACTCCGCACTCACTGAGCAACCTACTGTAATTTCAAAGTTTGCCTCACCGAGAGCAGTAGGTGGGACCCGTGATGTCAGAAAAGGACCTAGGTTCTTGTCAACTGAAATTGATCTATGAGTTTATAAAGAAGATTGCTTTTATCCTTATTGAATGCACCATCTTTAAAAGACATCTTCTTAGACACTATTACATCCATTTCTGATCTATCCAATGTGCCCTGAGGGCAGAATTCAAATTGGTGTTCTTTCACTTGATTGATGGGAAATGATTTATTGTAAACAGAAATAGTTGTAAATGGAACTTATTTCTTATGAATTAATTTTAAAAACACAAGGCTGTGTTGTCCCTGCATATTATTATAGTGAAATTGCCAGTAAATAATTTGGCCCATTTTATCGCATCTACATAAGTGTACTTCATGCTTTTCTAGTTTTTCTGAGCCTGTGATTTTTGTGAGTTTTGGGGTTTTTTTGAGCCTGTGATCACTGTCATCTCCACTAGATGGACCTCATGAGATGTTAAAGATTTTTTTCTTTTTTGCTGGTCTAAGTGAATTTTATCTGTATACGAAACAGTATTTTCTCTTTACTGCAAGGCCTACATTCTTTTCTTACCGTGAGTACATATTGAAAAAATAATACAACTGCTCTTTTTAGTAAGGATTCATGATAAAATAGAATCATGAAATTTACTGTCCACTTGTCAGTCTTCACCTTGCCCCATTACTTTCTAAAAACTTTGAGCAGGCACAATCAAATTTAACGAATGTAAAAGTGTGAAGCCTATCACAAGGGAGTATTCACAAAGGCAAGGTTCAGCATAGAGAGATTGCTGCTTTCCCCCTCCCCTAGTTTGTGGATGAGAAACCTCAGGGGTCATTCAAAGCAAACACCTAAATGAAGTGGTAGGAATTGTGCACTGTAGGCGTGTTCCTTTTTTACCTTGGGAAGCAGCGGCACAAGGACAATAGCCTCCATAGGCCAGACGTGCCTTTGGTGGGTGCCATCCTAAGTTCCGACAGTAACCAAGCTCAGTATGTGGCCCAGTGAATGTGTGCAGTCTCCAAACAGCTTGACAGACTTGCCCGCCAGTAAGCTGACAGCAGTTATGTGACGGTGATCATGTGTGGCTCTGAACTAGTCACAACTTTCTGTCTCTTACTAGACCGAAGCAGAAAAAAGGCTGGGATGCTTGCGGTGGAAGGACAGCTGAGAACGTGGGGAAGAAGTGAAGAGTATTACTGCGTAACTCCAAGATGGTTAAGTCACATTAATAATACAGCTCATAGGCATTGTTTGAAATTTAAGAAGCTGCTCTAAGTTACCCTTAAAATACTTTTATTGTATTTTTCAACATCATTTTAATGTGTTTTACACAACATTTTTATCATCAGCAAAAGTGTGCATCGCTGCTAAAGACGAGTGTTACTTTCATGGATTGTTAGCCAAGTTTCTAGTTAACAGTGGGTCATCTGTTGTTCTCAAACTAAAAATTATTCTTCTCCTGAAGAAACTTTTCTCTGCTTTCTGTTCACCCTTTTTGTATATAACACCTGGACTATCATTATATTGTTTAGAATTAATAGTATTAATAATAAAATTATAGATAAATCTAATTAACAGTATGTTAAAAGGCTAGTTATAATGTTACATATTTATGTGAAAAGTCAGCAAGTTATAAAATTGCAATAAATAGAAAAAAAAATCTTTGGATTAAGTAATTGGGTAATTCAAGTCTTCAACTGATAGCCACTTCAGTCAAATATTAAAAAGTTGTACAAAATTACAGCTAGCTACAACAAAGTTAGCAAGCTTCGTTGGTCCTGGGCACCCTCTCTCCCATGATTCATCAATTTCTTCCAGCATTGCCCTTACTAACATTTAAGTGTTACGCTATATGTTCTTACCTTCTATTCTTTACGCTATATGTTCTTACCTTCTATTCTTAAATGTTAGTTTATCCAAAGAATAGCGCTGTATTTATGTTACTTCATCCCCACACTGAGCAGCAAAAGAGAACTGAAAGTCCGTCCACTGTTTGCATTGATTCTGTTCACTGTCTTGTAGCAATTTAGTAGTAGTCTATACAAACACTTTCACATACCTTATTTTCTTTCTTATTTTCACGCTTCATGGACATCATCTTGACAAAGCCACGAGATCGAGAGAGCCTTTTTCAGATTTTTAACATTGAACAACTTACTGAAAGGATAGCATTTAAGACTCTTGCAGAGAAATTTTTGTCTTGTGAGTGTATGTGCCATTTTGTTGCTGTCTCATTAACCATGCTTTCCAGCTATCAGTATATTACTTTTTTTCCTAAGTTTTTCATTTTAGTAGTATTTTGAGTAGAATTCTCAGATGCTTCTAGATGTCAAGCGTTATTAGAATGTCTGGCTTTACATTTTTCTCAACCAGTTCTATATTTGCTTTGTTATTAGCATTTGGTAACTTTTTTTCCTCTTACTGTCAAGAAAGCATTAAAATTATTTGTTTGCTAAACATCAAAGTACATTGTTAGCTTTTATCTATGGTTGTCCGGTTTAGTAATTTTGAATGAGAATAACAGTGTTCATTGTTATTCTTTAGAGGGCCAGAACCTCAACTAGTGTAGAATCACAATCATGTTATGCTGGTTAGGATCTGGTCCAGAACATCGATATTCCACAAGAAGGAAATCCGTAGTTAAAAATCATCCATGTGAAGACTCTGTGTTGACAAAGAAGCGATACGATCTGGTACATAATAATTGTAATCTCTTCCCTTCCCAACTATCCCTGGGAAAAAAAAGCTTTAGCAAACATGTTCATTTCCTGCAATAAGTAGTCATTTAATTAAAGAAGAAAAGTAACAGGAATCAAAAATGCTTGCAGCTGTGATTCTGTTAGACATTATATAAAAAAGAATGAAATTATAATACATTAAATTAGTTTTTAGAGCATGAACTTAAGTGTTTTACAAACTAATTGTGGTAAGTTCAAAATGTCTTGTCAACATAATACTGAATGACAGTGTGTCATG
>Ga0181612_165431_pt1 | contig 18833 bp, 6 predicted proteins | sample HoacroProtozoa21_FD_119630 | JGI IMG/M metagenome (GOLD analysis project Ga0181612, IMG submission 119630) | Hoatzin crop microbial communities from Cojedes, Venezuel. Combined Assembly of Gp0051906, Gp0051904, Gp0051908 | reverse complement strand
TTCAGTCAAAAAGATTTTTTTCTCTCTGCTGGCCTGAAAAGATACAGAACTAAACAGACAACACATCTTGTCTTTATCCTATTGGACCTTTCTTACACTCTCTGAAATTCTGGTCTAAGGTTCTGTTCAAATACTGGAGGTGTTACATATGGCACAGGCAGCTGAAATACACTTCATAAAGGTTTTTATGGTTGATCTTCATACCCACTTCACTTTTGGCTCCATATGCCTCAGGGTTAGTCAGACTACCTTCAGTAATTGCACATATGGAGACAACCGAGTTTCTACTAAGATAGGAAAGTCCTGTCAATATAGAGTATGAATGGAATCACGAAATGTGCTTCAACAGGCAACAATGGTATAGATTTTCAATTACAGTCTAAGCTCTTGAAAGATAAGCTCAGAAAACTGCTTAAAGACAGGTGTTTGCTCTAGCATCTTCGTGCATGAGGCTTCATATCAGTTTCCCTCATCTGTTAAATGAGGCAACATAATTTGTTTACAGAGAGTTGCAAAGGCAATTTTTTCAAGGCTAGTTCTTGTTTATATGGTCATTTCATGTTTCTTTAGCAAAGCTGAGGATATATGGGTTATTTCCATGCCCTTTAAGACTGCTGCACCCCACTTGCATTCAGAAGATTATTGTCATATAGATAACTGGATTCTAGCCAATATGGTCTCATAGTTTCTTCATAAATAAAAGCATATTTCCAGGAAGGAACATGAGTCTTCACACTATTAGCCTTTTGAAAAGCTATGGGTAGGTGCTTTTAAGGCTCACTTGTTCTTCTCATCCTATCTCAGAATCCACTAAAGTTCTTAAAATGCAAGTATTCTGCTAGACTCTGCAGGAGAATTTGAACACTGAAATGCTTGGGCGTGACATGTTCTTACAACAGGTATGAATCTAGACTGCATTTGGACTAGCACCTTTGCCACATCTACAAATATGAATTCACATACACAGATACATAGAGTTTATAGGTATGTCAAAGGGGTGTGTATACATAATACACGTACATGAATTATGTTATTGTCTCAAATTATCCCAGTGAGTGAGAAGCAAGGAGGTAGCTTCATATCAGATTTTGACATCAGCTAAGCTTGTGAGGAAAATCTGTGACAGTGCAAGTGAGTTCATTCCTTTCTGGCTTATATACTAATTGTGAACTAAGGAGATCTTCAGCTTCTAAAACATGACCAAGTAGTATATCACAGGTTTAATCTCACATTTCAGACGTCCCGGCAACATTATTTAAAGATAAGCATTCAAAAATGTACTTCCCAAGTCTCTCTTCCCTTTATAGGGGGACATTATAAACTGTTTCTGTAGCAGATTCACATCTGAGCTATCCATGTACACCCCTTCTGTTTGTTATGGTGTTCATTAATCCAAAGCAAAGGAACAACAGAGAAGAAAGACATGGGCCATCAGGCTCAGTCCTCCAAAACTGCATGCGTGGAACTGATTTTTAGCACTGACAGGCTATGGAGGACCTGTTTCATCACCATAACAATTTCTGTCACGTAAAAATAAACATAAAATTTATAATAGACCACAAACAGACATTTGCTACAGGAATATACCAGGAAAGATCACATGCACCATTGTGTCTTCCACTCCTGCAGCAGAGCAAGCAAAACTATGGTTGAAATCCGAAGTTAGCCAAGGAAAAGTCTACTAACCCATAGTCAGAGTAATAATATCACACAACAGGATTTGCTTTGCTGAAGGCAGGAATCACTCACACCCAGTACTTGCACAAGCTTGTACATTACAGAGCATCCATGTTAAGCTGCTATAAAGGAGGAGGCTGGATGCTCTTCCTTCCCATCCTATTTCTCCTTTACTGTTTAAAGACCACATCCCTTAGATGTTGGGCATCTTTCTTTCAATATTTGGTTGAATTTACTGCTTATTATGTTACTACTCATAATAAACCCATCTGCAGGTTTTGCACACTTATTGCTCTTCCTACTCTTTTGTGTGTTAAGGACTAAAAAAAGTGAAATTATTTCCCAGGCCCTGGTGCACAGTCACCTCTGTGGTTGAACAATAGCTGTTTAGACAACACACAGTACATCTCTGCACATAAATTTGGTCTGAGCTAAAGAAAATCTCTAGAACAAACTGCAACTGCAGAGAGAACCAGTTATGCATGGCATCAGTATCAATAAATAATGCCCTGAGAAGGAAAAAGCATCAGTTTTACATCATCTAAGGGACTCTCACTGTCTAGCACAATTCTACAGTGATGTGACAAAACTTGCCATTGTCTGCTCTGTTTCAAAAGAGAAGTCCACTTTGCTCAAACTTTAATTGTTTTTTGATCAGTGAACTTTCCAATTTTCTCTAGTGTGGAAATATGGATCTGTCTGGACATTTATACGGAAGGAGAGATATACATGCATCATAAAATTAGTTCATATCTGACAGCTCGACACAGATATTATGGCTTATATTAAAAAAACAGTATATCATGGAAAATGATGTGTCAGCTTTGGACATACAATAACCAAATGATGAAATGCTTGAATTCAAGCAGCAAGGGAATTCTGGTTTGCCATAGGTTCTAGATAACATAGCTGGTTCACCTCCATCCCTTAACTTCATTTTTATATTTCATGCTAGCAAAAAGCAAAATTATTTAGTTTTATTTTTCCACTGGTAATTTTGGGCTATTCCATAACCCAAATCCAGTAGCTTTAGATACAGCAATGTGTACAATCACTATGAAGAAAGTTGGATTTTATCATGACTTTATATGAGACACAAAGTGATGTGTCATAATTGATAAAAGAGAAACATCACAAATACAATATGTAGAAAGGATTATTCTCCCTTGCAGATACGAAGCTCCTGAATCTCTGATTAGTGGTGAGGGATTAAAGTACACTATTTTCCAAAAAATGCCATCTTAAGTAAAGGTACCAGTGTGCAATAAAGAAAATATATTGCCTGAAATAGCAACAGTTTCTCCATTTAACTGTTTTCCTCTGTAGCACTTCAAGTAAAAAACATACATTGGATTATTAGGTGAACTGTACCAGTCCAATAAAAATGTATTACTGAAATGTGTATATACTAAGAAGTGAAGAATACCTTGTTTATCTGAAGTGGTTGCAGAATCAGTCTCTACCAAACAAATAATACAGTATATTAAATGAATTTTAGGATGTTAGGATGACTTGATATTGAAAGGGAAAGAAAATGCCTTACTAAAAATTTACCATGCTTTATTTTCACTTATTAGTATAAATATAGCCATCTTGCTAAAGTGATATATATAGAATATTCCAATAATACTTACATGTAACACTGCTGTGCTGAAATCAGAACTTAATGGAAAAAAGGTGGAGCAAAATCATTCAAATAACAATGAGAGTTTCCTGCCAATGTTGACTTTTTTTTAACCGCAACCCAAATGTTCCTCAAATCTTACTCTAAAAAAAACAGTTGAGCAAGGGAAACAAAAATTGTCTCAAAAGTCAGTCTTCCTAGCCTTCCCTCATATTCTAGAAACTTCAGCTAAAACTGCAGTTTTGAGACTGTTGCCTATGCACGGGCTACATAATCATACAGAGAAATACCAAGACAGCCCTGTTACTGTCCTTCTTTAGTATTGTTATATGAAGAACGCTTTGTAATAATTTGATGATGCTCTTTGAATTTTTTCTGTCCTGCAAAATACTTACCCTTTTTCACCTAGTTGATTAAAGTTATCTGTTTGTAGAGAACATAATTTAAGAAGGAAAAAATTGAACCAAGTAAACCAGCCAAATTCCACTTTCCTAAATCAAACAAGTAGTACACTCCAGAATTACCCAGTTAACTTCCCTGATCTAAAAATAAAACTTTTATTATCTGGTGCCACACATTTAAATTTATTTTTAAATTGTTAATTTAGCGGGATAAGTTTGAACACAACAAAATATTTATGTAAGATGAACCTGAAGACATGAATGACTTTGAACTCCTTTCACTGGAAAGAAGAGACCCTTTACACCCATCATACACTCAGATGCTGTCTTTTCTTGTGCTCTCCTTCACCCTTTTCACATCTTGCCTCTTCTGTTCAGATTCTTTGTATGTTCTCTCTAATCATTAGAGTATTAAAATATTCCCTGGTCATAAACAACTTTGTAAGCAGAGCTCCTCACTTGTAGGGCAGAATCTAGAGATGAAAATGAGCCAGAAAAGCTCTTGGAAGTCTTCAGTTAAAAAAAAGAATAGGTGTTATTTATTAACACGTGTCCTCTTACAAGCTTCTTTTCTGGAACATTCAGAAAATACATGTTAAGGAAGCCCCCATATGATGGATGCCCCACAGGGACTAAGGGAACAGTTTTCAGCACTGTGTTCGCAAACTGTTATTCAATGTTGAACTGAACTGAACTTCCCTATTGCAATGCTGACCTTCTCCTGTGGAAGGGTGTGCATTTATAACAAGTAGTGCTAGGTAAGAACACGGCCATTGAAGAGATCATTTGAGCCATTTTACGACAGACAAGTCTGAGCTTCTCTTTCCACAGGTGAAAAGCTAGAGTTGCATCACACGTTTCTGTACATTTAGTATAAATATTTGGAACTCATTGTCTCTCGCATATTGATACACAGGGTAGAAAGAAAAAAAAAGTGAAAAGAGAATAGATTGACTTTCCTCAGTATAAGTAACCAGAAAGAATAACATCAGGATGCAGTGAGGAGTCTAGCCAGCAAAACAGAAAGCTGCTGGTAGCAGCTCAGATATCATATACATTACAGGCAGGGGCACCAAGAGGAGCATAGCAGAAAACTAAGATAACTTTGGGTTTTTGTCCCTTCCAGGGAGAGGTTTAAACAAAAAAAGCCAAAACAAAAACCCCAGCATTAGTTCACATGGAAAGACTACTGGAGCAGCCTTCCTGCCCATTCTTGATGAAAGAAGTCCTGTATTAATAGTCCAATCTGACTTTGAAAGCTCTCTATATGCAGAACTTCCACACACACCAAAACATAGTTTGAAGAGATAAACAAGGTTTGAAGACTGCCTTGTTTGTGAAATAACCCAGTTCAGAAAAGCCAAGTAGAATTTGTTGGTTACATGGGTTTTTCACAAACAGGATGCTGCTCAGATGCCACTAAACAGTAATTTTGCAATTCACCAATTAAAAAGAGTTGGTGCCGTCAACCTGAGTGTTATTTTGAGATGCATGAGCAGCCGCTCTGCTCTAGTTGATTACAGAAGCTGACATTTATGCCACGATATTGACTCTCCAGTTCCAGCATTTCAGCCTTAAGTGAATATTGAGTCATTTCTCAGGAACTGCAAGAAACAGCTAAGCAGATGTGCTCAGTCAGCCTTGTCAGATTTTCCCCTGTGCAAATCCAAATGTATCAAAGTTTGATTAGCACTGTAGAGAAAAAAGACCATCTGCTAACAAACAGAACGCATGTCCCTTTGCAAAAAAGGAGAAAGAGCTGTTAGATACCTGCACTTTTGAAATATAAAGGGAGTAGGAAATTGTTTCTCGCAGAAAAATGTGTGCCCGAAATAATACAGTAAACTGTGAAACCGACATAGCAAAGGTGAAATCACACAATCTGAGTACTTTTTTCTTACAATCCATTTTTGCAGTATGTAAAAATACAGCAAGGACTGCTGTTGCATCCAGTTTTCAAATCAGATTAAGGAAATCCATTATTCACTGGATAAAATGATCATGATTATTTTTTGTAGTTAATCCTAAACAATTTAGATTAAATTCCTAAGCCTGTGTCTGCTTAAATTCTTGTGGAAAGATTTTTGGAACACACTTTATAGCCATCTGCTTAAGTGGATGATGTAAGGTCACATTTAGTAGAATTCTTCAGTGAAAGATAAAAAATCTTATCACAACTCTTAATGCTTTTGAAATGTTGGTTTCACAGAATCACAGAATGGTAGGGGTGGACAGGAAAAATAAAAAGAGGTCCTCATGTCAATCCAACAGCTATTGCTCCAGAAAGATTGTTAGCAAAATACAGAAGCTGGAGTGATATTTCATTCCTGCCTGTAATATCTATTACTTCATGAAACAAATGACCCTGAGAAATGTCAGTTTATACATTTTAAAACAAGTTTTACTTTAGGCCTGTTGTCACAGTACAGAGCAATATCATAATTAATGATGTGAAACTGGTAGCTAAGATGTCATTACACACAGGGATGTCACAGTGAATCAAGTTAAACTAGCTACTAAAAAAATTCAGCACTGGAATATTAGTTTTTATATGCACAGTATATCAAATAAATCTTTGACAAGCTACAAAGAAGGGTATGGATTAAATATGATATGGGATGAACAGATTTGGTACAAAGCTGGCCCAGAATCTCAAAATGCCAGCAAATCAAGGCCTATGGGTAAGTCAGGCTATTTATTTGCCAAGCTGACCTACTTCTATTACACTTACCATTTTTCTGAATACTATTCACAAGAGTCTTTCTGTCAGAGCAAAAGACAGTGTTAATTCATCAGAGATCTGATGTCATTTTTAAGAAGACCACATACCTCCTGAAGACTTGTTTACAAGCATTTCTAGGAAGTGCTCTGAGCTGCTCAAAACACCTTTATCCTGTTACCTGCTAGCTTTTTCTAAACCAAATTAGTATTTACTTCTAAACATTAGGTGTAAAATCAAATTAACATTTACACCAGATTAAAAAAATACATTCAGTTGTTATTTTTCGTTACAGAAATACACTTGTCAGCAGCATAATCTATTTCTCATCTAAGTATTCATGAACAATACAACATTTTAAGACAGAATAACATAATTGAAACTGTGTAATAGACTCGAAGTATGTTATCTGCCAGAACTGGTTAGAAGCCTCATAGTCCATTCCACTTGTGTCCCTGTCCTGGTAGCTGCTCTGGATAGGTAGGAGGTGTTTGGGCACACCTGGCTAACAAAATTCCCAGCCCAGGGGCAGAGGTGGAATTTACATTGGTAATCTGAGCTCTTACTTTTATAAAACTAATTTGCTGTTTGCCATTATTCCACCCTATTCAGTACATCATGGCTCAAACAGTACACAGTATTCGTTGACTGACTGGAACAGAACAAAGCCATTTAAAAACAAACAACTACAAAATCTCCAGGTTTTACTTAATGTGTGTGCATTAGCTTATAGCAGGAGACAATTACCTGTTCATATGCATAGCCCTTTCCATTCCAACAAAGGAGGACATGTGAGACCTATTGCTGCTCTTGTACATGTCAGTGCTTTTTTCGCTCCTTTTTGTAGATGGATTTTTTTTTCCCTGTAATAATCCTCCTTTATTAAGCTTCTCTTGTTTAAACTCGATTTGTATTTATGATTAATTTTTTCTCTTAACTAAGGACTGTACACTTGTGGACAGTTTCACTAGCCACTCATGCTTGAGAGTTTTGTACCATCGGACATTGCAGCTACTGGAAAGTCTGATTGCAACCTGGGGATGCACCCAGGCTGATTTTGAGCTGGTATGTTCAATCAATAACTTCAGTGAGGATTGAGCCCCATGGGCTTTCTCCTGCCTCTCCCATCATACATCCAAACATTTCCGTAATCTTATATTTAGAAGCCCACACTGCTGTCACTGCAGTCACCAGCCTCTGTAACCAGAAAAAGCTATTGGCTGCAAAGCTACCTGTACAACAGTCACTCCTGCACTGTGGTATGGATTCACCTTTAGGTAGTATAAATATTTAAGCAGGATGTTTTGGGAACACGCTTATGGGGAGTGCTTTCTCTGCCTGTTTCTTCACAACTAGAAATTTCACTTTCCTCTCACGTGACCTATATGCATCTTACTCCCAACATCTATCTCTAATGAGCTTTTTTGTACAGGCACTCTGCCAGGCATGCCTGCAAAGAACATATTTACACCTCTAGCTGAGGAATTCTGGATCAGGGAACACTTGAGAGAGAGTCCATCAGCTCCACATCAGCCTTTCCTACCTTGATACAGAGTTCATCTCTTGAGTTAGTAATGTGTCATTGGCTTTGTGTGTAATATTTGTACAAAAACTCATGTTAGTGAAATGTACAACACTACTGAATGCTGGTATGCAAGTAACTGTACAAACACATGCCCTTTTTTTTGTTAAAGAAAGTATATTTTCAGCATTTTGTTGTACACATTTGTCCTATTTTGTTATTGTCATAAGGGATTCAACCGAGACACTACTCACATAGTCCTGTAGACTACTGAGAAGGGAGGAGAAAGGAGAATTTCCTATGCTTTTTCTTCTAGTCAGCTTTTAATATTTTCATAAGCCCTCACAGATGTTACTGTTATACAAAGACAAAGTAAGAATGGTTGTGTGTATACTTAAAAAAGCATATCATCCTGTGCATGTAATCTCAGGTCACCAGTTACCTAACTTGTATCCACTCATACTCCAGGTGTGTTTTATCCTGCTCTTTCTTTCTAGAAGAATCAGCAGTTAAAAATCACCTTAGCTCTGATTTTAGGATACTAACACCAAAGGAAAGATGTAAAGAAAGGCAAGAGGATGGGATATAGCAACACATCACCATTAGCGTTGCCTGTGGGGAAGACTTGGTGGATTATGGTTGCTTTGCTCTTACCCCTATGAATATAGGAAACGTACATGCATAGAAAAAGGACATACCCAAAACATAAAGCTTACCCCTGGGGTTCACAGATAGGATGCCAAATTCAGCTGATGTACCCTTCCATACCTTAAGGACCTTTCTGTCCATATTCCTCAAGGATGTAAGGACAAAATGAAGCCACTACTTCATTCTCACTTCCCTTCTCTCTAATCTTTTAACGAAGGGGGTGGAGCTTTGGGGTTGTGTGGCAAGAGGAATGTTCCTTGATTTGCACCACAATAGCTTCCATGACTTAAGGCTGTGCTGGGCAAGTACTGGCCAGGCAGGCTTTTAAGATGGTTATTAATTCTGTACTTAAAATCTCTCAGTATGGGGCAGGAAAATGCACTCTGAAGTCTCTTTACTACATGACTGAAGGCAGAAAACAAACAACCTCACTGCAATAAAGACGGTACAGAGAGTCTCACAAATTCAGCAAAGTTTCTAGGACACACCAGGGATAACCGAACATAAAAGTGTGCTATGTATTATGCAGTATGCCTTTTCCCAAAGTACCTTACAGTTGCCAGATATAGCAAAGGGTAAACGGAGGGTCATTTTATTCAAGTGACTAGATGAAAGTGAGGCAGGTAACCTTGCCTATCTGAAGTCGTTCACGGTAAAACACTGGCAGCACAATTTTGAAGGTAGGACAGGGAAAGGAAGTGAACAAACTCTCTTTGAAATTCAGTGTTATTGAATTCATATACCCAAAGAACATGGTCAGTGTAAATACCCAAGAGAACATTGTCAGTGTATAGAGGTCAGCTTTCTGCCAACCACTGCAAAGTTGAAAAGGCTCAGAGATCAAATCACTCTGTATGCTGAGATGCAGAAGCTATGAGGAAATATTTAACAGTTATAACATAGATAAGGATTAAAATAATACTGTATCAAAATCTTAACTATTTCAAAGTACAGTTGTGGCCAAAAAAGGCAAGTTTGAATAACAGTCTACAAAAGAAAAATCACCAGCAAATCACGCCAGGAGATAAAACCAGCACTTATTGGAGCGTGTGACAGGTATATTATTACTGTTCATAAATAGTTCTGTAGCCCCAGCACCATGGCTGGCAGTTTACAGACAGACTGAATAACAAGATCTGTGCTGTGAAGAGCCTCCAGACTCAGCTGACAGTTATACAAACAAAGACATGGAAGTGGAACAACAAGGAGGTGTGAAGGTACACATTTTCATTAAGTACCATTTTCAAGAAACAGGAGAAGCCCACATACCACTTCAGTGCTGTTGAAAGAAAAAAAATCCTTCTCTACCCTATCCCCAAAGTTTTTGCCTCCCATCCTTACACCCAAACACATCTCCTGCATCAAGTTTTCTTCTCACTCCCAGAATCACAGAATGGTTGGAAGGGACCTCTTGAGGTCATCTGGTCCAATCCCTAAACCTCCCTCCCCTCCTTCCTCCAAGATAATTTAACTTACCAGAATGTCTAAAAACTATTAAAAAACCCTGAACTGTATCTTACTGTCTTAATGAGTTAGACCAGGTCCCAAAAGGGACCACTGAGGTCAGATCTCATATAAGAGTGTGATGCCACAACTGGGAGAGAAGAAACAGGAGCAAGACTCCTCCTACTGAAGGCAGCAAAATGTTACTTGAGTTGAACTGCACACAAAGTCATCCCATCCTCTCTGTTCCATGCCTTATGGAATATTGCTACTTTACTTTTATTTTAGATTTTTTGTTGTTGTGATTGCCAGTAAACTCACTGAGTAGGTGCAGGAAGGTACACTCCATCTCTATCTGAAAGTATGTTTTCAGGAGCATTTTTATCCTGCTTTGCCTTAGGAACTCTTCTCTGGCAAGGGAATAATCTCAGTCACATTTACTGAGGCAGCCAAGAGGTATGCAAATGAGAGCTTAAAGATCCATGAGATTTGTCCCCGTAAATCTCATAGGTATTTTCAAAAACCCTGTTGTAGGATTCTTGAGGTTATTTTCCTCTAGTACACATTTTCACAAGTAACCCCACTGCCCTTTGAGTGACCTCAGTAGAGACACTTCAAGTTATCTGCCCTAGTGTTGTGCTTCTGATTATCTCCAAACCATGAGGAATTTCACTGGGAGGCAAGTCAAAGCAGGTGCTACAACTTTTGATACCACATGACTCCACTGTGAACATTTCTTTCCTTTTGATTCCTTTGCTTTAAATACATGTGGATGTTTGGTGGGTTGTTGCCGTTTTAATCAATTCCCGCTACCATCTTCCTTTTTCCATAACCAAAACATATTTTAAAAGAAGTGGAATTTTAAGCAACTAAATTTATTTCTGCCTTGCCCCTGATTCAAAATTTATTTTTGCCTCCTTTCAGGAGCAGAACACTGGGTCTCAATCCCATTTTCAGGCCAGTCTCAGACAAGTACCAGTTCTTTCCCTTTCCCAGACAGGTGGCCAGCCTAGAGATTTTGCAGCATTAGTGCTCAACTCATTCAAACTTCCTCCAAGACTGAGTGATTTCTGGGAGGGGACTCAACCTCTATGACCTCCCACTGCACTTTGCTGCTAATCACTCCACCACCAGTCCCTGAAAAGTAATTTTACATAATCTTCACTGGGCAAAAGGAATTACAAGTATTCTGCTTGTTACTTCTTCAAGTTACAGCGTCATTTATTTTCTAACCAAGTATTTGTATCTGTTTTTATTGACTTATACACGTCTGTGTCTACATATGTGCATGTATGTGCTTATGGACTGAAAAGACAACTCAGTTAATAGACTATGGTGCCAGCTTTCGAGGCTTATCAAAAGAATATTAAAATAGCCAAGGCATCCCATAATATATAATGGGAAGGTCAAATCTGAGTGGAGTGTATTCACATTTTGTTATTTAGTAATCCTAAAAGCAAAAGATAAGAATGACTGTAGTGACTTGGACAGATACTGAACTGACCTCTGACTCCTGTTTTGATAGGTCCCAGTTATAAACTGCGCACTGTAAGTTCTGGAGGCTCCAGCTGCAGCTATTCAAAACATATGGCTCAGCTGTTCAAAACGTATGGCTTCTCTTGAAATTACAACCAGTCTCTTGCAGAAGCTGCACGAGGGATCACATCGATGCCTCAGTTGCCTCCAGCATCTAGAGCACATTGCCACCTGATATGAGGTCAGCACAACCAGGCAACCACTGCAGGCTCTACATTGGAGCAGATGAAAACTGGGTACATATTACTTCAGCTACTCCTACCAGAGAGATGGTAGCTCTTAGCTGAGGGCGGTCTGTCAAACTACCACAGCTAGACTTCTCTGATTGCACAAAAATTGACAGTAGTTTTTGGTGATGTTACTTTACAGTGGGTGACTGATCACACTCAGGTCTGTCAAATGCATGTTTTCAATTAAGAATATCAGTGGATTCCACAAAAGATTTTAATGATAACATACATGACAACCATGCTGTATTTGAGAATGCTTTCCCTTTGGAAATCAAACATGGGGAACTCTTCTTTGCCAGGCAATTTCGGGGTTGTACAGGATCATCCCTTTCTCAAAAGCTTCGCTTTTCCCTTTCCTGTCTGCATTAACCTTTAGCAAAGCCAGCAGAGTCTTGCATACTGTTGTCAGGGCTGAAGCTGGGGTTGCCTGAGAGAAGCTGGAGAGGAGCTGAAGGAGTAGTGGATGTAAGGTCTACTCTGTGAAGCAAAAAGCTAGTAACCGAGGAAGGAATGAGAAAGCATCAATGGGTTAAAGCATAAATCATCAAGGAAGAACAACAAGCTGCCAAAGGATGCTTTACTGATTGTGAATGCTGATATTACCACTAGCTTCACTGTGATAAGTAATAAACAGTAAGCAAGCATTGTTCCCTGTCAGATAATGGCTCCTGACTAAGTTCAGAAATCCAGACCAGCGCTACAGCAAAGAAAGCAAACTCACCCCTAAGCGTTGCATTCATGTTCTAGCCACCTCCTTCCATACGGGAGGAAAAATGGTTTCTGACTGAGTTCAGGAGTCTGACAGTCGGTTACACTCAAGTGCTTAGAACAAATGCACTGTGCAGTTAAAGCTGCAAAGGAAATATGGGGATTATCCCACAGCTTTGGACCAGCAGTGGTGAGGGCAGTGGCAGCACAGGTAAGCATCTGTTCTGGCATTTCACAAACCTAAGAAAGAAAGGCAAGGGAGAGGGAGCCTCTCACCTTTTTGGAAAAGCACAGCTAGAGAAGGAATTACTACTCAGGAGAAAGCAATAAAAAATGTTTGTAATATATGCTGATAGTTGAAGAGCTGCTGCTTAATCCAGTTCATAGGTTTAACAGCTTCTAAGGGAATTTACAGAAGTTAGTGTGGGTTAACATTCCTCTGAGAGATGAGTCCATGCATAACCTTGTATTTCATAATTAAAAAACTCTTTGATCTGTAAGACCCAGAAAATTGCTTATAGTAAATTACAATATGAACAACCAACCACTTGATGGTATGAATAATGCAGGCGAAACTTCAAGACCAGATTCAGCATGTCTAGATCGTCTACTGAGGATGTGGGGCAATGGAGGTCTCAGCCGCACAAATGAAAAGCACGTGCTATTGAAGAACAGGAATAAGGTCATGATCTGCTTCCCCTTACTCCTCATTAGCACTATCCACAGAGTGGCAAACTGTGTATGATTTAGCAGTAATGTGAATGGTACAATAATAGTAAAAGAACCCTTAATCCCTGACTGGGATGAATGTCTAAAGAAAAAAAATAGCCATAAAATTGAGAAAAAATAATCCACAAAAAGAGTGGGAGAACAAAGGATGTTAAATACGTAAAATGAGCTGGCTGTACTGTGGCTAAGCAACTTAAACTGGGTCAAAAGGAAAGGCAATGCAAATAGAATAATAACACAACCTAGGACATATTGACACAAGCTATTTTTACTTCAGTAACAAATTGTATTAAAATATTTAGATTAAATATTGGCTATGTTAATTCAGTAACTAAGCTAGACATAAACAAATATAGGTGTATACAACTCAAAAGTATATTAATATTTAAATATAAAAACCTTGATTCTCCATCTTGCTCCCCTCCATCACCCCTCTTCCAAAAATCAGTTCCTTTCTCCTAGAAAATAATATTTCAAACCAACAAGCGGGGAGTTTGCCATGAAGATTATAAAGTCAAAGATGAACCAAGCAAAATAAAGTTGGGGAATACAGAAAAGGGAATTTCAAAGGCAAATACGGGGAAATGATAAAATGAAATTACTTCACTCAGCACTTTTTCCATCTCTGGGCAGCCTTCTTATGAACCCTCATGGAGAATGTATGCTACAAATCCAAGCTTCTCATAAAAATGTGCATAGACAATCAAGACAAGCTGTCAAAGTAATATTATACATGGAAGTCACATCTTTATCAGCTTTAATTGATTTTGGTTCTCAAACAGGTTCTATTTAAGGATGTTTATAAGTAATTTTTCTCTACAAAGGTGAAACTCTGAAAGATAAGCTATTTGATCTTATACCTAGCTCCTAAATAGAAAGCTTGATGAAACACCACATTTATAAGTGACATGAGACTTTTAATTTTTGGAATATAGTTCACATTTTGTCATCAGTTGAATGTTGATTGACTTTAAGGTGTAATAGATTTTTCAGTAAGTTACTATTATGGAAATCCAACAGAATTTTCCTCAATTTTTTAGAATAAAGAATAACACAAGGTTTGGTGTTTTTTTTCTTTCACTCACGTAACTACTTAAATAACTTCTGGAAGGTTTCAAGTTCAACAGTTTCACTGCTTGTTCAAAAATAAGTGCTTACATTTGGATAACACAAATCATCCCATTTAATCCTATTCATTGGACCAAGGGCGCATTTTTATTTCAGTACAACTAGTAAAGGCAGGAGGCATACGCTAATCTTAACAAATAAGACTAAGATGAAAATTCACCACCATTTTTTCTTCAGCTGAATTTTGTACTTTGATAACTATGTTGAACTGGCTTTCTCAAAGGAAGCATTCTTCTGCAGTGAAGACACACACTTATTTTATTAAGCAGTTCAACTTGCAAAAAAAGTTTCGTAATCTGTACAGCAGCTTGTATTTAATGAGTCAGAAATCGTTCTGTACATTTCATTTTAGTATTGACTCCAAAAATAATGCCAGAAAAAATCTTTCAGAGCTCCCCACTATCCTTTCTCCCTCCCTCAACCAATCTTGTAATTTATTTTTTTATTTCGGACTCAATTCTATGCATTAAATACATTCCATAGAGTAAGACTACCTGTAAAAATAAAAATCACTTACTGAAGCCATTATCACTTTTTAGTGACTGCCTTTCTGTAATAGACGTAAAGCATCCTTTCATGGTCCTCCAAAATCACAGGAAGTCATGACACAGGTGTTAAAGAAAACTGGGTCACAAAACATCTACTTCAACTGAAATCACCACATATCATTCTCGACTTAGTGTTCTACCCTGTGGCCATGTAACCAGCACTAAAGCTAGCACTGCATTCTAGCAAGGTTGCTAATACATACTACAGGTAAATTTGATCAAGCCTGGTAAATCATATCCTATATTTGCCAATTACAGGAATATTCTGTGTACGTGACTAGAACTTTCCATCATGGGGCAGAGCAAGGTCAAACTTTTACTGTGGCCCTGTATTTTCTTTTAAGTATCTGTTGAAGTTGTTTGATTGCTGCATACACAGCACACAGTCAAACAAATAAGGAAACCATTAAGCAAAAGTCAGATAAGAGGTGATTGCTGAGAGCTGTGAACTAATGATAATGTGTTTTTTCTGTTTTTCAGTGGTGTACTCAGCAGCGTACCTGCAATAACTAAAGTAGCAGATAATCCTCCTATCTTCTTGTAGAATCCCAGTGATACCAATTATTGTCAGAGGTCTACATTTTTAGTCTTACAAATGGCATCCACCGATTTCAATTTTTCCCTCTTAAGAATGCTGAAAATAGTGGCAATTCTTATGCTTTTGTTGACATTGCAAATCTATGTCTGCCCATACTATATCAATGTGATAGCTTTTCTAATTGGATCTATCTGTGGGAGGAGGAAGCATCAGCAACAGAGAGAGACACAGAGAGATGCAATTTCAGAGATAAGCTAGGAAAAATACTGAAGCTGAATTTTTATCAGTATGACAGGAGCTCAGCATCTAATTTCCATGAATATGGAAAATAGAAAACTTTTCCCTACAAACGTGGGGTTTTTTAAACAAACTAACATTCAACTAAATCAGATGCTGTAATCTTTTTTTTTTAACCAGTCTCCAAACATCCATTCAGAACATTAAACTAAATCTCTGAAGATGCACAAATTGTTTGTGAAGAATAACAGAGACACTGAGATACAGCCCATGACGTGTAGCGGACAGTGGCCCAGGCAGTCAGAGGCTGAGCTCTGCATAGCTTACAGGCCTGCCCACATTTACTATTGTGACAGAGAAAAGTGCAGTAACTTTCTCATAAATAGAGCTTCTATGCTATCTTATTACATCAGACATTGTACAACGACTAATATCCGACTATATAAAATGTCTTTAACCCCTTATCTTATTTTAATGGAGTAGCATAACACCAATGGCCTTTTCCTCACATATGGGTCCACAACAGATACAGGTGTTGGGGAAGGAACCACAGAAATTGTTCAACCCGTGACTCACTAACTGCACCAGTCATAGATCTGGACCTCAGCTAGTCCCTGACAAAAAGTGATACGACATTTTTTGCCTAGTATTAGTACAGAAAGATTCTGGTACCAGAGACTGGCAAGAAAAAAACCCAACACTTCTCAAACTGCAGCCCAGTAAAAAAGCATGGGGCAGGACAGTGAATTTGCAAAAGTACAGCCAATTTGACACATCACAAGATACTGGATAGAAAAAAACCAAACATATTTTTTAGCATTGTTTTGTCAAATGAAGTAGCAATTAATGGCTCAGAAATTATAGCTCTACACCAGGTTACGGGAGACAAAGATCCTATTTACTGCTCAGCCTGAGGGTTGAAGGATTCAAAGCTCACACTTTTCGACTGCCCAAAAGAGTGTCTTGGCGAAGGCGGGATGAGCTCAATCTCTTCCTATGAAAGCTAATCCATTCTGTAAAAGCTACAAGTTCAGTGGCAGCATGAATAAAGCCGAAGTGTCCCAGCTTTCAAAGTGTCTTACAGACATATTTTTAGACCGCTCTCATCACCTGTCAGATTGCATAACACAAATTTTCACCATAAAACCCATAGTTTTTGACCTATCATCTTAAAAAAACCAGGACTTTCATTAAGTCCTGTACAGTTAGATCGGAACAAGTGGATTTAAGCCAAAATGTCTCCCCTTTTCCAACCATAATACAGAAATAAAAAATTTCAAAGCCTATCATGTACTGTAGTGTTTACAAACAGGGTCGTTCTCAAAGTTTCTGTATAGTATTTTTCAAATGTGTTTTTAGCACAATTGGTGGGGGATGACTGAAAATGCATCAGCACCTATAAAGGTCAGTCACAAGTTATTAACAAGTGGTTATTTTTGGTTCAGGTGTTTCTAGCCCACAGGCTTCGTAAGGTCAGTGTGAACACAGAGCTATTGTTTAGTTGATAATAGCATTTCCATGAGAGTGTCATTCAGTTTTCCTGAGTGACTTCTCACAGATCCAGGGGGATACGTGCAAATTCTTGCCTCACTGCCTTTAGTTCTGCTTCAGGTTAAATTGATCCCAGACTGTAGTGTTCCTGCCAATAGCATTTCTTACAATAACCATCTCTATATTTAAGAGATAAAGTCTCTGGTTGCTGCTGTGGTGCTCCCTGAATTTCTGTTTCAGATAAGAAATTTTTAATCAGCAAGAAATTTTATATGTAACTACAGGAGTCAAGTTTCAGGGGAATATCTATATTCCCATTCACAGAATTATTTTTTGTTGCTTTGATTCTTGCAGCTTGTACCTTCCAAAAAGGATGTGGATTACCTAAAATCTAAAATCTCAGAGAAACTCCAGATTATTTTTTAACTGCAAGCATTTCGATTGTTGAACTTTCTTTAAAAAAATAAAGTCATACAGGTACAGCTGTCAGCTTCTTTTTGTTTCTGTATTGCTACCCCAATGAAACCGTGCATATCACCCCATTTCAACACATGCATACACCTACATCTTGTATCCAGCATGGACCACTAAATCTCTCTAGTATGTTTACAAGAGTGCACGTTTTGAGCATGACTATCTAAGCCTTGAAGCAAAGAAGTATAAATGCACACCCTGTACCTATGACAAATATAGGGGTAGTAAGTAACAGCATTGTGTCCCTGGCTGGGTAGAGAGGCTACCGAGAGACGGACAGTGAGAAGAGAGGTTTAGCAGTTCTTTCCAAAGTTGCTTTCCAAGCTACATCCTGCAGGCTTCAGGGAGTAGTCCAGAAGAGGTTAAGAAAAAAAATATAATGTGTATAGCTCCTTTTTAAGCTTTCCTGATAAGGATGATATATGCTTAATAAATAGTAGATGTTAACTTCATTTCTTCTGGCACAAGCCTAATCACTCTTGTATTGGAAAAGGATCAGATGAGAGAATATTTAAGGAAACTGGACATACATAAATTCATGGGCCCTGACAGGATGTATCCAAGACCACTGAGGGAGCTGGTAGATGTCATTACAAGGCCATTCTCGATAATCTGAATGATCATGTTGACTGGGAGAAGTGCCCAAAGACTGGAGGAAAGCCGATGGCACTCATATCTTTAAGAAGCGCAAGAAGGAGGATCCAGGATACTACAGGCTGGTCAGCTTCACCTCAGTCCCTGGAAAGGTGATGGAGCACCTAATTCTGGAAACCATTTCCAGAAACATGAAGTGCAAAACAGTCACCAGGAGTAGTCAGTTTGACTTCTCCGAGGGGAAGTCATGCTTGACCTTTTTGATTAACTTCTACAATGAAACGGTTGGACTGGTAGATAAGGAGAGAACAGCTGATATCATCTGCTTGGACTTCAGAAAGGCCTTTGACACTTTCTCCCGTAAGAGATCCTCATAGACAAGCTCTTGATGTATGGGCTGGATGAGCAAACAGCAAGGTGGATGGAAAACCAGCTGAAAGGCCAGGCCCAGCAGGTGGCAATCAATGGCATGAAGTCTTGGTGGAGGTCAGTAATTAACAGTGCATCCCAGGAGTCAATACTGGATCCAGTCCTTCTGAACATCATTAATGATCTGGATGACTGGGCAGAGTGTACCCTCAGCAAT
>Ga0181612_114722_pt1 | contig 18833 bp, 12 predicted proteins | sample HoacroProtozoa21_FD_119630 | JGI IMG/M metagenome (GOLD analysis project Ga0181612, IMG submission 119630) | Hoatzin crop microbial communities from Cojedes, Venezuel. Combined Assembly of Gp0051906, Gp0051904, Gp0051908 | reverse complement strand
TTAGAGCAGGTCTCCTGGACTCCAGTGGGGTTATTTCTGTGAGTAATGAATCGCTAAAATCACTATTGGGAAGACTAAAGTGTCCAGGTATAAAACCATTTTCTATTATAAATGTTTTTTTTCCTCAGCTGAAGATTGTAAAAAGCATCATCATTCATTCTAAAACCAGTATGGATGGTAAGTGTAAATGAGATTGTATAACTAGTTGTCACACTTTTGCACACTAAGTTTAATTGTCAGAAAAAGAAATATCATTTGCAATATTTACACCAAAGGTTAAAGACATGAAGTGCTTTATTATGCAAACAATGACATTTGAACAACAGGATGCATCCTGAAGGGAACAGTTTTTTACCTTTAGCTTTACTTGCTAGTCTCTGACAAGTCGCCTTTGAGCAGATAGTATTAGATGTTAACGTACACAAACCTAGCTTTTGCTTCCAGATTAGATCTTAAAAAAGCATTTTAAATTTAGGAATGCATTTTACAAATTACATTCTACACTGGGAGAAGTAAAGGAATGCCTTTTCATCTTAAACATACTTTTGCAATATACAATATTTAGCAAAGCCAAATGAGTAGTATAAACACAGCTTGGACTGCAGCTCTGATGTAAAACCATATAGCTCCTCCAAGTTAGAAAATACCTATCCCTTAATGGTGCCCTGTTTTTCTGTTTGGTTTCTTGAGTACTAGAAATACATAATGGAACCATCTGTCTTGAGAGATTGTTGGCTTCATACTGTGCTTTTCCTGTATTTTTGAGTGCTGATTTTGTCTGGGCTGGGGAAGATGGTGGCTATGTACTCCATCCATTCAGTGAGTCTCCTGTCTGTAGTATAGTGGCTTGGGCTGCCTGCTTTGTGTTGAAGCATGGGGAGCTCCCCGGCGAGCTCTGTTCGGATGCCTTGCTGTGGCTGAAGAGGCTCCATGGAGGAGCCTGCTCTGTCGGCATTCACTCTGAGCAGTAACTTGTTAAGAAAGTTTATAATGTAAATAAGACACAGTCTGTCAAGTTGAAGATCATGAGATAAAATTGGAGCTCGGTGGAATCGTTACAGAAATTGCAGTGTAGTCATTCAAAAGAAGCTAGTCTTCTATTTGTGTGGCACAGTGTTTTCCCTTGTTTCCCAACCCTTACCATGCTGAGGTTGAGGGGATTCCATCCTAACCCTTAGTGATGTTGTGAATACTTGAACTTTCAGGACTTAGTTTGTCTTGACCGCTGTTTAGGAATTAGGTGAGACACATCTGTTAGTGTTTTCAAAACATTCTTTGGCAAATGAGGGGCTTAAACACAGGAGTCAGGGAGAACCCAGCCCTGCCTTGTTTATTTGGGATGTTTTCTTTTTATCTTCTCTGATGTTGGCTGTCCTGTTTTGAATCTGAATACAAAGAAAGAGCTTCTGTCTTAAGAAGTCTTTGACTTTGATCTTGCTGTTGTTTCCTTGTGAAAGAAGGAAGGAGTCTGAACCCTTGGGTGTACTTGTAGAATCAGGGCTATCAGTTGAGATTCCAGAACTTTGCATTAGGAATTTTCTCTCTTTTTCTCCCACTGTTTGTGCACTTTGCTCCTAGCATTTTGGGATCCTAACGTAGGCTCTGAAAGCTTGATATTCTAATGGACTCTTCCAGAGTTAAAGGTGGCTGGAAATCTTCTGGGCTCTGAAGTGCATGCCGTCTGTCTGGCCGTTGTTGGTTTTTCTCATATAGAAAGAAGGTAGAAGGTTGTGGGGAGATTTTTTTTTTTTTTTTTGCAACAATGATAATTCGCAATTTAGAACTCAAAACTAGCAGAAGATCTCTTGCTAGTGTCTCTCTTCTGCTCTCTCACTACTGGAACACATTGTTAACTTTTGTTGTGTTTTTTTTGTGTGTTGTTATGTTTATGTTGCAAAAGAAGATAATGCAAAAGGATACGTAATGTAATTTTTGACAGGTTTTAAAAAAACCCACCGAGGCATTACTCTGGGGATGAGTTGTCTGTGGTGTGTGCATATGCTTCGGGCTGTGGTGGTTTCACTGTAGGCCAAGCTCATTATACAGGCAGCTCTATGCATATTTCTGTCCACACCTGACAGTTCGCTCATTTTTCAAACCTGTTGAACCATCTTTCTCCATGCCAGGAGATCTTTTTGCCTTTAATCTTGTTTTTCTTCCTTTTTTCTCCCTTAGCACTCTGGGAGTTCTCTGGACCTTTGTTTCCCCTCATACCAAGGGTTAAGTTTTTCGTGCCTCATGTTCTCCTCATGCCAGTACTCCCCTCCTTTTTTTTTTTTCTCTTCTCTATGCTTTTCTCTTGCTAGAAGTTCCAAGAGCAATCTCACCCCTTCCCCAGTGTTTTCTGTTGATTTCCAACCCTGCCCCCACGTTCTGTTTTGTTTCTGTGTCCTTTTGTGTCTTATTGTAGTCCAAGGAGCCGCTAAGAGTTTCTCGGGTGTTGGGGCTGATGAGATGAGAGCCAAGCGCAAACAAGCAAGTGTCATTCCAGCCAGAGCAGGGCCTGGAGAACGAACCGTGTCATTGTAACCTTCCTCAACAGTAACAGTTCCTCTGTATGTAGCTGCTTTTATCTGGGAATCCCAAGTGCTTTGCAAACGTTAATACAGCCATGTAACACCTCTTTGGGGCAGGTGATAACATGCGTCCTCCTGACTTCTTGGGTTTTTTAAATTTGATTTGCTTAACTCATTACGACGTATGAGATTGAAGGCTACATGCGATGCTGGGAGTAAATGAGATGAGTTAATCTTTCTCCTCTGAGAAATGTGGCTAGAATAGATAGTTGGGTTGATTTGAAATGAGTTACTAAGAGGTGTTTAATCAGAATTTGAGTCTGTTACAGACTGAGATGGAAACCATTTCATATTTAAAACATTTGTTTACTCTAGTGCTCTGCTACACAAAATTTATCTAGGAAATAGTAAAATGCAATTTTAAAATAGTTGCATTTATGTAGTTATATTCTTGACTAGTTTTGTTATGAGTGCTCTTACTCCATAATGAATATCTTTTTCAGTATAGTTTAATTTTTCAAAGTGTATTAAGTTAAATTAACCAGGAAGCAAGCCTGTTATTACAAAATGACATTATTGAACAATTACAGGTACAGATCAGACTTGTGTCACATCTGAGCAGCCGGGAGTAGACCAAGCCTTATATTTATTAAAGGTTTCTGCTTTTTATCTGGAATTTCTCAGAAAGAAATAAATGTATATCTGCTCTATGTAGGGCATTAGAAAGTGAACTAGTGCTTCTGGAAAGCAGTTAACGTACTGAGCGTGCAGAGCGCCAGCTGTGTATTTCTGTGAAGGAATCTTTGGGATTTATGGGCTGACTGAAACCTACCCATGGTTCTGTCCAGGTGCTCACTAAGAGCCAAAAGTCTTCAAATTCTATCACAGCAAAATTTGCTGATGGAAAAGGAGGATGCACACAGGGCAACTGGACATACAATACTCTGTGTGAAATGGATGAATTGCAATTTGTGAAAGGAGGAAAAAGTAAACACGCTTTCTGAAGTATGGGTGTACCTGGAGGCAAAGTATGAGAAAGTGATGATTGGAGAGTTTTTTGTTATGAAGAAAACTCTATCAAATGGCCTTTTGTACTAAATCCGTCTCAACAGAATGTGTTGTACCCGTGCCATATATACTCGGATGGTGGATGTAGCGTTGGCAAGGTTTAGGTGTCATACCCTAGAAATGATCCTGGAGTAGAACTGTGCAATATAACTCTTCACACAGTGTAGCACTAGCACTGAAAATTGTAAGTTCTTGCTAATTCATGATGCCATTCTTTGTTTATTGCAGTAATGAAAATCATTTGTTATCTGTGCTGGAATAACAAAATGAAACCCCCAATATTTGAAGGCATAAAATTATAACAGAAGAAATCACTGTTGGTATTCAAGTTGTTTTCTTGAATATGTTTAAACTTGTTTTATATATATATTGAAACTAATAAAATGGCCTCTTCACAAGAGACAGACCAACAGTGGCCAAATGTCTCTGCTAAATTTCATTCTTTGAATGTAATTTTCTTACTGCCGGATAATTGCATTTCTGGCTGAAGTTCTGAGCACCAGTCACATCTCTTGCCCAGTGAAGTCAATGACAGGTGTGTGGTCTGTCTGATTTGGTAAGGATACACCGTGCTGACATGTCCTATTTAAAAGATGTGAACTCAGGTGTGTCTAAAGTAGAGTCTAGTTCTAGCATGCACAATATTTATTTGTTATATGTCAACCTTTTATTAGTCTGTGTGAAATATTTATATGTGTCAGTCTAGATTCATGTGGTGACGTTTTTTTTAGAGTTGTACAATGAAACTACACGAAAAGAAAGTTGAATGCTACTAGCAAGCACAATGTTATGAAAGAATATTTTTTTAAAAGACATTACAGTAGAGTAAGCATTTCAAGTATTTACATTGTCCTATTTCTTTTGATTCTCTGCTAGATTAGTCTAATTTCTATAAGAGGAGTATTGCTGGGCCTTCTCAAATTTTGAAGTGCTACGTAATTTGAAAGCATTGTAAGATTTGGATGTAAACGTACCTTTTGAAGATTAACTTGAGTTAATCACATTTTTGTTTCTAAAAAACACAAGAAAAGAAGTTACTAACTTTCTTATCCAAGAATGTGGCATGGCGATCAATGAAAATACTTATGCCATTTTAATATATATTGTTGGAAATATATTTATATGAACAGGTAGTGATTCACGCTGACATTATTCTGCAGCTTTTTCTCCTTTTATCAAGTGCCGGAGGCTGTTAGGGCAGTCCTGCCAAATGTTGTGCTTAGGCAAGGCAAGTCTGGAGTTATGGAAAAATAGCACTTAAGTTTGGAGTTTGATAGTGGGAATATTATTATGAATGTTGTTTTACGGCTACGTATCAACAAGAAAACGAGGAGAATGAAGAGTACCTTTATCTTCAACTAACCTATAAATAGGCCTAGTACCCTTGGCTTTATCTTGACCTTAGAAACTTGCTGTTATCTACCTTTTATTTAGTTGTTAAACTGAATGGAGCAGGTAGACCCCTTGTGGTATGGGATTTTTCACTGCTGATGCTGGGCATCAGGTGGTTCGTGGGCAAGAGTGCTGAGCAAGGTGACATCACACTGCCCGTTAGTTTTGTCCTCCATTTTAACTTCATTTTCTTTCCTGGGCCATATCTGTTACCACATGCCACTCGGACTTCTGTTTTATTTTCAGAGGTGATTAGGAAATCTGACAGGCAGCCTATTTGAAAACATGGTTGTGTTCCCTGTATATCCTTCAAAATTTTATGGAGGAGTTGGGATCAAAACCTTTGGGAAGAGTAGGCATCCAAACCTTCTCTGTCATATTCTCAGAGTTCTCCTCTGGCTTTCGTCTTTGCGCAGACGTCTAGATGTGAGATCTGTTTCATTATTTCCTTCACATATCCAGCTTTTCTTGCAGTTGTGTCGGGGCTTGCTAGGTCCCAGGGTCAGTTATGTGCAGGGTCTTTACCCTATCCTGGCTGTATGTTGTGTCCTCTCTGCTCAGCTGGTCCATGCTTTCCCCTAGTACCCAGGTTCTTCATCTACATGGCTGTCCTCTCATCCCATCTTCTTAGTTGGCAGGCTGTTATTTTGAGAATTGAGTAATATCGCAAGCAAGTGTGACTGTGTTTTTGCAGTATATTGAATATACACTAGGAGACAGCATTAAAGTTGTACAGGACAGTCTTAATTTAGTGCTTCCTAAATAACAAGTGCATTTCTTAACAGCGTGCATTTGTAGTTTCAACATTTCTTCCGATCAGTGGGGAACTCGTGAGCTTGAGGAGGAAAACGCTGAATACTGAATGAAAAACCCTTGTCGTGATGCCAGGTTTGCCTGTTGTCATTAAGACAAAACACTTGATCTCCAAGTCTCAGAGTTTCTGAAGTGTTTTATAGGTTCACTTTTGTGTTGTCCAAACCAGCCAAAACTAATTTGTGATATATCCTCCTGTTATGAGTGCTTTACTATCCCACTGCCAAATCCCAGTACCAAAGATTTCTTGATTTTTATTTATTTCTTTTCCGCAGTTGTAAATAAATGGAATTGGTCCAAATTCTTTAGTATATCTGGGGGCCTTTGACAAAGCTACCCCTATGCCTTGGTGTGGAAGGAGGCAGCACCCTAACTGTTTAGAAGACACAAAACTGGAGGAATCCTGGTCACTTGTGGAGGCAGGGAAATGACACGTAGATATTAAAGTGAACCTGGGAAAAACCAGAAGATTTTCACTTGGTGGAATTTCAGCTACCACACCAGAGAGGGGGCTCCTAAACTCTTACTCAGTCTCCCCAGCACAGTGAATCTCTGTATAGAGAGAAGCAGCTAGAAAGCAGTTATGGGGACAATTGTACTTAATGATTGATAAGGGATATCCAATTAGATGAAACCTGGCATGAACAGTGAAACTTTGGGAAACATATACAGGCAAATTGTAGATTTTTATTTTTTTAATTTCCTGTGGCACTGAGCCCTACATACCCCCAGTATGGCTTGGTTAGTGGCATGCATTTCTGGAAAGAGAGCTCAAGAGTGTTTGAGGGTACATGGAGAAACTGGGGAAGGGCAGTTAGAAATACAAGGGAGGAACTTTTTAAAAGGATAAAGCAAAATTATGAAGAGCGGCATTTTGGTTAAAATTATAGCTGGGTATAAGGAGGAGAATGGTTTAAAGAATCTGTTTTAGGATATGGAATGTCCCCAGTGGAAACCATCAGAATTGAGTTATTTGGATATATAAGCTGCTTTTTGAAGTGCATGTTAAAGAAGTTACAAATATCCTCTGTCGGCAGTTCTTCTACCTTCTGCCTTGCCATGTTCTGGCTCTATTCACATTTCTGTGATTTCGGCGTGTAAGATTACTGTGTGTCAGGCTGGTTCTGTAGATAAATAAAAAGAACTGCCTTCATTGCTGGATAAGATCATACATTGGAGGAGAAAAACAAAAATAGAGAGACAATACTTGTATAGAAACTGATTCAGTCCGTGGGAAACGTCAGGCAAGGCTTAAGACAAGACCTTTGTCAAAGAACTTAAATCCTGTCCTAGGTGCTTATTTTTAATATTTTGAGTGACTTAGCATTGTTTTAAGCTGAGATCATCATATTTGTAAGTGTCTAAAATATCTTAACCCTTTTGCTTCCTCAAGGGGAAAAAAATGAAGTACAACCCTGGCAGCTCACAGGCATTGCCGTTCCATGGAAAAGCATAAACTCCGCCTGCAATAGCGGAAGGAATTGTGCGATGTTCTTGCGGGTAGCAGAAACAGTGCCCTTCAGAAGCACTGAACTGTTGTATCATTTGCCTTTTGATTCTTTGTGATGCTTTTCATAATTTTAATAAAATATACCACACTTCATGCTGTTGAGAAGAAATAAAATTTGTGTAAGATGAAAAGAAGTGCTTTACTGCCAGTGTGCAGCTTTTAGCCTTGACTTGTTATAAAGCTAAGAGACAATTTAACATTCGGGATGGGGAAAGAAAGGGGATTACCTAAGGGATACTGTTGTTGAGGAGAGTGTAATTTTACTGTCAGATATGCTTGGACTTATTTTTGTCAGAGTAATTTGCAGTAATCTATGGGTTATTTGTGCTCTGATTTTCTCAAAAGTACTGTGATGTGTTTCTGGAGACCTATTGTACAGCTGGAGTTAACGCGTGTCTTCGTCTGTACCTGCCTTGCAAGTTCTGTAGCCTCCCTTGCCAGTCACAGATGGGCGCGCTGACGTTTGTGGGCTTGTTGGGACCACTTGCAAGGTAGGCTGCTGCTCTGCAGCTCGGGTGGGAATGAGCGCTCGTTGCTGTTCTGCGTGGCTACGAGCACTATCATCCTGGTTTCAGTTTCTCTTGTTTAGAGAGGCTTGGAATTGTACTTGTTGCTTTCAAAATCATTCTTTTTTTCCGTCTTCTTTTATTCTGCCAAGTGGTTAATTACGTCTATAGATTTATTTCACGAAGTCGGATAAACTATCTAGATGCATATGGAAGTCATGAGAACGAATATGGTGGCTTTGTATCTACATAGTACAAAATACATGTATTAATTTTAATATCGCTCTGATTTTAAATTAGCAAAAGTTTTCCACTCCTTGCCAAAAAACAATGCTTTGTGGCTTAATCAGTCTGTCACTTAAATAAGGATACCATTTAAATTATCGCAGTCATATTAAATCCAATTCATTTGTATGTTTTATGTATTGTGTAGCCATATTTTTAAACATCTATTGCAAATACATTTTACAATTCTAGTAGAAAATTACTTTTTGTGTTTCTGTAACGATGCCCTTGAGATTATTTTTGCATAAATCCTTTCTTCTATTTTCAGATACAGATCTGTTTTACAGTAGAGAAAAAAGCATTTGTAGCAAAAAATGTAAATTAATTTTTTTATATTTAAAAAATCCTCCGTGGGACCTTGTTTCTGAAATATGATGATCAGAGACTCTTTTTTTTTTTTAAGGAACTGGTAATTTGTATATTTTATTATACTTACAAATTCCTTTTTATAACAAAAATATGCAGCTGCTATCAGTTCTTTTACAGTGTTCCTTGTAGATATCTGACGAGGAATACTTTCTATATAGCTTATAAATTTGTCATGGGCAATTTTCTGTTAACCATAATAATGGATTGCTTGAGTACTTCTACCTCAGAGCAGCCTGAGCAGACATTTGTTGCAATTTCTATTAAATTTTAGTGACTCTGATTTTGTGTATTTCATTTGACTTAGTATATAGTTCTCTCCTCTGCCCTTCTTTCTATCTGTGTTGAGACATCATAGGAAGTTCTTACGAAACTTTGGCCAAAAATTGATTCTTGAAATTCGTGTTCTTCATTTAATATAGTACTAACCTGTGAAAGCGTACACCGTTGCATACTGATTTATGATAACTTTTGTTGAATTTTACTACATTTTCATCTGTGTTTCATAATTTCATGCATTTTTGTTATGGAACATAACTTGCCAACAAGTGCTGCTTTGCAGTAAGTTTGCCAGTCAGTATTTCTGACTTAATGGCTTCAGATAAGTTGAAGGGAGCCGATGCCAGTTTTTAATTTAAGATATTGGAAAAGCGGGGTATAATTTTCAAAGGTTTTAATTAGTTTTTATTTATTTAATGTTTCAATGCCTCCTAAGTTATGTGTGGAGTCTCAGGAACAGGACAAAGTTGCATTCCTCTGACCATCCATACCATTAGTGTGGGATTTACTTTTGTGGAGTTGCACGTCACCATAATGCTCTGCTGTCGCTCCCAGGTTGGAGAAATTAGTCCCCTTCACTCATGGCCTAGGTGAGCGTTAGCCAGTCGCTGAGTTTAAGGAGTTGATATAATTTGGTATATAAGTTTTGAGACTATTTTCGTTAGGATGAATGCTTTTTTCAGTTACCTTATTAGTATATGCCAGTGTTAATTTGTTAAAGAGGGAGGTTTTAGTGGAGAATTTTTATCTGCTTCAGTAAGAAATTATTTGTGTTGTTGTTTGTTTTGGTTGGCTTTAAAAGATTCCTAGGCAGTACAGTTCTGAGGATTTCTACATGTTTGGTTCTGGATTTTACTACTTACTGATTATAGCTTCTTACTGAATTGTCATGTCTCTTTTTGGCCTGGGCACAGTGATTTTAGGATTCCTTTTTTATAAATGGAGGGTTTTTCTTATGGAATAGAAGTTAAAACTTCCTCCCTCGCTTCTTTTGGTCCACAATTATTTCATTTTTAACTATCATTAAGTACATATTTCAAGGAAAATTGTTGTAGAACTTCTCAGAAGGAAGGCAATCTATGGCAAACTTTGTAAGATCTTTTTCCAAGTTCCACTTTTTTTTCCCTAACCTATTTATTAAAAGGGTAACATGAAAATAAGAACCACAATACTTGCCTGTATCCTAGATGCCTGTCTTTCAATAAAAGTTTTCCATAACAAAGGTAATTAATATTTTAGATTGTAACGTGCTTCACCCAATGCACCCACTGGCCCCCTGGATAGAACTAATACAGATGAACCCAGAGAACTAGTACGGACCCAAAAGGCCTCTCAAAATCCTGAGCAGTAGAGCACAGAAATACCATTAAGCAATGGTAGAATGCCTTCGCAAAAACCTCATTTAATCTATATAGTTTTTGGAAACATAGAAAATAGTACCAGAAGATGAGCCTGAGAATGTTCTGCTGTATACTGCATCAGTCATAAAGACATATTTAGGAAAATTAGTATTGGGATGAACGTTTTAATTTTTCTGTGCACTAACTCAAGTCAAAATTGTGAGTTGCTTTAAATTCTGAAGGATAACTTCTGAAGATGTTCCACATTTATTCTGAGCACTTTCTCTGTATTAGATTTGATTCTTTAGCGCTGATTACTTGCTAATATTCTTTATAGCCCATTTTTCTAATTGATAAAAATATCATGGATTTGACACATGTTGTTATTCACAGTTGAATTCATTCCTAGGATGGCATTTACAGCATGCACATGTTCTGGGAAACCTGTCTTTTCCTTTAAATACTGGTGTGCTTTAAAGGAGGAAAGGTGGAAACCGGAAGGCAGATGTCCACTGTCATGTCTTGCTGACGTGGTACCAAAAGAAGCTGAGCGTCTGGTGTCAAGGCAATGTGTACATCACCAAATCAGTCTACTGGCTGATCGTAGGGAGACATAATACATCACTTCTGTGATAAGATTGAACTACTCCTGTTGGTGTAGGATAGAGTGTTTTTCTGATGTGCTGTTGAAACACTGTATTCTGCTGTGCAGGGTTTTGAAAATACTATATGTCTGTACACGCCATTTAGATTTGTGCATGTGAACTTGTATACAATTTAAAGGCACGTAGTATTCCATTTTCTAGTAAAGTTACCAGAGGAGTAAAAGAAAAAATTGCTGGGCCTATTCTTCACTGAGCTTTTTATTTTTAACAAATGAAAAATACGGAGAGCAGTTGTCATTTGTTAAAGTGTAGCAGAAAGAGCGAAACAGGCCAGTGGATGCTTCATCAAGAATGCTCATTCAGAATGATGAATGTGGCTAAACACACATTTGTTCGTAAAACTTGCAGAGTGGATGAGCATCATTAAGCATGAGGAATAGGTGCAGCACGCTGAGAAGAGAGTGGAGCAAACAGATGTTGTGAATTTTCGCAGACATCCTTCATCCACTGGTCCATCATTAATATGGTTGAAGGTGATCCGTTCTTTTTATTCAACAAGCATAAACAAAGTGCGTGTGCTATAATACTGCTGAACACGCTTTTTCCAGAGGGACTAGGGTTTAGAGGGCTTACTAAAATGCAGATAGAGATTTACTGTTTACACATGGTGATAGCATGGCAATGTCAGAAACTTGCACGTATGGTTTGACATGGCTACTTTCTTTCTTCTCTGAGTGCATTTATTTGACAGGCTTCCCAATAGAAAGGTCTGAGCGTACAAAGGATGCCCCGAAAATCCATTTGATCTGTGGCAGTAACCTTTTTGACGGTTTAAGTGCTGGTGCTGATTTGTTGCTTCTCCGTTCGTTTGCGAAAATTCCTTTCTATATTGTCAACTTTGCAGGAGTTTCTTGAATTTTCAGTATTGGATGTTAATTGCAATCTATATCTCTGCATAAGATTTTAAATCCTGATGTCCAAAAGGTTTGGAGGGAGTGCATTTTATCTTTACCACACTCTTTTAACGTTCTTCTGATCTTTCATACGCTTCCTTCTGCAATTATGAACTGTTATTTGAAGGTATCCTTCAAGTCTACTTTCACAAGCACCTAACAATCTTTTCGTGATGGAGAGCTGCTTTTGTGGTGGTCATCTACATCTATAAAATGCTTATTAAGTTATCAAGGTTTTTTTCGGTACTAGTTCATGTTAATTATTAGTCATTTACATAGAAATGAGTGTTGCCTTTCACAGTAGTAGACATGCTCTTATAGAAAAAATAGACCTTGAAGGTTTCCCCAGGTATTTGGCCAAGCTAGGGATCCCCTCTGCTCCTGAAATTCCTGCTAGGTTCCTGGGTATTTTCCTAAATGTTCTTAGCCTTGCACAACAAGTGTGTTAAAACTATTCATGTGAACATATGCAAGTACAGAAAATTGTTTAGGGGACTACAGCTTAAGTGAAAGTTGCAGGGAGATGACCTTGAGACAAGGTGAGGAGAGAGCAAAACCATGGGAGAACCATGATTTTGAGGTACCATAACCATGGGAGGTGATACAGCGATCAGTCATATGTTTCTCTGTGTAAAGGTATACTTCCTCTCTACAGACACATCCCAGAATGGAAATGATCCTCTTTAATGTATTTTGCACCAGCAAATTAATATCAAGTCAAGCAATCCTAATTATCTCTCCACAGAGTAGAGGGAGAGGGGAAGAAAAACAATAGCTTGATAGTGTGACTTACTCTAATTTGTTCATCCCCATGTTTTGTAATATTAATTATCATTTTCTTTGTTAAATTTTTGATAGCTTTTGAAGTTCTAGTGAAGATGTTGCATAGCAATCTTATTATGGAATGCTATGCCAACCATGTTACATTCCTCTCATTAGCGAGAAACTGAACTATCTTTCATAGCTTTTCTGAGGTTAATACAAATAGGTGATTTGTACCAGAGGCAAGGTCTTTAGCAAGAATTCCCGAGAGCCCTGTGTGGTTCTGCAGACTTTTGAATTTTGCAATGTAGAATTTCTCAAACAATTTTCATTCTATATTTTTTTTTCCCCCCAGGTTTTTATTTTGCAAACTTTGTCTTTTACAAGGTACGCAGTCTATGATTTTTTTTTTTATTAGTTATGAAAAAACTATCATAGATTCTTCTTAGCCTGAAGATTTTTATTATTAAAGAGAGATCAGCTGGTGTTCTTGTTAATATTATACCTTTCTGTGCTTGGATTTCCAATAGCTGTTATTACCTAGTCAGATTGCAGGGCTGCGCTAGTTGTTGTGCTTAATTGCTTTCCTAAAAAGAGACTTTCACCGCAGTAGTGCGTTGTGCGTGTGGCCACTTCTGCTGGAGTATTTTTAGTCTCCGGGATGGGAAGGACGTACAATCCGATCTTTCATATCTGGAGAGAAGGAATGCTTGTAGGCTTGGGGACTGGAGGATATTCTTCTTGAATACTAGCCTGTGTCAATGACCTGAGTAAAACGTTGTGGGTTTTGAATTACGACCTAGTTCTAAAAGTTTGCTTTAATAGACAAAACCTTTGGCAAGGTGAGAGCATGGGCCTGTTGTTACAGGCTGCCCATGGATGGGAACTTGGGACTAGAGAAAAGAGCCCAACAGGCCAAGTAGAGGCAGTACCAATATACTGAAAGTAGTAATGTTTATTTTCTTCACTGACGGAGTGGCAGTATGTAAGATTGGGTTTTTTATTCTGTGTACCATTTTAGGAGACAAGTACAGAAGGGTTTTGAGGTTTAAAGTCAGGAGGCAGGAGTTCATTCAGGACGGCGTAGATATTCTTGCGCGCGCTCTCTCAAACTGAATGACCTGAAGGAACTGAATTGCAGTGGCTCAGCTTGATAAATTTGCTTTTAAGTAGGTTTTGAATATTATTGGACCAACTGACAGAATTATTGTTCTGATATTTTGCAAATCATTTATCCTGCAATTCACAGGTGAGTGTCCAGTTGTGGGGGCCAGCTCTGCTTAGACATTCCTGTGATTCTCCTGCATTTAAATTCCACTTAGACTATTAACATTTAAAATCAAAGAGAATTTTTTTTTTGTAGATAGGTAAAAATGGCTGGGCCTGTATTTTCACAAGGTCTTCTCCTCTGAAAACATATGTTCATATAAATTCAGTATTAAATATATAAATGTATGAGTGTATTTTTATACCAAGTGTTTTAAAGATCAAACATATTTTTTCTGCTGTGCTGCCTCTTGTACTTTTCCAAAAGCATCTAGCGAGCCACCTGATTTTTACCTCTTCAAGTTTCCTTTTGAAATTATTCTGATACATAGTGCATATGAGATTTGACAGTGGCCTGTCATTGTGGTGTTGCATAATTTACTTTTGTGCTCCCATCTTCCTTTGCTCATTGTTTTTCTCCTGTTTCACAGCTGCACTTTTAAGCTTTTTATTCCGCATGAAATATTTGTCTATGTGTTCTGACTGAGACCGTAAATTAATAAGCAGTAATCTGATGAGCGATGCCATTTTACGTAGTCCTTACCATTTGTTCCTACACTGTCATTGACCATAGGATACTTCAGTTGTTTCATTCTGCTTGTAGTTGGGGCTGCATGGGGGACCAGATCAGAAACTGACCCATGCCAAAAGTGATCTATGAAATAAAGGATTCTTGGTCGACTCGTTTCCGTGTTGCTGTTCATCATGCAACTCCCCAGGGAGTAGTTCCAACTGAAGGGTTGGTGTGGAGACACGAATGAGAAGGTGAAGGTAGCGGGCCTGCAAGTCTCCCTCAAACTACAGTGTGAACCTGCAAGGCAGAACTGTCTAAATGCTACTTCCACAAATTCATTGAATGTTGAAGCTAGAAATCTGTAGAATAGTCATTTGTCTGTTAGAGATGTTCCAAAGGGAGCAGCTTTCTGTGTACAATTGAAAAGAATATTTAGCAATGTTGCTGTAGTCATGATGGCTTTTCAAAGGAGACTTAATCTTAAAACAAACATACTTTAGACTCAATACTGAGTTCCCAGTTTCAGTGTAAATCAGATATAGTTGTTACCACATTGTGCCTCTCGGCCTCAGTCAGTACATCATTTTCATCTGCTAAACTGTACGGAAACATACGGTGGGTGGACAGAAAGCAAAAATGTTTTCAGGATGCACTTTGGTGTGCTGATCCGTTCAATGTCATAGTCTCTGCAAGCACAGTCTGTAGTTCATTCTTTGTTGAGAAACCTACGATAGAATCTTCATATGTGGGGAAGTAGAATTGATAATGTGGGCAGTTATTTTAGGGGTTAGTCAGGGCCTATATGCAGTAGTTTTGGTTAGAATTTAGTAGTAGCACATGAATGGAAATGTCTATGTCAAACTAGGATGTTTTCTGAGATACTGCATTCTGTATTGCCCTCATTTTCTCCCACAATGTTTTCCCTAATATTTGTTGTGTTACTCCTTTTTTGGAGCTTAAATTTACAGTTAGATTAATTTTGATTGGCTTTACGATTTGTGATACGGACAGAGAGAAGAATACCATTCTTGAATTCCATCAAAGTTAATGTCAAACTACCCCACCAAAACAGTTCTTCAATAAATTTTAAGTACTGAAATAACATACTAGTAAGAGCTTCTTGAATACTCTGAGGTGTAAGTATGCCTGTCAAGCCTAAATCCTCTCACTGATAGATGAACAGTTCCCCCAGTAACCTGAACCTTTATCAGTAGTGTGCAAATTTACCGGGAAGCGACTGGATCGGTAGCCTGCGTAGGTTGACGCTGGTCTGGATGTTGCATGCCGGCTCCAATGTTTGTGATACCGAGGGATGTATGTGCATGCGTAGAGATAATCCTCCCGCGTGGGGGTATTGTGCGTGTTCCAGCCGCTTTCCCTTCAGTTAACAGGGCGAGTGCTGGCATGACGCCTGTGCTGATGCTAAGCTAGGGGAGTTCTATGCAAATTGTGGTGATGGTAGATCACATCTTTCCCAGCCTGAAGAAACACTAGCATGGAAGTTTCAATTCCTAATTCTAGAGCTATTATTTTTACCCCATAGGGAAGTTAACTTTCTATGCAGGATTCTTTTCTTTTTGTTAAGAAAGGAATAATGATACTAGCTGACTTGAGAAGAGGTAGGAGAGGACAGATATATTGACTAACGGGGGCCAGAAAGAATTGCGTAAATGCAGGCGAGAAGGTTACTGTTTAGTAAGAAGAAAACCTTTCAAATTATGGTAAAGGGAATCGAGGATATGCACTGTTTCTCTTTTAAAAATCAGTAGCAGGATATTTGGAGGACAGGCTATCACTATTATGTTAAATTGTGCTACCTGCAACATAAGCTTCTGTCTTTGCTAAAGCTGCCAGTTTTTATAAACAACTGAAGACAGAAAGGGTTTACTAAGAATAATGTTGAAGCCCAAAAGAATCCTGCAGCCTATAAATCTTAATAGAGGTTCTAAGATTCCAATGGGCTGCATGTGTCCCTTTTACCCAACCTCACTCCATCTTGGCTCCCCTGTGATGACTGCAATTTTCTTGAAACAGAGGCACGGTGACTTGAATTTACTCGTGGCACTATTTGCCTACAAACAGGAATACATGCATATAACCTATGCAAATCAATAAAAGCGTGTCAAGACCCCTTAGATCGCAGTACTCCGCTAAAATGCAATTTATCATGCTGCAAATGAGAGTAAGAGACTAGGTAACAAATAGTGTCTGATCATTTAACTAGCACCTGTTGTCATGCATTTGAAAACTGCATTTTTCATTTGTTGTACAGTAAATTGCATTTTCATATATATTGAATGGAAGGGGGGGACTTGGGGATGTAAATATGCAGGGTTTTATGAACAATGGAAGTTTTACAGCTGCTTGCTTGAGGAGGTCATCTCGGAGTCTAGAAATCTATTTGTTCGGTTGTTGGGAATGCAAAATGTTGCTAGCAATTTAGAGAAATAAATATAAAAAGTTTCAATGCTAATTCATAGCATTGATGAATGTATAATTACTAAAAACAGTTTAAAAAAAAATGTAAGTTGAGCAGCAGTTCTTTATGTTAATTCTAAGAGTGTGCCAGATTGCGATGAAAAAGGCAAATTTTTGTGAAGCACCTTTTTTGTCTCTCTTTTGGACAAATTCCTCCCCTCTGCACCCCCTTCTTTTAAGACTGTTCTGCCTTTTTGTTTTTTAAATTGAGAGTTTTATGGTTGATTGCAAACAATAACTTCAGAGATTGTAAGATATATGTAAGGGGAGACCTCTACAGAGTTTGGAGATTGTACTGATGTGCAACGGTAAGAGATGGATTTCAGTCTTAAAGCATATCACCTTACAGAATACCTAGAATATTTGTTGGCTGGCATAAAACTTGTTGCTTTTTCTGAAATTAAGCCACTTATGGTTTGTGGTGGATCTTTTACTTCGTTAATTGTCGTCTTGGGGACACAGGGAAAGCGTGTACGGCAGTTCCGAGCCGATAAAGATCTTTTCCCCTGGACTAAGGGCTTTGCAAATGCTCATGGATTTTGCTGCCACAGTTGGAGTAAACTAGTCTTTGGAGCATTTTCTCTGTATATTTCAGTGTTTTTAATGGTATGTAGCTCAGTTCTTGGGCTTAGTGGACATATTCATGTAGGTATCATAGTTTTGTTCAGCACAGACAATGTTACCTCTTTATTTTTACTAGTACCTGGGCCATTTCTCACGCCTTTGTCTTGCAGTGTTATTCTCTGTGCATGGAGGAGTTTAGTTTCTTGGGAAACTAGTGTGGGTGGGTGTTTTTTTTTAGGTTCACGTGACTTATTATATAGGTCTGCTTGAGAGAGTTTCACTCAGGATTTTCATAAATTATAAATCACCTTTTTGTATTGTCTGTCCAAATAAGAGACTGAAGAGACTTCACTTGCTCAGTATTTGTGACAGATTAATTAAACTTTTTGTCATAAGCACATGATGCAAACGCTACCAAGATCCTGAACTTTCACTGTCCTGCCATTTTCACATTGGTACTGTGTCTACTGTATTAACTGATTACTATAGATTAAGGGTTTTTTCGTCCAATCTAATGTTGGCCTAGTGCTATAGAAATGGGTTTCCAAAGTGTGTGAGCAGTTGTGTGTGTCCTGGAACATGTGTGAATGTTGTCTGCTAGTTGAGAATGTGATAACAAACAACTGAACAAAAAAATCCTTCTCTTTGTCTCCTGCAAGGAGAACTGTATATGCAAGAATGTTTTTCGTATTACTGTGTTTTAAGAATTTGGTGTGCTGTAATCAGGTTGAAGACTTCAATTTTTTAACTTCCATAAAAAAAAAAATCCCATTTACCTATGTCATTGATCCTTTTTTGTAAAAATGCGTCTGTTGGTAGAAAAAAGAGATTATATACTGATATAAATGTAGAAATTTGAGTGGTCCTGGGACGTTTTAGTGTTCAGACAATTTTTAGTAGCAGAAGCGACTGAATTTTGGCAAGTTAGGTGTAAATGCTTATTTGAGACAAATCCTTTCAATGCTTATTAAAAGCAAAGAAAATTCAAGCAGTGTAAAGATGAACTGGTTTGCAGTGTTTCAGCTTGATTTTACTAGCAATGAAATGTAAATTGTGTTATGGTGCAGAAAACTATGCCAAGTCATGGGTTTTATTTCAGATCATTAGTATGATGAGCATGTTGTGTTTATGTGAACAAAACTCTGATGAACACTAATCTGAATGGCTACTTAGTAATTTCAATCAGTTTGTAATTATTGTTTGGCAACAAAAATACCGCTTTCATCCAATAAAACTGGTAGCCTTACATAATTATTTGCTTATTTCTTTCCTTCTAGATTCTTGCCTAGGTGTGATGCGGTAGTATGATTTATTCAGCTTTTACTTTTCTAATTTTGATGTCGCAGTGGGTTGACCTGAGACTATGGGCAGACACATATGGGAATCGCCCTTTGCATGTGGTGGGATGTACGTAAGTGCTTGAAAGAAAAAAAAAAAACAATTTAGAGAGCATGGGGGTGCTCGAGAGATGAACGCTTTAAAAAACAAAAAAGAAAAAAGAAAGTAAAAATTGAGAGAAGTGGCTGTTAAACAACTTAGGTAAATGGCAGTCTTTAAGGAGGGGAGAGTCTTTTAAGTGCGTATAAAAGATCTTTTGAAGTAGCACATTGGTACTG
>Ga0181612_170273_pt1 | contig 18834 bp, 13 predicted proteins | sample HoacroProtozoa21_FD_119630 | JGI IMG/M metagenome (GOLD analysis project Ga0181612, IMG submission 119630) | Hoatzin crop microbial communities from Cojedes, Venezuel. Combined Assembly of Gp0051906, Gp0051904, Gp0051908 | reverse complement strand
CCATGTCCTTCTTGTGCTGAGGGCTCCAGAGCTGAACGCAGTAGGTATGTATTGTGTAAGAAACTCCAAATTTTGGATAAATATCTAACTGTGAGGAGGAAAGCATGGCTGACTTTTTATTAATAGCACTCTAGTAGTCCCATACTGCCTAGCATTTCCTGCCAATTCTGCCCACCATGAAGCTGGATACTGAAGAATATGAATTTGCTTCTGTCCAGGTACCAAAGAATTACACAGTTAATATGACAGAAATGTAATTATATCATTACATAGGATGCTAAGCAAGCATCTTCCTCATTTCTAAAATGAGAATTGAAACCCAAATACTACGTACATTTCTCAAGGCTATACCAAAAGTCAGAGGCAGCAATGAAGGCTACACTCAAATTTCCTGAATCTCAGCTCCATATTTTAATCCCATGGTAGTTCTATACCAGTGCAAGCTACCTTTTAATTCAATTTCTCTTGGAAAAAAAAAATCAACACTAAGGAACTGTTTATTTCTAAAGCGTGTCACAAGTTTGCACATTTGCAGTGGAGGACCATCTTTTATTACTACTGATAGTGACACTAGTGTTGAGTGTGTGATCTTTTAGCTTTTGTAAGTTTGACTAAAATCAGCCATGAAGAACTCTGATCAGAGCAGAGAGTTGACATAATATTATTGCAGCAGTGAATAATACTTTCTGCTTGCTCACACTGGTGCAATTTTGAAGATAATAAAAACTATATTTCGCTGTCTAACTAGCAAGCCTCACACAAAAGAACATTCAATTAAAAAATGCAAATGCCTTTTTTTGGCTGGCAAGGAAATAATCCGTAGTGATTCCCACTGATTTCAAGAGAAAGCAAAGTTAACATTGAACATGGAGGCATTTCTAGAAGCTTAGCTGTGTCAGCAAAGAACTGAACATAACAGCCCTATTAAGGAGTGCAGCAGATATTTCTGGTTTCCTAGGGCAGAGAGAGTTTTCTACGGATTAGGCTTTCCTTCTTTCCAAAGTGAAAAATGCCATAACCATTAGATCCAAAATATGCCCAGCAACACTCAGAATGAAAATATATTTTCTAAACATAAAATAAGCAAGGAGCTATGGCCCTCACAATTAAATGATGAAGGCAGTCTTCAGATCACCACAGCTGCTTCGTTAAAGTTTAGCTCTATTAAAAAAACCCCCACACCCCTCACCATACTTGCTTCTAAAGCACAGCCATAACAAACACCATAGGCCAGTCACAAGCGCACATCATTTTAAAGTAAACTACGTATCAGCTCAGTTCCTGGTGAACAGTGAACTGTCTCAAATCCACGTTATAGAGGTTGGATCAATCTCGCAAACACAAGTCATTGCTGAAAAGAGGCCCTGAACTGAAACAGCCTGGAAAATGTATTAGATATTCATCCTAGCAGAAAAATTTCTACCAAGCAAGTTAAAACATAATATGGCAAAACTTAAATTAAACACATCCTTAAAAAGCTTGCCTTGCAGATGCAAACTCCCTTATGTGAGCAAGCAAATTACTGAGGGGTTGTCAAGGGGAAAATATCTGCTAGCACAAGGTTGTTTTCCTTAACATTTATCCAGTCTGAAATAAATACACACTCTCTCTTTTGCACACTACATCCTTCTACCTTTCGTGAGCAAAGGCTTGTCTCTTCTTCAGTCCTGCAGTGAATTGGATGCAGCCCCTTTCCTACTCTGCCTGTTAAAAGTTAATTGCCTTTGGCTGACTATTTTTTCATACTGTTGTAGTGCCAAGCACTTCCACCTAAGGACAGTCACTGCCTGGATGTCAAAGAGCTTATGGTCGAAGTAAGTTATGTCTACACAGCCCAATGCATCCAAGACACAGTGTAATTCAGCTTGAGATGAGCTGGTTTCTACTGACATCCAAACCAACTAGTTTAAAGCCAGCTCAGCTGTCTCTAGACTACTGTGACTTTCAGATACTACTGTGACTGTCGTATAGACACACCCATACATAAAGGGCTGAAAAGAAAAAGCATTTTAATCTTCACTGTGTAAGAAGTGAATTGAGACACAGAGGCACAAAGTCACTTGTCTAAGGTCACACAAACAGTTTGTCAGTGGTGAGAAACCTTGAGTCCTGGCTCGGTGGCTTAACTGTAAAACCAACTCTGCCAACAATACAATTACTGTAACTAGGGGGAAAATTCAGATTTCTGCAAAGAATTACAACAGTTTTGGAGCTCAGACAGATGACTGATCATAGCTTCATGAGTCTGTGTATATCAGCTGAGCCATAGTAATTGACCATGCGTGCGTTTTTAGCCCACAGCAAACAAGAGGTAAAACATATTAGCTTAAATCTTTTGCACTGAGGTTTACCATTACAGATTTTGCTTCATGCTTGTTAGATGCTGAGAATGTGCAAAGGGTCAGTTACTGCTGCTCAACTGACACAAGGTAATCTGTGGGTAACTCAACTGTGTGTCTGAGCCCTTAACCTAAATACAGTAGAAAATTGGGTCCCCCTTGACACAGTATTTTAACTCATTAATTCAGAATGCCATGTAATTTTTTTTTTTTACTTTTCAGTAACTACCAATTTTAGAATTGAGCTGTTCTGGTCAATTATACAAAGGTTTGCAATTTATATTGCTATACAATATCGGCAACTACCAGTGATTCATTATATGAAATTACTGCAGTATTTACAGTCACCATTGACAGCTATACCTTAAAGTCCAAACAAGAGAGTTTTTCCAGTCTTTTGTTTACATCAGGAGAATCCATCTTCTTTGTAAACTGAATAAAGCACAGTTGGTTATGGTCCTCAAATGACAAGATGATGAAATTGTTTGTAAGAAGAGCTGAAAAACAGATAAAAATTGTCACCACGGTAATACCTGTTTCTAGTAACAAAACAAATTACTGAACCCTCCACTGAGACATTGCAAAAAGCAATTTTTTCAAGACAGTGTCTTAAATATTACAGTGAAGCCTCTGTAATCTCCTAAAAGACATCAATGTGTCATCCTGCCAGGACCTTCCTGGAAATGAGAAATAAAGCCTAGGGAGTGCTCTGATTACATAAACCTGAATAAATTATCTTATATCAAGTTACCACTACATTAAAATATATGTTGTATGCCCTTCCACATTAAATTCCATCTTGGTTCAGCCTTCTATTTTTTTCTTATAGTAACATCCACAGTCTTTTGGAAATGCACCTAATACAACACAGCTTGTGTTAAGGACGATAAATGCAAATCAGTACTTGAGGTGTTCTGGTATTCTGACATTGTAAGGTTCCGGGTGCTGCTGCAGACACCAAGCAGGCTGCTACATGCAAGATTATGCTTTAGAGGGGTTATGAATTCATTGAAAGCTTCACATGAGGGTACCCAAACAATACAATTAACCAAGATGGAACAGACTCTCTTGGAATTTGGAAAAGTGCAGTGGCGTCCCCACTGTTATCATAAGGGGGCGCTAGACCAAAATAGTTCAATATAAAGTGACACTAATTTGACAATGAAAATTAATTAGACAATAATATCTAGGACTTTTCTTAAGTGTTATCCAGTTATTCAAGCAAGTGCCAAAATTTAAAGGGATATCTGAGAATGAAGTGAGTCATCAGGGTAATTACTACCAGATCACTGAAGAACTGTGAATGAGAACAGGGTTTAAAGTAAAGGTAGCAAGCTGTTTTCAGGAAGTGAAGTCAGAAGCCTCTGTTAAAAGGAAAATGCCAAGTAAAGTGGAACCTGATCTAAAAGCAAACAAACAACACCCTGCAGAAGAACCCCTGAAAAACAAACAAAAAAAGCATTTGTGACTAATATTCTCGATTCTTAAACTTATTTTATATATCCTTACATGTCTTACATATAAGCACTGAAAACAGGCTACTCAGCTTTGCTTTGATTTAGTCTGATTTACAACCAGTTGCATTTTCCAACAGTCATGTACTGGCACAACTCTGAAGTATATGATATGCAAATACTAAAGGGTAAAGTTTAAAGCCAAATAATGTAACATTAACACTAGCTTTTGAAAAAAAAATGGTGATAAAGTATCTGACATGGTGAGTTAGAAGCTGTAACTGAGATCCTAAAACACACATGAAAAGTCAAAGCCACTGAGTATGGTACACTTAATATATACACAGTTAAAATATTTTTATATCCTCACAGACTTTGTTTACGTTAAAGATGACCTACAGCACACCCCAGATGCTTCTGAAATTTCTTTTGGTTGAAGGAAAGAAAGCAGGATTCAAAGATCCCTGGGCAAGTGTGAATGAGACTAGCAGTCCCTTGATTGTAAGTATCCATGGTGTCTGGGGCAGGAGTGGAGATCAAATCAACATGAATGAAACTATGGGCATAGTTAGACCATTATTTGGAGAGGACCCATACACTGCAGAGTCACATTACCCTAAAAAGGCAAGTAGTGTAGTTAATATAATATATACTAGTACCGCAAGACCTCAGTGCCACAAAATAGTTTAGAAATACTATTTCCCTTTAGGAACGCAATTTTTCTATAATTTCTAATTAAATTTATATTTAAATTTTTCCTATAAATAATTAAAATCAGGAGGTCTTTATTAGAGGCAGGAGGATTATAAACACAATCTCCAATCTGTATTTTGAGCACACAATCTGACCTTTATTCCAAACCTCAAGAAAGCATGCTACTCTGAGTTAGAATTACAACTTTTCATTTAGCAAACTGCAATTTTATTCATTTCTACATACACACTATTGTTAAAATAAGAACTATTATTTTTATACAGACTTCTCGTATTAAATATCAAATTTCTTTTGACAAACTTTATTATCACAACCCTAATTCCAACCTAGATTTGGAAAGACACACAATTATGTTGGATTGAAGTTAATTTATTCTAGGACAACATCATGTCATGGTTCTTGCATTAGGACAGTTCACTATAAAAACTGAACACTATTTGTGCAGGTAACAAAAGTATCTTGTTGTTCATGAAAAAAAAATGTATTGCAAACACAGGTATTGCGGGTTTTGCTTTTACTGAACACAAGCAGTCCTTTTTCACCTTCAGATACAGGTATTACCAAACATGGAGGTTTAAGAAGTTACCGAATAAGTGAAAATAAGGACAAACCATTATATAATGTTATTTATAGGAGTTTGAGTGGAAAACATATTTGTTGCTTTATTATTGCTTTAGTTGCAAGCTTTTAGTATTTTTTTTTAAATGTATTTCTATGACATATTAAGCCAATGTAGGGCAAGATATGTGTAAATTATATATTTATAATTTATTATTTATTTTTTAAAAAAGACAGAATATTACGAATAAGTTCTACACACAACTTCAATTTCAGTGCAACCTTAGCTTCCATGCTTTCCTTTTTTTTGTCACCCGAAAGTATGAAATCCTCCCTCTGGAAACAGAGGGCAGAAAAATCTGAGATGGAATTAGTAATCTCTTAAGTGAAGAGTGGAAAAAAAGAGTCAAGACGTTAAATGTGTTTTACACTGTGTAATTAGTTGATAAAAAATCAAGTTAATTGTTTTCATACTGAAGATTCTACTAACATAGTTACATTAATGTTATTTTGCAAGACTAAACTACAATATACTGATGAGAAAAGATCAGAGGGACACAGTATTGCAGCTTTTTGAAATAACCAGTGCAATACTCAATGGATGCCTACTTATGGAAGAAAATAAATCATTAAAGATCACAGCTAAATCTAGCATATATTCGCATTAAAAAGATGTAACTCAGGTCTACTTTTTAAGAATTTGGAAAATACTGGACATGTAATTTGGCTTGCAACAAAATTCCATATTCTTGATCACACAGATGCCAAGAGACTGACACCTGGTTGGGTTCTCAGTGAAGCTCTGTAGAGACACATTGAAAAAGCTACAGTTGTACTATAAAGCTGTTGAAAACTGGTACATTTTTGTAAGTTTTCTTCTGCATCGAACTAAAATTTCATTTTAGCAGTCACGAGTTAATAACAATAGTGAGATTCTGGAAATCTAGAAACTAAATCAGAACACCTCCGCGTAACTAATGTTATCCAGCCTTTTCTAATAAACAAGTATTTTAATAACAACTATCCCATGTAACTAATCAACTGGCTAACGTTTGGTTCTGTCCCATCTTCCCACTTTTGAAACAAACATGACAAATTCAAATGGCATGATCACAGCGATTCAAATGTGTAAGAACTGAATTTCAGAAACCCATTCAGCATTTGACAGGCCTGAAAACTTTGATGTTAAATATTATTCTTAAAGTGTTCTTAGTCCTGAGGGTTGTAACTATGGCTTTACATGCAATTACTTGTTGTGTTTGCAAGTCCCCAGTGGCAATAATTAGTCTACCTGTTGACATACTGTTTCTCTACTCTATTGTTAATGCAGGCAATTGATTTGCACATGGGTGTAATTACCATCACTGATGGTGTCGGAGATGAGCTTCCCCACCAGGGTCCTGTCAATCACCACTTTCTCCAGCTGTGGCCCAGAAAGGCTTAGGGACACCAATATACCTGAGTGAAAGAGGAGCTAAATCCAAATAGTGAGAAAACAAGACATCAAGAATCATTAATAAAGCGAAACGTTTCAAGGTACATATTAGCAGCTGTCCATTACACAGTATATTAATTTTCAAAATTACAAAAAACACTTTTCATTGATGCAAAGATGTCTTCTAATGACTTTGAAAGCTTTTTCAGTAAAAGGGAGAGGCGTAATATGACACTGAATTATACAGGTACAAGAATTACAACTGCTGAATGCTTGAAGAAGCTGTGTGCTAAGTCCCAAAATGATGCAGAAAATATAGTGAATTAGTTTGTTAAAAATGGAGATAAAAATTCTGTCCTGAATGAGTAAAGGGATGACGCTGATCACTTTATCATCCATGGACCTGATTTTTTCTGTGTAAAATAACTGCATAGCCTGCATGAAAAAACACGTAAAGTTGGGCTTGGTGTAGTTTTATATTGTTATCACAGATTAAAACTAGCACATTTTTACTGTCCTTGTTATTTCTGATCATTCATATATTGTTTAACTTAAATAATGGTGCCCTATCACAGTGATAGCTGTGGGCTCCTAATAAATCCATATATTCCTTGGCATAAGGTTATAGATGTCTCTCAGAAGAAAGGAATTTAAACCATTGGACAGAATAGTCAGAGGCTTATTTCAGAGTTAGCTAAGTATTTCTGCCTATTTAATCTCAACCCAATGATACATATAATATTGAAGACTGAGTCACAGTACTTATCAGCTCCTTCTGATGCCGTGTCTTGTATGACAGAGAAAGCTTAGTGGGAGGAGTTATGAAAACCATTTCTTTTTGCATAATGAAACTGTTAGTCATTTTGTGAATGCAGCTACTACAGCAAGGAAATTCAGAAAATAAACCCCACAAAAATCCCTGCTCCACTGTGAGCTGACCTCACTTTGCCAAGTTACTCCAGTAGCAGGAGTATTTGAAAAGCTTTATTAGAGAACTATTGTTTTCTTAATAACAGGGTAAAAGAGAAAGTCAGGGGTTTATAAAATAAATTTCTGACCATACTAATTGTTTAACTCATTGCCAAACTTGGGTGCTACAGAAACCCTGATGTAAAAACAGTAAAAAAAATCACTACTGTGACTTTGATCTTCACATGCAGTACTAAAAACACAAGTGAATTTTAATCGATCTTCTAGTGCCACCTCTGATCCTGCACGCTGCTAGACTAGATGACCTCAGTGTGTAAGTTTCAGGCCAGCTCTCATTCCTACTACACGGCAACAGTTCTGAAGGACTCATTCTGGCAGCTAGGTTCATCTCCCACTAATCAGTTCAAAAAACAATAAAAATCATTATTCATCCATCAGAGGCTATACTAGCCCTAAGCTTGCCGAACAATCTTTTCTGCCACAGGAATCCTCAGTGGAAAGATCGCTGCAGAAACATATAGACGGCTCACCAAAGGACAGAAATCTGGGACTCCAGCTCTTCTACCTAACAGCAGATTTTAAAATCTCTGTGCTTTTAAAACACTTACTACTAGATAAATACTTGCTCTTGTAGTAGAGTTTGAAATAAAAATCCCTGTTTGTTTTATGCTAGAGCTGTGAGACAAACATGGTTGCAATATACTTTTTAGTACAACACACTGGTACATAAACACCAGGCAAACTTCCTTGCAGTGAGATCTACTGGACTGTATAATAAAGTACTGGGGACAGGAATGTAGTGATCTCTAATTGAGCTTGCCTCTTGTGCAATGCTCTGTTGTCAATAATTTAGCTATGAAAATTCTCAGTTATACGTATTTTGCTATATTACGGTAGCTCTGTGCTCTCTGTAGCACCGAACAGGACAAGCATATTTAAATAAATTACCTTCTTGCCCTGACTAATATCTTTAGCCAACATTTTCTAATCTGTCTTCCTGTCATTTCACAGTAGTTTGAAAAGAAATTCTAGTGACATCTGAAACAGAAACAAAAAATACCTGTGATGTGAAATGAATTTCTAAAGAACAAATTATTATTTCCCATCCTGCCAAAGTCTAATCATGTATTCATTTGATAAACATATATAGTCAATGTTTCAATATTCCCTGTCACAACAGATGTCCTTTAAGGTTTTGTCCTAGTAAAAACATTAGACACAGTTATATTCACGCAGCTTTTATTACCATCTTTCAAAACTCCCATTTATCCTTATGCTGGAGTTAGATCAGATACAATCACAATTTATTTTGAACTTGATAATGTTAAGTCCAGCAAGGTTTGACTATGGTTAGCTATAATTGTCTGAAGGATCTAGCTGAAAAAGTGAGGGTTGAAACCCAGAAGTTAACAAACTACAATGCAAGCAATAATCAAGCAAAATCACATAAACACTCTAGAAAGATCAGTTCTAAATTACTGAATGAATATCAGCCTGCCAGAGAAGAGTAAAACATCCCAAATCCTTCAGTGTTATGTGCCAACAATAGGGCTGGTGCAGTCATATAAATAAACTCTCCAACTTGTGTCTTCCACAGCGCCTTTGCTTGGGAGCTATGTTCTTCTCTCAGAAAACATTACTGTAATGGTAGATTGTGAGTGAGAAGAGCACCCAGGAGTTAAGCTGGGAGAACAACCTCAGGGAATCAGAATGCTGTTTGTAGCCTCTAGGTTTACCTTACAGAGTAGGGATGTATACCACCCACCCAAGTAAAGAGGAGAGGTAAAACACAGGAAAAAATGTGTTTTGATCTGTCCATGGTCACTGGTCTTGAATGACTGCATTCTTGCATGAGACCACATGCTTGTCATTCTGCTGACATACAATATGCTGAACAGAGGCATGCTTGAAAACTCTGGGCTTGAGAGCAACAAATAAGGTCCGGATTCTTTAACTCTTAAACTCTAAATTCACTTCATGCCTGTATGTTCATTTCCTGGTAATGACATAAATCACACCTGTTACAGAGCTAGAACAGAAATCTATGAAAACTGCTCCAGTGTATGACGACATTTATATAAATACAAAATATTGTGCTAATGGGTGTTTGCTTTACGTCTATGAAACTAGTCACTAAACCAATGCTATGTATTTTCAATATTGCATAGATATCTCTCTATGCTATCAGTATGGCACGAGAGAAAGGAGGTAAAAATCATATCATTTCCATGGCTTATCTTGTTTCTCCCATTGCGTTCCCTCTTTCTTTATTTTCACTGTAAAACTTTCTTTCCCGTTATTCTCCACAAATATTTGGGCAAAACTTAAAATTTAACTTAGCAAATTTTTGCTATAATACCTTACCATGGTTGGCAATACACCTGTGCCCCACAGGTTTAAGTCCTTCCCTCTAGGAACCATATAACCTTGCACTATATGGCCATGCAAGGTCAGTATTTCTTCCACCTCCCTTTAAAAATCCTTTGGATTAGAATGAGAGCTTTTTTTTTAATAGTTCCTAAAGTTAAACATGAAATACAAGCAGGTCTTTATTAAGCAGTGAAGCTGTTGAGTCACAATCCCTGGAGGTATTCAAGACATGTAGATGTGGTGCTTAGGGACACAGTTTATGGTAGACTTGGTAGTGTCAGTTTTACTGTTGGACTTGATGATCTTAAGGGTCTTTTCCAACCTAAATGATATTATGATTCTACAATTCTATGTTATCTTTCACCAAAAATATTCTGTAAAAGAAAAAACACTTACATGCTCGAATTGAAACTTCACTATTTCAGTGCCTTACTCACTGCATAGTCTATGCAAAAACTGTTAGATGATGATAAGAATTAGGTGCTGTTATACATAAGCTTACATAGTCAAGCTCCTATTTTGGTGGATGGGAGCAGTCCAATCATAAGCACGAATGAATATAAAGCAAATGGGGAAGATTGCAATCTGGGCTTGAACACAGATATACAGTGATCCAACTCCAAAAAGTACTTCTCAAGGGAATTACTTATCACAGCTAAAAAGTAAAAGCAAATGTAAGAGGCATTATTTACACAAGGCACAAAGTCATTCCATCTAACAGATACCAAATTAGGGAAAGAAGCTCACAATCATGAAACACATCACAAATTTTTCAGACTGCAGTACTGCGATGTAAAAAATCGAAATCAGAAGAGTCATCTCTAGAGCTTTAACAGTTTCAAGGTGCTCCTAAACAAAATATGAAAGCATGCTTCGTACCTACTGGAAGAATAGGCATAGCCTTTGTATTTGAATGCAGTCCGAGTGAAATGTTTGAACATCTAGTAATTCTACATGCTGGGACAGAACGGCCGCTTCATTTCTGTGTTATTGAGGAGTTGAATGTGAAGACTGTGATAGAAGGAATTATGTACTTTGTGTGCCAAAAATGGTTCTCCAATGAGCAAGGAAGATGTAAGAAGGAGCAGAGGATACTCAGGGGAAGACTGAGCCCTTCCCTTTCCCCAGTAGCAAAGTGCTCCAAGATGTATTTGAGTTACTTTTTATTACACAAAGGACTTAAGTACAGGCTTGCAACTTCTGGACTTTAGTAGAACTTAAGCATGTACTTAAGTGGATTCCTTTATCCTCAGAAGCCTTAGCCCTTGACTCCTCATTCATGCAGTTTAGCTGCTTATCAGCCCTTCTACCTAAAAAGATACCTGCAGAGCAAAGCCAGGATTTGCTTCTATCTGATTAATATTGTAAAAGAAGGAAAATATGCCTGTAAAAAATATTGCTGCAAACTGTTTTCCCTTACAGAGCCCAACCGACAAAAGAATATGCAAAAGAGAATTGCAAAGCATTTCTTGTTCAAGCAGGTTCCCAGGGTTTTTCCCCACCTCTTCATTCCAGATTGCTTTCTTAGCCACCCTAACATAATTACTGTTTCATGCCTTATTACAGATAAGTTATTGTTGTTACACGTTAGTCTTTCACAATAATCAATGCATTTGTACTTCTACCGCCAAATCTCTAAAACCGCACAACACATGAATAGCTGTGATCAAAAGCAACCAAAAGAATTTAATATGAGGACAGTGTTCCTCTTACTAACTGGTGATGGGCACTAGCTTCTCACGTATTCTAGCCAGAACGTCCTGATTTTGGTATCAGATGTGCTACTGTCTGTCACCACATATCTTGCTAAATCAGTTTGCTTATGGGCATTGTAGCTGATATAACAAGCCATGTCAGCAAATATTGCTATGTATCTCAATTCAGAATCCAGTTCTAAGTATGTCAATGAAGGTAACATAAAAGCCATTCATACACATATGTAAATTGCTACACAAATCAAATTAAATCAAATCAAAGTAACTTCGTAAAGAATATAGACATCTTCTTCATTAGCAGACAACCTACGATTCACAGCTAATGCCTGGCTTTCATACAACAAAATCACTCACTGTTGGCATGTGTTTAATCCTACATCGTAATGCAAATGTAAAACTGAAAAAAGTTGGAAATCAAATATTTTGGCTAGACCTCATTAATTTTTACTACCTTATATTGTAAAACCAAACGTGAACCAATGGCATCATTTCATAGGATTGATTTCATAATTTTGTGGCAAAACTTAAAAGCATTCCAAAGAATTAGAGAACGAGACCAAAAGGAAGGGAAGCAGCCAGAGCTGAGCTGAGTAAACTCAACAATATTGATAAAATTAATTCCTGAGATTATTACTCCTCAGCAGGAAAAGCCAAAGAGTGAATTGTGTATTCAAACATAAACAATGCAGTGGCATCTTATTGTAAACACTTCTTGTCTTTTTTTCCACCACCCTTCCTCTACAGTCTATTTATTTTCCTTTGACATCAATTAACTGAAGACTGCAGGATTATTTCAGCAACTCATTGCAGGTCATCAAATTTAGGGTTCAGAAGTACCATACAGAAATGATGTGCATTCAGACCCTACTGGAACAAGCAGGAATAGAGCTAAATAAAACATCTCAGTCCTTTAGGACTCAACTAAGTTATTTTAAATAGGAGAGCATTTCCTTGACAAAATACCTCTACAGTTTACGTTATGTTTACATGAACTGGCACATCATTTATTTCAGAAGTCCTAAGCAATACTGGAATGTATACTTAGGACTGCAAAAATAAAGGTCAATGGGGTTTTTTTTGAAATGGACAACGAAGTAACTATAAAACTTCCAATGCACAGATTGTATAAGAAAAAGTAATAGGAGAAATTTTGATGCATAAAATGAAACATTAAGAAAGGTAGAAAGCTGGGCCAGCATTATACTAGTTCTAGGCAAACTCATATAGAAGAGCCAATTTTGAGAAATACATTCATAGAATGGACAAGACAATCTGCATGTAAACTAACTAGACTTTTTCATTGAGGCACATGCATGAAGTCTAACTAGTCATTTGCGCACAAACAGTTAACATGAGAGCGCACTTATTTTTAGCAGACATGTTATAGCCCCCAGTTTTTGCCTGTGGGCTAGTTACAAGCTGGAAGTGCTGGAGGAAGCAATGAAGGATTAGGAATAGTGATGTTTAGGTTCCAGTAGGCACACTAGCAGCAGTCCTATGCTTCTTTTTCACAAAATCAGAGGGAAATGACACTACTCTCTTAAATTACAGTCTTGCTATCATTGTACCCCCTTTCAGATTTTTTCCCATTTGTTCGATCTTGCTAAAGGTACAACAGCCATCAAGTTTTTGGATAGCACATTGTTATTACAACTTCTGGGTGCAGTTACAGATACGGCAGATTCAAATACATACAATATTTACTGAAAAATGTGATGGCTGTTGAGTTACAATATTTTAATTTCTATAAATGATTTTACATTATATTGCTACTAAAAAACAAAGAGCTATGAAAAAGATACTATAATTAAACCACATACTCAGATTTAGTCCAAATCATTGAATATTATACCAGTCAGGATAATTCACTACAGGCTCTCCATGCTGTTTGTCTGACATGTTGCTTTCTTTTACACTTGAAAGTTCATGCAAACCTGGACTCCTCTTTTTCCACTATCAGCTGCTCTGGTATCCATCCAAAATAGCATGCGAATACAGTAGTGCTATGATGATAAGCACTTTCTGCTGAAACAGTTAATTAGTCTCTTAGAAAAAAAAAAAAAGAAAAAAAAAAAAAAGAGTACATCTTTTCCAGAAGCTTCAGAACATTTGTATCAAAAAGGGAGATTCCAGATATTCCTGCAAAATGCTCAAAGACGGATGAGCAGCAGTTTGACATAAAATTCATAGAAGACAGCTTTTCTGTTCTAGACTCTCCCAAATTATTAATTTTTCTCTGTTTTATTTTCATTTGTTGGAGAGTTTATATTTTCAGGAAGACAGAAAGTGGAATAACACAATTGTTTTGGCAGAACATTCTAAACCCTGCTGGAGACTTCATTTATCAGCCATTTTTATATAAAAAAAACATTTTGTTTTGTGATTCAGAAACCAAATGCAGAATTTAAGGACAGGGAAATGACTATTATTTTTACCCATAACTTTAACTCTGGCTATGTTATAAGCTATACTATCACTCCTACTCTGGCTAAAAAGTAATCTAAAAAACCCCCTCAATTTATCAAGCTAGCCCTTTACATGATTCGTTCCAATATACAGCCAGACCTAATATACTAAGATAAACACATCCATCTCTTTTCTTTCCCATCTTGTACAAGAAATAAACAAAAAGGAAACAAATACAATTTCACTTATGTAAGCCTGAAACTACTTAGAGGATGCTAAGTCAAAAAAAGAAAAAGTTTTACACAGAACTGATAGTCAACCAAAGGTGTTCTATTATAAAAGTAGGACGATCAAAATTTGGCAAGTAGTTCATTGTTCCAAAGTACGTATTGGTAAGGAATGCAGGTGGATGCAGGTAGATGGGAGGGGAAGGAAAATCATAGAGGGAGAACAGACGGGGAAAGCAAATGAAGAGGCAGCAAACTGGGAAGCAGATGAATACACTTGTGGCTAATTGATTCAGTATTTCTTAAACAAGTTCCTTTCCTAATCAGAACAATAATAACAGAAAAAAATGAGTCACCTAAATTAGCATGCAATTAATATTTAAATCAGTTCTAGAAGATAACATTCACAGATACCTACTATGTAATCTGTACGCGAATGATGTACATTTACTAGCGATAAGATCTGACAGGCAAATGTAGCTTAGACAATAATATCTTTATTACTGATATAAAAAAGACTATACACTATTTGGTATGTCAGGTATTTAAAAATTTTGCTATTCTTAAAGACATTTCTGGAATTTCAGCTGTAAATGTTTGAACGTTTAATAGTCATCCTGCGGACACACATTTGGAACTAGTTGAATTAGAAGAAAAAAATTATGAATCTGAAAAAGCATAAAATTTAGAACACAAAATTTCTTTTTAGAAACAGTATTAGTAATATTTACAGGTATTCCCACTGCCAAAACAGCTTCAAATACGATGCACAATCCTCACGAACAATGAAGACTGCAGAAACTTGTAAAATACATTTCATGTGTTTTTCAGAACAAGTGCATGATTAAGGAGCTAGAGCACATATCATGTTCAGATCTCCCACCTACCCTACTGCTCACTGTTAATGAAGATGCGAAAAGCTGTTTCTTGTATACAATATGTGGAACTTCTATAGACAGGGAACATACCTACATGTGTGCCACATGTTGCAATATTTTTTGTCCATAACTTGATTAATGATCTAGCTGTTTTAGAGATATAGCTTCCGTCCCATATTACACAAGCACAAAGCAAAAAGATTTGTGACCAATTAAGATACAAAAATGTAATATAACACAGATTCCAGACCTTCTATATATTTGAACTGCTCCTTTAGCCTGCTATTTTGAGGTACAGGATGCTTTCAGTTTCCCTGAATAATAATAATCTCACAGAATCAGGGGCCTTTAATGTAATTTTTCTTGTTGATAAAAACTAGATTTTTGTTTTGCAGCATTTATTTCAGGTTAGAAATTTAAATAAACATAATCTAGGTAATAAGAGCCCATACATTAAAAAAATCCAATGATTTTCTGTGTTAGTTAACATTTTAACACTATTGCATCAATCACTGAATGACTGTTCGGCTCCATTGACTGAACATTGCAAGAGCCTGTCAAAACATTTTACCTGACCGATATGTTTGTTCTTCCATTTGCTCAGCACACATTGTCTGCTTTGCATTAAGTCCTAAAGGACAACAGAAAACAGAGAGAGGAGTTGGCAGTACACACTGTCACTATCGGTTAACATACTTCTGATTTTCAAGTTTATAGATGAAGCATGCCACACAAAGATGCAGCTGTTTTAGAACAGCCTGCCAGACAAAAGCACATTTATCATCACTGGGAGAGTTGGATCTTTATGAAAATTAAAGCTGTTGAAAGAGGTCTGAAAACCAGATTATATGTTGCTGTACTTGAAACTTTCTGAAACATACCTCTACCTCCTTGAGTGTATCTCGCAGTTTGTCTGGTCGCTTGTTTTTCAGTATCCAAGGATAATCTCGAGCTGGCAAATAAAAGTATAAAAAAACAGAAGATAGAGAAATGTGTATATATAGATGAGTGTACAGATATAGATACGTGTGTGTGTATATATATGCATGTGTGTGTATGGACAAACATACATTTATATATAATATTAAAAAAGTTCTTCAAGTTAGGCTTCCTTTTCTGTGGAAACACAAAACTAAGATTTCTAGGCGTTACCTTAAACATAAAACTTACCCGTAATTGGAACGAAATGGCTATTGTTTCTATTGGTTTCTATTGTCAAATGATATCCTTTTGAAAGGCTCTGTTGCAGGAACAGTTAGCATGAAATATCCACACTCACCATGACTTCACCATGGCAATTGTGTACGAAGCTCTCAGGATGTAATGTCTTACCCAGCTGCTAAGTACTTGCAATAAGCAAGCATCTCGCATTCAGCATGTTAACTCAGATTCAAGTTATCAAATCCTAAACAGATACTATTCTTTTGAACTAGCATTTCACTGCTTAATTTCAAATAGCATGCACTAACGTGTCTGCAAAATATATATGCATAAATATATACATATACAGAGGTATTAACAACAGGCAGTTGTGAATGCCACAACTTATATTGTGGAGTATCATTATTCATAGGATTTGTTCTTGAAAATTTGGTTTGAAGAATCCGCCAGGTCAAGCAAACAAGAAACTGCACGACTGCTATAGTCCTTTAACAAATTTATTACTGTTCAGCAAACCATTGTGAAAATTCTGGCCTAACACACTAATCCTGAAACCAGGAGGCAAAGCTTCCGCTGCAGTTGCTAGTAATTGGCTTGTTTCATGGCTGAGAATCAGGCTCTAATAACTTGTGAAATTTCATCATTTAGAAGTGAGCAGTTTTCTGTTCATAAGTATACAATAAAAACCATGAGAAACTAGAACACATTGTCTTTTTAAAAACTAGCCTATTTAAAGGAAACCCGATGAAAAGTTTTGAGCTGCAAGCTGTCAGTTTGTATGCCAGCTTCCAGACTGAATGACTTAACAGTTGTGTTTAAACCTCCCCGCAAAAAGGAGCTTACAATAGAAGTGCTACAGAGTGAAAAAATGACTGATTTCATATATCAACAAAAGAGCACACCAACATACAACTTCTCTTTGTATTTTATTGGACTGAAGCCACTGTTGGTGGAACTGTTATGACAATATTAATTAGGCATGTAAGATCACATTTTCAATGGGTGCCTTCATAAATACTGGAATATTTATCCACATATGCAAAATGGGAAATTGCCTGTACAGATACCAAACTATGTATACAAATCAGCAGCTGTGAATAAAGTTGCCCAGCGCCCCTCTAAGAAATGTGCTATACAGTGCTTTGTGCCTATATTTACAGCTACAAGGTACAGTACCTTGTGCTCCTTTTGCATGTCACGTATAAAAGATAACAGTTTGGGCTTCTGTATCATGGGGTTTATCTGGGCCTGCTTCCCCTTCCATACAGGCAGTGTCTGTACGACAATGCCACACAGTGCACAAGGGATGTAAATCTATTATGCTCCTCCCTACTTCGAACCCTTTCTCACCTCCCCACCTTTACAGAGCTATATTGATTCTGACACACAACCCTCCACAGTGGGTGTAGACTTACCACACGACTGCGTGCACCTATATACCATCCCCAACGGGACTTCACCCTGCTCCAAATGCACCTGATGGTGTTGCAAATAACTTACCCTTCCAGAATAAATTCTGCCTTCAAACGCATGCATAATTCCACGTGAATTTTCATTATGATAAGATAAAAATGTTAAGGCAATTCTTACAGCATACATATTACTTTGTGAAGTCGTCTGAATATCAATCAGATTTTTTAGAGTTGTCACGTAATAACGTTTGAATATTAATGAATGCTCTGAGCAATAATAGCTATGCAGGAGTTGTAAAACTTGAGCTAAAGAAAAGTTGTACTGCTATAAAAATCTTTAACTGTCACAGTACTGCTGTGGGACAGCATAAAATGAAATGGCTTTTAACCAAATAAGGCAGGAACAGTGTAAATGATTCAAAGTTAAAAGTATTCTACAAAGGCAGCTGCTTATTAACCTGGAATCTGATGCTGGCTGAAGTTAGTTCAGTCATAATTTTCAGTTTTGAGGCAGCTGGTATTTCAATTCAAGAGCTGACTGGGAAAATGTGTCTTGCTCACGAAGTAAATTTCATAAGCAAAAATCCGGATTGTGATTATTTTTGTGACCCCCCCCCCTTGACAATGGATCTGAGAAGCAATACACCACACCAGACTTAGTGACACACAAAAAAAACACATTGCAAATATACCAAGGAAGGAATAATAACAACTTATCAATTGTTTTGTATTGTGTAGTTCTGTGACTCTCTGATTTAGACAGCATGTGCAGAATGTTACACTGGAAGTGGTCTGAGGTTATTTTAATGCTTTTCCAGGGGCATCACCGATCCAAATGAACAATGTGATCTTACTGTAACAAGACACTCAGAAAACGTCCTTACATTCTGCTACCTTTTGCTTCTCTTCTAAGTAACCATGCTTCATCTGTGACGCTAAAGGAAAAAAAGGGTGAAAAGATGAATGATAATCCTTACGACTGCTGTCAGCAAGTATTAATATTGGAGAGAAGATTCATACAGTTTGATAAGACACAGAAATTTACACAAAATTAAGACAACCCCGACGTTTTCACCTCATAAGGCACATATCTTAAATTCGCAGTGAAAGCAAGGCTTACGCAGCCAACAGGTGGGCTGGCGTTGCCGAGCCTCCGGTCTCGTCAGAGAGCGAAGCATCAGGCTTACGAGATTTGGGGAGGGACAAAGGGAGATGGTGCCCGGCCCTACCTGGAT
>Ga0181612_153985_pt1 | contig 18838 bp, 9 predicted proteins | sample HoacroProtozoa21_FD_119630 | JGI IMG/M metagenome (GOLD analysis project Ga0181612, IMG submission 119630) | Hoatzin crop microbial communities from Cojedes, Venezuel. Combined Assembly of Gp0051906, Gp0051904, Gp0051908 | reverse complement strand
ACCTAGACAGAGAGCCCTACCCAACCACCCCCCCACCCCCCCCAGGCACTCCAGGTCTCACTGCTGTTATAAATAAACTGCATGCTGGCTATTTTGCTTTCACCAACTGGTGTTCCTCAGGCGGTTCTGCACAGCCTTGGGATGAGCTGTAGCGATTAGTACTGGTTGTGCAGCCCTCAGGGATGTATTTTTGTCAACTTTTCTTATTTTTTTTCTGCAAGGGAGAGAAAATTTGACAAGTGCATCTAGTCCTGATAACAAAGCCATTGTGGGAAATCAAGTGAGAGTGGTGCCAGTTGTTCTGTTGTGTCTCCCTCTGTTTCCTTGGCACTTACGAGTCTATATTGTTTCTTGTGTCCATAGAACAAGTGTGGGATGCGTCATACTTGCAAAACACAGCCTCCTTGTCTTCACATGGTAAAACATGAGCAAGTCACTGCAAAATATTAGCTGGGCTAGAGAGCCTGGCTCTCTGACTGAGGGGAATGGCATCTTGCGTGTTTTAGCAGAGCCACCTAGAAAAAGTATTTGCATTTTAAGGCAGCAGTGGGATAAATTCTCCCTTGGCTTTCTGCAGTAAATAAACATTATCTTCAGCAGGACAGATTTGCAGATAATCAGTTCAGTGTGAGTTCTTCATAGAGCACTGTGGTGCTGGACAAATGTAGTCATTAGGTGCATAATTAAAGAGTATTGATAGAAGTAGGGAGCTTAGATTTTATCTGTATATGAGACTTACCCATCTGTGATGGAAATGCTGCATCTGTCACTCAAAAAAATCTCTGAAAACTTAGAAAATGTTCCAAGAAATTTCCTGAGAATGAGTGGGGAATTTAAAAGTACTTTTAAGAAGAAACGATTCCAGGGACTCAAGCTATTTATCCAATCAGGTCTGAGGGGTTACTTGGATAGGTCCTAAAAATTCCTACCTGGTGAAGAAGAATTTGAGCAGATCTCAGTCTGTTACCTAGCAGTCAAATGCATCAAATATCAAATGGCAAGAACCTGAAGCAAGAAAAAAATGAGTCTCAAAACCTGCTGCAGTTTTTAAGCAATGTTTGTACTTAATCACTGTACCAATTTACCAAGGCTAAATTGGATTCTCCATCACAGGCAAGTGCAGCATTAAAAGGGGAGGGTTTGGTTTGGTTTCACTAATAATTCAAATAAGAATTAACTCAGGGCAATCTTGTGGCCTTGATAGTGGCTTTTAGCTTTTCAGTCTGCTGCTTTTCTGTTCTTGACTTGCAGAAGGGGCGGAGAGCTGTCCTGCCTTCTGCCACTCAGCCCTCCTGCCACGGCCAGCACAGGTCCCTCCACGGGAAACCTCAGAAGGTGAAGAAAGGGACCGCAGCCACAGCATCCCCTCCTCCTGCCACTGCAGGCAGGGGAGCCACTGAGATCATCACATAAAAGTCTACCCGTGCCTCTATTCTCTTTTGTTTCATTTCCTGCAGTACACAGTGCTCAGCCACTTCTAAACTTACAACCCTATGGGGTTCAGCTCCTTCCACGCCTACCTCACGCTGGCATAATTTTTCTTGAAGTGGGTAGTACAGATATTTTGTCATCACTCAGCACCCCTGCCTATAGCAACAGTCTCAAGCTTATGGCTTCGGTAAGAAAACCAGGCAACGTAATGACACAAACAGCAAAAGTCCCTTTTGAGACCCACACGACTATTCCTGGGGTAGCCCTAGGTGGCAGGAATGCCCAGCCATCCTCTCTCCTGTTCACCTCAGCAGGGCAGAAGGCCCTTTTCAGGGGCCTATTTACACACAGACACACTCAGGAAGGTCAAGGCAAACCTGCTGCAGGCAGGAGATGGATGTACTTCAAAGCACATTCATTCTGGAAGAAGATGCTAAGACAGCTTCAGGGTCCTAACACACGGGCTTTGCAAGATTTAGCTGGCATGGCAGAGCACACTGTCTTTTCCACCTGCCTGTCCTCCCTGCTTATTCCTATCACCAAAGCAAGACCTCAGGAGATAGAGAAGGTGTAATTCCTAGTGCCACAGTTCGTCGACACGAGAGTTAATCCAAACTGCAATTGATCGTGCAAGCAATTAATAAGACAGAGTGATAACTGCGGCACTGCAGAGAGGCTGAAGGCAGGCCAAGTTATGACCCTGCTGGAAGAAGTCTCCAACTAGAGCAGGGAACAGACTGCTAATCGGTTAAATCTTCCCGACATGAATCACCTGAGTTTGTGCAGCAGAGTCTTTAATTCACTATAATTTAATTCTCCAAGGCATAAACTACAGAGATCTACAGCCACTTAAAACTCCTGAGTGAGAGCACCCAGGCATGCCATGAATTTTCCTGCATCTTCAAACCTTCAGTTCAATTTCTACCTCTCATGCAGACATGGACCAAGAGCCATATAACTGCTTTTCAGGCTTAGTCTTGTGCAGACTCCTAAGGAGAGGTCTGACAACACAGTGTCTCAAAGCTTTGACCAGAAATGGGGTTTTTGAAAAGCTGTGTATGTGACTCCTGCCCTGCTTTGCTAATTACATCTTTTACCTGTCCTGTTGAAAGGACTATTTTCCACTGAAGACTGTTTTTCTGATTAGGTGTGAAGTGCTTACCAGTCTCATTTGGACTTGATATTGTCTTCTGCAGAGACTTTTTTACTTGGTTTAGGTATATAGCAGAGTTCCAGCTGACAGAAAAACTCCATCTCCTTGCATCTGAGAAGTGTATAAATTCTGAATGCGTAAGTTCTTCAAAATTGAATGTCCTTAATGAGGTATGGGTCATAAGCACTTCTGCTATTTCTCCATATCACTAAAAAATACTGTGAAGATTAAGGCAGTGAGGTTCAGAAATGTATTTCAATCATTATGGGTAGTTTATATAAGAATTGTTATTTTAGATGCATACTGCTGAACGCATACCTAAAACCTAGCTGGGTTTTAAGAGTAGTGTGTGTTTTGATCTGTCTTTTATTCAAAGCCAATTAATATTTATACTCTTATAGAAAGCTAAACTAGGCTTTAAGATCAATTAAATCTTTTATATTTAAAACTGTAACCGATAAAATTATCTTATCTTGTCCCAGAATGTTGCTTCTTTTAAACTGTAAGGACAGTGCTTCCTTATTACCTATTTATAGAGAAATGGTAAGGAAATGTTTAACTCCAGTAGAATTTCATCAATCTTATGAACATTACTATGCGTTTATATTTACTTCAGAGATCTGGGTTGAGTATTGGACTGTTTATTTTTAAGAAAACAATTTTTTTTCACACATCACCAGTATACCACTTCGAGTTTGTAGAAATTACCACAGATCGAAAGTGGCTGATCTGTACCATCAGCGGTTTACACTCATATATGTAAATCAGCTCCTGCATTAATGAAAGGAGCAATTCTGTCTGTTGTTATTTGATCCTTTATAGAAGAGGCAATATTGAAAGTGAACCAGGAATATCGCATTAGAAATGTCAGATGCAACTGGAAGGCAGTTAGTAGGCCAGGTTAATCAACAATTCCAAATTCCCTCAACTGACACCTTTTCTGCAAAAATTTAGCGATGGCCTCCAAGAGGAGGAAAACCAATTTGGCCCATAACACCCACAACAGTTGACGAGCCTAGATACTTGTTGGCCTATCAGCTTCCTTCTCTTCTGTAACACGCCTGTAACACAGCTGTCCAAGCTGCTGCTACAGAGCTAGAGAGAGGTTCTGTACCCCATCAGCACTTCTGCATCATCCACCCCCGTCCATGCTTTTGCCACTTGCCTCTCTACAGCTGAGGACCCACTACCTAGCGCTTTCCATAGAGTGGAAGCATGAGTGCAGCCATTACTAAGTACAAGCTCAAGCAGCATAGTCTTGCCCTACCTCTCCTTGTATTTATTTAGTCCTGCTGTTAATAATCCTTCGTAGCTTGAGAAACAAACTTCTTTGGAAACAAAGACTTAGGCTTTGCCCTGAATTCACTCCAGCTCCCTGCTGACAGATACTGTGAACAAGCTCTTACAACTTGTCTCACTTTTCTGATTAAAAGCATTATCTTTATGTGAGGCTAGAATTTAAGGCATCAGATTGGACTCCAGCCGTAGCTAAGTGACAGTGTTTGCTAGATAAGTATCCTGAAAGCTTTGCAGAGGGTTTGCTCTTCTGAAAGAAACTGTAATGATACCATAAATAAAGAGCGGCACACAAGAGGGCTCAAATTGGATTTCAGCCTTAGTCGAGTGATAAAAGGGCAGCACCTTTTAACTAGGATACGAAAAACCTTTCTATAAGGGGTCCTCCAGAAATGAAATCAAATAAACATACACAATTAAAAGAGAGAGAAAAGCAAAGAGCCTTGCAAGGGCAGTCGGTTTTCCCAGGTAAAGTGGAGACAATGAAAGAATATGCAAAGTACCCAGTCATAAGAAAACACGTATGAGCACATCGATCACTTTAAACCATAATCCTCAAGGAAATACCAGTCTTTTTCTCTACCTCTAAAAATAGAACTGGATCTTTAATCATGTCAGAGGAGTAGATAATAACCATCAGGAACCCACAGAGAGTTGACTACCAGCATGAAGATTTTCCTCTGTATGAGAAACAGCACAATTTTAGCTTTCCAAACATAAATGGGAAATGGCATAGGGCAAATCATAGTCTGCTGAGAGGATAATAATAGTTTGTTCAGCCTATGTCACACACATAATTGGTTCTCTTTTTTCATTAAAGAATTTCTGTCTCTGGCTTTACATTGAACTAGACCTCATGAACAAAGGTGATCTAACAAAAAATAATATACTTCACATTAGTAAAATCATCCATTTGAATGGATGTGTGGGAGAGGAGAAGGCCTGTTAAATAAAGAGCTCCTCTCCCATATATCCACATAAATGAATGATTTTACTAATGTAAAGAGAGGTCTACCACTGTTAAGCCTTGTCAATGAGATCAGAGACAGAGTCCTACTCTCTGCTCCTTAAAGTATATTATTTTTTGTTAGATCACCTTTGTTCATAATGTGGCCATTGAAAATTTAATGTCCTGACATATATCACTGTCAGACTTTATTGCACATTCACGAAGGAAAGTAATTTCATCATGTGATAGACTATGAAGGCTACTAAATATAGATTTATTGGAAATTCCTGTTGAAGGTAAGTGAATCCTTTTTGCCAGCTGGAACAGAGAGCTACAGTCAAGCTATTTTCTTACCTGTCTATTATTCTTGGTGTAGAGAAAATGATGACTGCTGAGTTCTAAAATCAGATTATCACTGCAGTGCCTATAAGCTTATTTTTAAGTACCCAGTGTTTGTCTTACCTCTGGAAGCAAAGCAAAGTCTCTAGACTAAACATTTGGCCAGAACCTATGATTAAAACAAATCATTAGGGGGAAAAGAAAAAAAACAACCTTTTTCCACAAAAGTCCGGTTCCTACCTCCTATATTGAGCACACCATTCCCAAGGCCAAACTCAAGTGCTGGTAATCAGCAAGGTGATGGAAAGCATGTGAACATGATCATAGCTCTGCACCATTAGAGGATGGGCAAGCAAAACCCCTGCCAGAAGAGGTACCTCAAAATACAGTCTGGTCAGCTGCAGAAGCAATGCGGTAGCACATGGGCACCCGCTGCCACTCCTTGAAAGGAAGGCACACGCCACCTGACCAGAATAAGACTATCAATGAGCCACCTGGGCTGTCACAAGTTGCTTTTGTCTCGATTTCTCACTGCAAACCAGCAAAACTAAAAGGAGGGGAACGTGGATGCTGCAGCAGGCAGTGGCTAGCCAAAGCATACCTGCCAGCGGGTGACTGCAGCCAGAGGAAGGGTTGCTGTCGCAGTCTGATCACCATATTACTCCCGGTACCCTATATTTGCCAAAATATTCTGGGTCTATGCGATATTCTTGTTGGAGATGTAGGTGCCTGCTGCTGGCTGTGTAGCTGATGGTTGTCTCTTCTGCAGTAGTTGACCACTCACTGAAGGTTGTTTTGGGCATCTTTTAAAACGGAGCCAGGATGGACTTTAGTAGGTTAGAACCAAGATTAGGTAAATTTAGTATTTTCCTTCTAATATGCCACGGGTTTCCTTTAAAATAATTACCAGCATACTTTATCTCCTAATTTTTCTGCTGCTGCTTTCTTGCTACATGAAGTGGCTCATCAGCTAATACCATACAGCCTCACGTGTTTGCATCCATGCCCTACAGGTTTACTCTCCATGGGCTACTGCCGTTACAAGGCGCAGTTATGTGTGCAGCACTGTAACCAGCAGCACATCTGTGATTCCCAGGACCAGGAGAAGAAGGTACAAATAAAGCAGCCAAGTGTTTCATAGTACTCTGACAAAGAGTGAAGTAACCCAAAAGCGCAGCACTGTGCGCATCTTCCTCTATCCGACCACAGAGCTGACCACAGCATTGCCATCACCTGCCCGTTGCTGCCAGGGCTAGGGCTGGTCAGCCCTGAGCAGAGGGACTGAGCACATCCAAGCCCAGGGCTAGGGCTGCTGACGGGGAAAGTCTGTCTTGCAAGTGATCAGCGAGCACAAGCAGAGGGAGATTGAGTTTAGATGTTTGGAATCAGATTAGAGGATTGTGCTATTCATTTTGCTTTTTCCTTTTCCATTATTTCTTTGTGGGCAGGCAGAATTGTCCCTCTAGTCTGAAAAGAGCCGCAAGACTCAGCCATCCATGTGAAACTTTGCCTGTATGTTTGTGGCTGAAAAATCTTGTGCAAATCCCCAGGAGGTCAGAACTTGACTTGAGAGTCCATTTCTTCTGCTGAGGAAGAAGTAATGCGATTCATCAAGGGCTTGGGACCCCTCCAGTGGAGACGGTGCCCTTGCCTGAGTGCTCTGGACAACACAGCTCTACCACCAGCCGGCAGGCAGCCCCGAGGCTGGCCTTGCTAGGGATGACCACAGGGCTGCCCAGCTTATTACCTCTGACAGTGGCCAAGAGCAGATGCTTACAGGAGAATATAGAAACATAGAGAAGCAGACAGCACTGCTTCTCAGTCTCCAGGGATGGCCTGAGGAGGGCTTTCTGAGCTGGCTTCCTCCTGGTCACTCCGCCTGCCCGTCTCCATCACAACAGGGTAGCTGGCTGACTGACCAGCAAGCAAAGGAGGATCCTGTGCTCCTTTGCATGGCTCTATTTCTTCTAATGTATTTCCTGGAGACCCTTGTGCAGAGGGAGATGGTGGCTGATGTCCCTTACAGTCCCATGGACAAAAAGAAGGTGGTAGAAAACCATGAGGGAACAGATGTGCAGTGGAAAGGAGTAGGTAACCTAGAAAAAAGCTACAGGTGACAAAGGTAGTGAAATAGTATGTGTGATAACCAAAGAAGAACTGTAAATCAAGAAAAAGAAAAAAGAATAGAGAAAGAAAATAATGAAGAACAAAAAATGAGGCATGAGAGGAAAGGGGAGATAAAGAGAAGAAAAATGGTATGGATGGAAAAAGAACAGAATAAAATAACAGAAGTTTGAGCCACAGGTGGAGAGAGAAGGCATTGAAAGAGGAAGAACTGGGAACAGTTTTATTTCAACTGACAAAATTGCTATCCTTAAACCACCTGAAAAAGTGATATTCCCAAGCAATTCCACTCACTGCACGCTCACTGGGTGCCGGCTTTAATTTCAGTGTTTTTTCATTAAGTGTAGCGAACACACAAAATAATAGAGAGCAGCTGGCATCCAGCCTTTTCCCACACTCAGGAACATCGAGCCCTGAAAGTTTGGCTCTGCCCTGAAACACAACCCACAGGTACCAATTTGCTCCCACTGAGTCGGAAGGGAGTCGAAGGGGCTTCTCTTCCTCAGGAGAAAACTAGCCAATGCAACGACATGGTGACATTGCTTAATTCGGAGATGAATGCTCCGGTCAGCTGTAGAAGAAAGAGTACCTCACTGTCAGAAACATCACACTCTCAGATTTTGGTCTCAGAGTTATGTTTGTTCATCCACTCATTTGTTGATAATTACTCAGGTCAAGATCATGCAACTGAGGTTATAAACTGATATGTACAAATAGGGAACTCAGAGCATTTGAAGTTTGATCAGTAATACCATTCTTTGCCTCCCCTATCTCGCACCTCAGTTGTGCGCAGCACTTGCATGCCAATAGGTTTGATACAGAAGCTTGCTACTTCTGACATGCAGAGAGGGAAGTTTTGGCCTACTATTTTGAGTTTTATTGATGACATTCGTTATCATGTCCGCTGTCCCATAGTGCTTATTATCTGCTATTATCTGGTTTGAAAAAGTTATAAAGTAGGATTTATTTTGCTTAACTTCTAAGAGCTAAATTAATTAAGTTTTTTATTTCATTCCATTTTCATCAACAGTCAGGAATATTGTCTGAATGCATCTACCTCAGATTTATCGTTTAACTGGCTTAATTTGACCTAACTTAACACATTGGTAAAGGCCTGGACGTAAACTCTAAATATTCTTTCCAGACCAGCAAAGCTAGCGGTTTATCCTAAGGCTCCACCTTGGGCAGCAGACTTCCCCACCCAACCAGTTCATTTTAAGAACGAACTCTTTGGTCACCATTGCCATTGTCTCCAGATACCCTTTGTTGGCTCCATGTTACCTGCCCATTTCACTCCACTCCATCGATTTTAGCTATATCACAAGCTGCTGCCTTTCCACGGGTATGGTAAATCCATCCCAAAGTCAGCACCTTTATGTGAATCCCAGCCACTACACGAAAGGATCTCCAGAAGCTCACAAGTCCTAACACAGCTCACTGACAAAGCCTAACTGGTACCACTACAGCAAAACACCAGTTAAAAGAGGCAGGCAAGATGCATGAACCAAGTTAAGGTGGACAACCTCTTCCATTTAAAAGTCAGTATTCAGAGCACTCAGGTGTTAATTTAGTTTATCTGAGGGCTGTACCTGAAAGGGTTTGAGCTCCATTTGGAGACGTCAGAGCACAGCTGAAAGGAGTGACAGATTGACAGACCATCACACTGTCCTGCTAATACTAACCCAAGTCTCAAAACAGGTTGTGATAATGTCCAAACTAGTCTGGTTGCTCAGCAGTATAGAGTCATAATTTAATGGCAGGCCTAAGAACAATATATAGCATGCAAGAACAGATAGATACAAGTATAGATGCAGATGGTTTAGATATCACACAGCTGTCATAGGTAGACTAGGATAAGAATAAATATCTGTTTAGCATACAGTCACACAGCAGTGAAACTGTGTCAGTGTAGCATCAGACAGGCTAATTGGAGTTTGGATGCCCAGGAAATGCTAGAAAATCCAAGCAGAGATGAGCTGGGGGTTTTAGACCATTAAACCAGAAAAAGACTCACTATCTTTGGGGCAGTAGGCAATAGAAATTATTTTTGCCTTACTTAGAATTATTTAAAATGGTAAGATCGTATCTGATTAGATTCAGACTAAGATGCCTTTATAGTAGTAATCAAGAAACTTAAGGAAGGACCAGGTAGTAGCATTCACCTACCCTTGACTCACTATTTATCCACAGGTTTCTATGTGTAGATGCCCAAATTCTTCTCAAGACATAATGGCTGCTTTTGTTACAATTTCCACCCTCCCAGTTGAATGTGTTCTTCAGGATAATCGTTCCTATACATTTTAAGTATCTATCGCCCATCCTTTTACATTTATTTTACATTTCATTTAGTAACCCCAGCATCACTTGCTGCAGAAGCTCCTCATCACAGCAGCATGTGACCATGCCTTGTTGTGCAGTACAGCACCGCTCATCACTTACCCTGTGAGCTGCATCATTAGCCAGTCAGACACCATCCTTTCCATCTGTTACCATGACAGCCCAGTCATGTTGGAGAGGCTTCCCTGAACCCTCGCACTTCCTACACAATGGGGTCAGACAACAATTACTTCAGTTAATGGTATCTACAGTACACCTGGAGACAGCACCGTTCCCAATAGCATCCAGTAAAGAGTTAAGCTCCATGGAGAGATAAAGATAGAGCCTAATGTTCATAGACCAAACAAATTACATAGTGCACACGTAGGCCAAGTAGCTGAAAGACTGTCTAGCCTGCCAAATTTCACATCCACTGGGTAGCTTGGGGGGACATGGGTAGCCACCATATCTGACCTACACCCAGTCAGTGTCAGCTCAGATCGGAGAGCTGGCAAAGAAAAATGAATGCTGCTGCTACCTGGCTCTGTCAGAAGAGGTTTTGTTACAGTATTTTTAGCTTACGGAGATGCAATCTGAGAAGAACAGAAGATGCTTAGAAGTATTTTCAAAGAGAAAGTGACAGATGCATGCAAATGTTTGCAGGGACAGATTAGGGAAGGGGAAGAGGAAGTGGATATGGGACAGGGACAAGGAAGAAAAGGGACATGCAAGAGGTAGAAATGAACAGAGGACTCACATAAAGGATGGAGATGCAGATAAGGGTAATAAGAGGTTACAAATAACGTGAGGGTTGGTAGCCAAGCAAGGCAGGAAGATGCTAAGGACAGGAAGAGCTAACGATTCTGTTCCCTTTTGTCAGCTGGACTTAGAAAAGCACAGCCACGTGACATTGCCTTTTCCTATGTGCTGGTTGTGGTGTATCCCTACCTTGGAAGGTCCCTGAGCCCCATCCTTACAGCCCCACATACTTTTAGTGCCCAGCACACAGCTCCTACCCACACTCTCCTTGAAAGAATATCACTTATTTTCTTCCTACGCACATAAACAACTGAACCACATTTCTAATTAGAGCCTTAATCACTCAGCTTTTACCCTAGCTGCTACACATCCCTGTTAGGAAGGAAAATGAGTGTTGCACTCAGCATCAGTTGAAACCCTTTAGCCAGGCATGAGCCGGCTCTCAGAGTCAGGGCAGGGGGTGTAGGAAAGGGAGGGAGCTGCATCAAGTATGCAGAGAGCTCCCATTACCTCCTTACAGTAAAATAGGCAGCACTTCCCAACACTGCAGTGGGGAAACTGGTCTGTGGAGGATCATGGCACCTGTTTCATTACCAGTACACTATAAATTGAAGAGGGTGGAAAACATTCAGAAATGACATGGATCTCCCATCCATGCCATAATGTGAACTGAAAATATGGATGGTAATTACAGCTCCCTGTATAATCTTAACTCTTACAAATAATGCTTTCATTCCCTCCAGAGAGAAGGAGGGATTGAATTGCAAAGTGAAGAGCTAAGGTTGGCTGATGGTACTTTCCAATTCAGGAAACGCTGCATCTTGAAAATCAGAAATTGGTAAATGAATGTAAATCCACATAAAACCTTAATTCCACTCTGTCTGAATGAGGCCTCCACATTCACTTATAGCTTTACTGTGACTGCGCTTTTGAACTGAACTGATCAGGAGCCAACATTTCTGGTCCTGTAAACTACCACTTAAATTTCTGCACAGACAGAGTGACACAGCTGCTAAACTGTATAGTCTTCTGCCCTTCTTACAGCCCAGCAGCCTTTTTCCATGCAAGGCACTTGCTGCTGGACTTTTGGCTGTAATTACATCGGCAGCCCGTGATCACCTCCCACCGAACCACTGGCAGTCCCTCAGCCAGAAAGGCACTGTGGCCTTCTGTTGACACAACCCAGAAGGTGCAGTGGTGCAATCAGAAAAGGCACATCGGTTCTCTTCAGGGACATGCTGACAAAGTTGTTCATACAGGGGTCAGGCAGAGGGCTGTGCCTTTCCCGGATCATTTCAAATGGGGATGCTCCAAAGTATCTACTTGCAATGCAACGAAACTGCCTCTGATGCTGCGAGTGCAGCCAGTGTGCTTGCCCCTGCCAGGTTCAGGGAGGCCAGCTCACATTTACAAGTCTATGTGCCTTAACACTTTGCTGCTGGGCTTACAGAAATGTGGTATTTGCTGGAACAGACCTTCTGGGAGAACTTAAGCTCACTGAGATATTGGGCTGTGTCAGTGAATTTTCTTATTGATTGATCTAATTTGAAATCCACTGTAAAAGAGCACAGTGAAACATTTTATTTACACATTAGGTGAACATGAGTATGTAGTCTGTGTAGGACCCAATGTGTGGTGGAAAAGAAGTAAGGAGAAGAGCAAGATAAATTATAATGAGGTCTGAAAAGCAGTTAGATATTTCATACACGAAGAAGCCGGTTGTGCCAAACTAACTTTCTGGGCACAGTCTTTTCCTGACACAGCACATGCAGTTCTGATCACCTGGGGAGCAGGTTGAGATTTAAATTATTTCCAAATTGAATTAGGAAGAGTTTAAGTGCAATTTACATTTGTGTTGCAGAAGAAAGGGCTGCAGGCATGCTTCAATTTGAAAGCCATGCAAATCTGGGTTAAGAATCGCTGCTCTTGCAATGTGCTTGGTTTATAATTCACCAAGGGTTGCCACCCGGGCAGAGGGTGTTAATGTGCTGTCACAAGGCAAGCAAGGCATTTGGTCATCGAATGTCCCACTGTTCCAAGTGTTATCCATGGTGGAGGATGGTAAAGGTGGTAAAGGTGGTAGTTTTTACAGTAGATCGTCAGTCTCCTGAGGATGCGGAGGGGAACCAGAGCCGAATACCTACATACTGGAGCTTTGGCAAACAAAGACTTCTCTTTCACTCTAAAACCTTTAAAAAGTATTTCTATTCCTAGGATCACCCCTTTCTCCCTTCAGACGCACTGTGTGATGTTTTGTGTCGTGACGCACTACAGTGGGTACTGTCTGTCAGGTCATGTTAAGGTAAAGCAGTGGCCTGCAGCAGAGACTCAGTGAGATTCCCAATAAATTGTCAGCAGAGTGGAAAGCAATAGTTGCCCATAATTTGAATTTCATGCCAGCTCGTCATGGAAATCTTATGTGACAGTCTGATGTGCCCAAGAGCTTGCTCAAATAGACGCCTGCATCCTTAGAAAGTCTGACCGCTGGTCTGCATTGCCCACACAGCTTGCTGCAAGCTCATCACACGGCATAACATTGCTCCACCAGCACTATGAATGCTTAAAATGAAAGCTTCGTCAGTAGTTTAGAGGGCCCAAATCCTAATTGTAACAGCTGTGTGGAGATGGAAAGCTGGAAACCACTGAAACTGAATTTTAATTTGGCAACAGAAAACACAAATTCAGACCCTTATGTCCTGGCTCAAACAAGGCATACACACGCCATCCTTCTGGGCTGCTACTCTATTTTAGGCTTTTATGCTGCCCAAAAGAGCTTCCTCTGGTCTCTCCGTGAGGCAAATACTTCTGCAGGAGATAATGCAGTGTCTCCTCAAGGTCTGCAGGGGCTCTGCCTGTCCCCAGCAATATTGAAATTCCACTGTTCACTCAGGAAATGAAATTAAGGCTATATAAAACTATGTCACTTGGTGGGAGAAAATGCTGAGGTTCCCTCAGTCACCACAAGGAACAGTGGTCTCTAGACCTGACAGTCTGTTATCAAGGGGTTTCTTGTCAGTACTGGAGCCCAGAAGAGTTTTCAAAAGCGATTTGAAGGAAGATAATGAGGGGTTTCACGAATTTTTACAGGAAGTTTATTCAAGCATGAAAGGCAGCATGGGAGAAAACAGGGAAGTATTTGCAATGTTAATAAGGCAAAGGTATTGAAAGCTGCTGTCTTGGGCAGGAAAGAAGCTGGAGCAACATCTTAATGAGAGATAATACATAAGGGTAAGATATGTCACTCACGAAAGTGAGGACAAATAACAAGTATATTTACTGCCTGACAGAAACAGGAGAAGCACAAAATGAGACACATAGTCAAAGGGATAGGTTAGGAAAATTCTCTCTGCAATAACATTCAGCACTGATACGTGCAAGTCGTAAATAAAGGGCAGCGTTCACCCATCTCGCATAGTTTGTATGGATGTGAATGAAAGTGAGGTTCTTTCACTCAGAAAAATCTCTGATGAATACCATCCTCCTCACAGCATTTCACAGGACAGCTAAAAAACCTCCAGGACATTCTGGTTTGTAATCAGACCTGTAGAGCAGTATCTGTTGAAGCTGTTAATTCTAGCATTAGGAAATTTTATAGGATTCCCACAGAACCTTTTGCTACAAAGGAGTTACTAACGGCTCGTTCCAGCCAGCATTTGTAATATTACGGTGTCCACTCCAGCCTGAACTCCTCCTGAGCCTGCTGTGGCCACCAGCTGATCAACTATTTGAGAGAGAAAGCAAATCTTCCAAACACCAAGAACCCTTGTTCAAAACACTCACATATTCTTTAAGCTTTGTACGAACACCACCACAAATTTAATTCGCAAGCCAAGGTAAATAACAAGGAACTACCTAACCTCAGCTGGTGCCTTTCCTGAAGCTTCATTTACGGAAAAATCCAGCAGTCTCATGAACAGATCTGAGACTGGGCTTCCAGGCACAAATACAACACTGCTGTTATTGCTGTGGTGATTGCTTCATCTACTAATTGTACATAAAAAAGAGACATCTTATGCATCTAAAGGTGAGAATGTGTCTGAAATAAATGGCAATCTCCAATCTGTATTGCTGATAAAAGGCAGAAACTACGTGCCAGCTCTTTGCTTATGATAATAAGCAGAGGGCAAGTGGCACCTCCACATTTTGCCAGGGAATACAGAAGGTGTTTTTCTCTCACATTGCCAAGGAACAGGTTGAATCTGTTTATGATGTGTGGTAGAAGGCAGGTAGTATCTGCTCGGAGTGCCAAGGAACGGGTAAGTGGCATCTGCTTATCATGCCACCCAATTGTGAGTCAATTAACATTAGGGTTGATGTTTAAAATGCTTTAAAACAATTAAATCAGAACTTAATTATATAAAAAAAAAGCTACATTTTTATCCCAAATTGTTTATCTCTAACAGTTTGGACACCATCTCTGACTCTCCTCAACCTATTGCAGGTAACTGTCTAAACCAAACTCCTTTAAGGTTACCTCCTGCAAAGTTTTGTTCACACAATGATGTTCCCAAGAAATTGAACAACCTCTGGAAGCAAAATATTACAGGATTCAAACAGGTTAACACAGTATTCAAGAAGGAATAGTCAGTATAGTCTGGTCCCTCTCTGCATTCCCTTTTTATTCCTACCTCTGACATTTGAAAACCCCAAATGTTAATTGCATTTAGCTCTTTCCCCCTTTTGTAATAAAAGGCTGTAGTCCATCAAGAGGGAATTCAGGAGTTTCCTAGCTACATACCCTCACATCAGGTGGCTTTCTGACAAGACCAAACCCTTGGACAGAGTCTAGTTTTCCCACTCACCCTCCTCTAAGAGCAGAAACAATCTGAGAAACCTTCAGACAAAATTATACCAAGTAACACTTTTTTTAAAAAAAAACAAAATTGTGTATTTCACTTTGTAGTCAAAGCTCCAGATCTAGGTTATTTCATTCCTTTCTAGATGGATCAGTTCCCCAGCTTCCCAGGCTGTCTTCAAGTGGATGGACACACTTACTCAGCCTGTTTACTGAAAAATGATACCTGTTGTGAACACCTTGCAATGCCCACCAGATCTTCTCTCCAAGTGTTTCAGCTCTGGCCAGTGCTGACCCAAACACATCTCAAGGCTCATTTTGGAAGGGGCTCCTTGACCCTGTACAAGTACCAACTGGCCCATAATAGGAGAACACATTTCAGCAGACAGGGTATTTAAACACAGGCCAAAAAGGAGTTGCAGAAATAGCATGGCAGTGTCCCTCCAGCCCTTTTGGAGGGGATAGGAGGCTTCAGTCAATGCTGACAGATACCGGTAGAGGAAGGAGGATTAAGCCCAGTCATAAACACATGGCTCTTAAAAGCTCACCCAGACTCATTGCTGAGACCCTATAGGAGCCCATACAATTTCTGAGTCCCTAGAAGAACCACTCAGGAGAAATATTACAGTGAAAATAAACTCCCATGGACTCTATCATTACTACTTCAGCAATGTGATTAAAAACTAGAGGCAGCCTCATGATTTGAGGGCTGTATAAACCCTCAACCTTTTAATTAAATGTTTTAGGTGTTAGCAAAACCGCTGTTATTGCAGGAGATGGTCAAAGCCCTGACTTGTAATATTAGCTCAAGTCACTGCCTTTTCAGGTCTGTAAGTACAGGCAAAAAGGATAGACTGCTTAAATTTCATAAAACCTAAAAATAACTTAATTTAACCTAAACCTTCAGGTTCTGAGACAGCTTCCTGCCTGACCTGTTCTCACACCTCTGCCTCAAGCCAAACCAAATCTACATTTAATAAGGAAAGACATGCTAAATTATACAGGTTCAGTCCACTATGAAATAGACATTCAATATAAAGCTGAATATAGCTGATAAAATCAAGTAGAAGTAGCATTAGCACATCCTTTTCGTGCAACATCAGTATGTACAAGCTATGGTAGTCTGTGATTTACACTGTAGCTGAACATTACCTGAATTTGACAAACATGTATTCAAGTCCATCAGCTTAAATGAATTTCAATGCCTTGAGAGGAACAACTCCATTTATTTTTCTTTTAATCTTTGAATATACATGTTCTCGTAAAGTGAACCACACCAAGTGTTCTTGAATATGCTGCTTCCTCATTGTATAGCAATAATTATTGCTAAGGAGTGGAAGCATTTCTGAAAGATGTTTTGATGTTTTATGGTGCCGATTATAATTACGTGTTCCCAGCAGTTTAGCTAGAAAACGGGTACTTCAGCCTGCCATCGTCTCCCTTTGCCCCCTGCTCCCAGACCCAATTCTCTAAACACACACAGACACACTCGAATAAGCAGGAAACAAATCTTATTATGCTAGCAGGAGGTCTAGGGGTGTTCTGATTTTTAGAGCTTTAAGATGCTATTCAGGGATTGAAGTGATATGTGAAGAGAATTCTAATTTGGAGTAATAGTAAAAACTCTGAAGGGCATTTAAATTTCCTCTTATGAGACAGGCTCTTTGAGCAAGGGTGACATATTGCTTCCCTTTTCAAGGTTTGCTGGTTTGCTTTACTGTAAGGTATGCTGCACATGGCGGTGGAGTGGGGTGCAACCTGAGCTCTTTCCCAGAGCTGTTCTGAGTCATCGTTGTCTCTCTTCAGTGGGGCTGCTGGTAGCATTGCCGAGATCACAGAGTACAAGTAAGCCTGGGCCCCCCTGCCCTGTTCATGCAATATCCTTCTTGCTTTCTGCCTTTTTCAGGGGTGAGTGGAGAGAACAGGGTACCAAAGCCAGTGTCATGGTTCAAGCACTGTGGCAGAAATCACGGCGTGAGTCAAGCTTTCCCACCACTCCCAGAATTACATCCCTGCTTGTAAAGATATGGCCAATAATATGCTTCCACATCTCCTATGTACCACAGAAATAAACTCCAGCAATCCAAAGCTAAATAGAAATAAAATGCAGCCTTCGTGCACACAGTGAATTATTTATAAAAAAAATCATTCTTTGAGGGTTGTTGCTGCATTCAGCTTGAAATTCAGATAAACCAAGAATTTTTAAGCACAGTCATTTATATTCTTAACAGCTATTCATTGCAGCCATGTTGATTTCCCACGATGTTTAATATTGGCTGCAACAAAGTTTAGTCTGCACAGATTTATGCAAAAGGATTGCTCTTCATGCATGCATCCATTTATCCCCACAAGAAAAAAATTCAGCCTGCAAACAAGAGTATATGTGATTAATTATTTAGCAAATGCTATCTCCCATTCTCCCATTTAAGAATTTTAAATTACCCAACCAGAAGCCAGAAACAATGTCGTTTGAGGTAGTTATTCTGTTACACAAAGGTAACAGGAAACGGTGAGGCTGAACCATCTGAAATCAACACAAAATCTACAGACAGTTAACCCAGACTGGCAAATATGTATAATTGAAGGATACATTCACAGAAAAACTCTCTCATTTCAGCAGTGTCATGGCTACAAAAATCTGGGGATGCTCATGCCATATAATTTGTTCCAACAGCATGGGCACAACACACTTTTCAGCAAGTCTTGATGACAGAACACGATTGTCACCCAGACGTCTTTCCACCTGTCTCTACCAAACGTACCATGTCTGATGTCTGCACATGCCATGCATATCCTCTGGCACTAACTGTGGCTTAAAACACATATGGAGCCATTTGACAAGCCCATTTGGAGCAGAATCGATTTATTTACCCACCATACAGGTGGGCTGGAACAACAGGAGAACCACCACATCTCTGCTCCCGTCTGTGTGAGCTGCCAGACGGGTACATTTCCAGACACTGCCTGCACTCCTAACACTGCAGGACCAGGTTGTTTTAACAGTCGGTACTACATCTGTACTAACAACTGCAGTACAGAATGAACCCACTGCACCACGTCCTGCAGAAGATGGATCTTGTTTCCCCAATGCTGAAACTCAACGGGATTTTCTCAGTGATGGACTGGCCCTCAAAACGCATCCCAAATAGAACCACCTGGCAGAGCTGATCCTCATTATTGTGCCCCCCCTCTGCTTAATCTAGTCAATATTTCTGGATTGTAACTCACTAAATAAGTCATTAAAAATTAAAATGCTCCACAGTGAATCCATATTACTGCTGTGTAACTGTGTGCAAGCATTCACTACTTTGTGGTAGTAACCACCTCTAACCCTGAAAAATGAAAGAGAAGAATTAGGTTCAGAACCCTTTACAGTCACAGGCACAAGGCTGACAGTCTCAAGGTCTCAAAAATTGAGTTTTGACCTTTATTATTTCTATTTTAGCAATAATTGCTTTTCATTAGCAATACCGGTTGGTTGTCATCCCAGTGTCTATCTCCCCTACTCTTTTAACTTACCAGACAACAACATGTCCTTTTAGAAGCTATCCCTGTTCACAAGTTTGGTCCAAATTCTTGCTGATAACTATAAAACTTAAATGTTTCTTGGGAGACCATCCATGTTTTAGAGGGTCTTTCCCAGAAGGCAACTCACCAACCACTTGACTAATTTCTT